>Ga0256407_10007230_pt1 | contig 16817 bp, 4 predicted proteins | sample RumenRJG_04DNA_FD_193489 | JGI IMG/M metagenome (GOLD analysis project Ga0256407, IMG submission 193489) | Bovine rumen microbial communities from Lethbridge, Alberta, Canada - RJG_04 | ecosystem: Host-associated > Mammals > Digestive system > Stomach > Rumen | place: Canada: Alberta | collected...
ATCCCCAATCCCCAATATTATAATTTATTAAAATAAAATTTATATATTATAAATATTATATTTGAAAGAAATAATAATATTAATAAATAAATATATTAAATGAAGGAATTTAACATATAAAAAAAAATTTAAGAAAAAATGAAAAAACATATTATATTAAATTTCAATATAAATCATTTATTATATTTAAAATATATGATGAATAAGGATTTTAAAAAATTTCATAAATGTCAATAGTTTTTTAAATTAATATGAATATAGAATTATTAATTTTAATATTTTCTTTCATTATTGAATCAATTATTTATTTTCAATTAATATATAATTAAATTGTGTTTGTATAAATATTATCATATTGTATAAATATTGTTTATATTTTAATATTATCATTATGCATTTTAAAATATAATAATAAAAAATAAATATATACTTGACTATAAATTAGCAAATAAAAATTAATTTTTTATTTATTTAAAATAAAAAATTAAAATATAAAATGAAATCCTTAAATAAATTTTAATGTTATTATTTAAAGTAATTTATTAAAATACATTATATTTATTCATATTATTTAATTAATTTATTGTTCATTAATCAATCTTAAAACCTTTATATTTATGAAATACTTATTTCTTATAAATATATTATAATCAACTATTATTTCACATATTACATTTAATTAAAGTCATTTAAAAAAATCAATATATTTCTTATTGATTAAAAACCTTTAATTGTTCTAAAAATCTCACTTAACCAAAGATAAATAAATATATATAAAAAAAATATTCTAAAATTTTATTGTTCAATAGTTAAAAAAAATAGACTTTAAATAATAAAAAATATTATTATAATCATAATTCACAAAAATATTTTAAAGTATAATATATTAAATATTTAAATTAAATTATAAATTTGTGAAAATAAAAAAGTATATTAGGAAATAATATAAATGAAGATATTAATCTTATCAATATGTCTTATAATTACTTTAGAAAATACTTTACAAGATTTAGTGAATATTAGAACATTAGATTTAAATGAAGCAGTTTATGATGTAAATTTCATAGCATTTACTTTTTATTTGCTTCATCCAAAAGCAATTAGATTAATGAAAAATAATTTGGATTATTATTATTCCAAATTTGATAATAATGTAGATGATTCACCAAAAGAAACATCATCATTTACTCTAATTAATAGTTTATATTATTATGTTGCATGCACAAATAAACATCTTGTAATGACACTTTCTGGAGATGTAACATCAAATAAAACAATATTAGAAAAAAAATTATCTTTTACATATGAAGAATTTTCAATAAGTCCAAATAATCAAAAATGTACTATTGATATTATTAATGGTAAATATCTTTTTGTAACTTATGTTGAAAAAAAAAATGGAAAAACAAATTATAATATATTTTTTTTTAATATTGGAAGTGATCAATTATTAACTTATAGTCATAATTTGAATTTTGAGTCTAATTTTTCTTTAAGTTCTTCATATCAACAAACTTTAGGTTGTATTAGTGTTATGACTTCAAATTATTTGTGTTTATTTCTTGAAAATAATGGTCTTTATTATCTTTATGGAGATATTACTGATAGAATTTTACCAAGTAAGAAAAATTTAATACTACTTATTATATTACTGAAATGGTACTTTCAAAAAATCATTTTAATCCAAATAATAATATTTTTAAATATATTATTGGATTAAAAGATACAAATGGAAATTATTATCATTTACCTCTTATTGTTAACAATACAAATTATGAATTTGGCTCAATAAATAAAATATCATATGGTATATCTCCATCAATAAATTCCTTTAGTGGTTATTCTAAAAATATAAAAGATTATAATCCAGTATATTTTGATGGCAGTCATATTTCAATAGAACATGTTACTAATAAATCAACAATTTTAAGTTTTAAACCAATTAAATTTTTTAATGTTACTTTTTCATCAATTAATCAATCTGAAATTAATTCAAATACTTATATAATTATAACAGGATGGGAAGATTCTTATATATATGTAATTGATTTCCCAAATTATTCTGATGAACCTGAATGTACTTCTGGAGATATGATAATAGGTAGTGGAGTAAGTAAAACAATTGATATTGAATCTTCAACTCCTAAAATTAAAATTCCAAAAACATTAACTGAGTATCAATTCAAAAATAGAGATGAAAGAGATTATAAAGTTATGTTGGTTGGAAATTCTAATAATAAAAATGTTGTTATAACAGCACCTGATATAGATAGAATTACCAATATTCCTATTATTTTTGCTTTTTATCAGGAGAATTTTAATGCTACAAATCTAAATAAAACTAATAATTTATCTAAAAACATACAAACATTATATTATTTTGGAAATGATTGTACAATATCACTTTCTACATGTTATATTTCTTGTAAATCATGTAATGGAATAGGAAATGAAGATAAAAATTTATGTGAAGAATGTAAAAATGATTATAGTTTTTATATTTATTTAAAAAATGAATGCTTAAATAAATGTCCAAATGATTACCCTTATTATATTTCTTCAAGTGGTCAATGTTATAAACAATGTCCTTATAGTTATCCTTATTATACATCATCAAGTGGTCAATGCTTAAATAAATGTCCTTATAGTTACCCTTATTATACATCATCAAGTGGTCAATGCTTAAATAAATGTCCTAATAATTACCCTTATTATACATCATCAAGTGGTCAGTGCTTAAATAAATGTCCTAATAATTACCCTTATTATACATCATCAAGTGGTCAGTGCTTAAATAAATGTCCAAATAATTACCCTTATTATACATCATCAAGTGGTCAGTGTTTAAATAAATGTCCAAATGATTACCCTTATTATACTTCTTCAAGTAGTCAATGCTTATATAAATGTCCTAATGATTATCCTTATTATACATCTTCAAGTGGTCAGTGTTTAAATAAATGTCCTAATAATTACCCTTATTATACTTCTTCAAGTGGTCAATGCTTATATAAATGTCCTAATGATTACCCTTATTATACATCATCAAGTGGTCAATGCTTAAATAAATGTCCAAATGATTACCCTTATTATACATCTTCAAGTGGTCAATGCTTATATAAATGTCCAAATGATTACCCTTATTATACATCTTCAAGTGGTCAATGTTTAAATAAATGTCCTGATTATTACCCTTATTATACATCATCAAGTGGTCAATGCTTAAATAAATGTCCTGATTATTATCCATATTATACATCATCAAGTGGTCAATGCTTAAATAAATGTCCTATTAGTTATCCTTATTATACATCATCAAGTGGTCAATGCTTAAATAAATGTCCTAATGATTATCCATATTATACTTCTTCAAGTGGTGAATGTTTAAATAAATGTCCTAATGATTACCCTTATTATACATCATCAAGTAGTCAATGTTATAAACAATGTCCTTACAATTATCCTTATCATACATCTTCAAATGGAGAATGTTTAAATAAATGTCCTGATGATTATCCTTATTATACTTCTTCAAATGGTCAATGTTATAAACAATGTCCTAATGATTATGCTTATTATAATTCTTCAAATGGTGAATGCTTAAATAAATGTTCTGATGATTATCCTTATTATATTTCTTCAAATGGTCAATGTTATAAACAATGTCCTAATGATTATCCTTATTATATTTCTTCAAATGGTCAATGTTATAAACAATGTCCTATTAGTTATCCTTATTATACATCATCAAGTGGTCAGTGTTTAAATAAATGTCCTAATGATTATCCATATTATACTTCTTCAAGTGGTCAGTGCTTAAATAAATGTCCTAATAATTACCCTTATTATACTTCTTCAAGTGGTGAATGTTTAAATAAATGTCCTAATGATTATCCTTATTATACATCTTCAAGTGGTCAATGTTATAAACAATGTCCTAATAATTACCCTTATTATACATCATCAAGTGGTCAGTGCTTAAATAAATGTCCAAATGATTATCCATATTATACTTCTTCAAGTGGTCAATGTTATAAACAATGTCCTTACAATTATCCTTATTATACATCTTCAAATGGAGAATGTTTAAATAAATGTCCTAATGATTATCCATATTATACTTCTTCAAGTGGTCAGTGCTTAAATAAATGTCCTATTAGTTATCCTTATTATACTTCTTCAAGTGGTGAATGTTTAAATAAATGTCCTAATGATTACCCTTATTATACATCATCAAGTGGTCAATGTTATAAACAATGTCCTAATAATTACCCTTATTATACATCATCAAGTGGTCAATGTTATAAACAATGTCCTTACAATTATCCTTATTATACATCTTCAAATGGAGAATGTTTAAATAAATGTCCTAATGATTATCCATATTATACTTCTTCAAGTGGTGAATGTTATAAACAATGTCCTAATAATTACCCTTATTATATATCTTCAAAAGGTCAATGCTTATATAAATGTCCTAATGATTATCCATATTATACATCTTCAAGTGGTGAATGCTTAAATCAATGTCCTAATAATTACCCTTATTATACTTCATCAAGTGGTCAATGTTATAAACAATGTCCTAATGATTTTCCTTATTTATTAGCTAAATTATTATGTATTGATAAATGCCCTCCATATTCACAAGAAATATATAATAAAGAATGTGAATGCTATTTAGGATTAGCTCAAAGAACAGAAAGTGAAGAAAGCACTAAAGAAATTAAATGTAAAGAAATTAAATGTAAAGAATATAAATGTGAAGATTGTCCTAATGTAAAACTAAATGATATATGTAAGAAAAAAATAATGAAAGAATATTCACTAAACGATGAAAATGAAATTATTATTTATAAAACTGTTATTGAAAGAACAAATGAAATTGTTAATCAAATTGAATTTAAAATAATGATAAAGAAAGGAAATGAAACTCAAGAATTAAATACTTCATTATGTGATGATACTAATGTTACTATTACTGTATCAATTAATTGTGATATTGTTAATCCTGAAATTGTTATAAAAACATATGATGATGGATATGATATTTTTAACCCAAATGATAATTTTTATACTGATTCTTGTTCAAATTATTTTGATGGCAAACAAGAGCTTACATTAAAGAAAAGAAAAGAAAATTATTATATTTATATAGTACATGAAAGTAATTGTACTTATCTAAATTTTAATAAATCAACAATGAGTATAAATTACAATTGTAGATTTAAAAAATATTCTGAAAATAAAAGAGATTATATATCAAAAAAAGATAATGAAGATTATTATAAAACAGATAGTGTAAGTACAAATTTAATAAAATGTATGAATAAATTAATAAAAAAGGGTGCTTTAGCAAATGCTGCATTGGGAACTGGAATATTATTAATTATAATTGAAGTAATATTATTTGTATATTATTTATTTCATAATTCATCAATGTTTTATAATTTATTATTACCATTAATGATGATTGCTTCACCTCCTCGTTTTAAAAATATAATAGATGATGATGATAGTAGTGATGATAGTTATGATCATCCAAGAAATAATAATAATAATAAACAAGCTCCACCACCAACTTCTCATAAAGTTGAAATTGAAATAAAAGACAATGAGAATTTTAATCAAGATTCTCAAATAATAGAAAAATCAAATATTGAAAATAAATCTATTGATGTAAATAATATAATTTATAAACAAGAAAATTCAAATAATAATATAGAGAGAAAGAATAAATCTAAAGATGTTAATCATGTTTATCTTCATAAAGATAGTATTCGAGAAGGAGCTATAGTTCCAGTAAATGCTGAATATGATGTTAATGAAAATGAAATAATTGATAGATATATTTTTAATGAAAAAAATGATAATAATAATTCTAATAAATCAAAAAAATTATGTATTAGACCAATATTAAATGAGAAAAAATTTAAATATAGTTTTGAAGAATCAAAAATAAAGAAAAATTCCTTTTTTTGGGATTATTATTTAAATCTTTTACTTTATAATCATATGTTTTTATTTGTTATTACCAAAGAAAAGTGGAATTTTTTTATTACAAAATTATCATTATTTATAAATTTAATTTTTTTCTTAATGTTATTCAACTCACTTTTTATAGATGAAAATTTATTTAATGAATTAAACAAAAATGGAATGCAATTATGTATTGGAAAAGTAATGGGCAGAATAATAGCATCAGTAATATTAACTATATTAGCAAATTTTTTTTTAAAACTTTTAGCATTATTAAGAATGGAATTTGAAGGAGGAAATTGGATAAATAAGATTAATAATAATATTAATGAAAAACCACATGGAATTTCACGTTATTTGCATAATAATCAAAATAATGAAAATAGAAATTCAATTGAAAATAATGATAATGGAAATTCAATTCAAAATAATGATAATGGAAATTCAATTCAAAATAATATAAATAGAAATAATCTAGAAAGTGATATTTTATATTATTATGATAAAAAAATCTCGAAATCAACATTAAAAATACATATTTTTTTAAGAACATTTTTTTATTTTATTATCTCTATTTTTTTAAGTTTATTTATTAGTTTTTATATAGCAGCATTTACTGGAATGTATAAAAGAATAAGGAAAAATTTATTTTTTTATATTATAATATCATTTATATTAATAATGTTATATCCTTTTGTTTTATGTTTTATTGTGACTATATTCAGATATTATGGAATTAAAAAAAATAAAAAATTCTATTTTAATATAAGTAAGACATTAGAATGGATAATGCTTATATAATCACTAGATATAATTTGAAATATATTTTTCATTCTTATTTTTATTTTCTATTTGTTTATAAATAAATAAAATTTTTTTTATTTGAGCAATTATTTTATTTAATTTTCTAAACAAAATATTTAATATTTAATAAAAATTTTATTCAAACATTTTAATTTTTTAAATATTATATAAATAAATTGAAAAAATAAATTAAAATATTAATATTTTTAATTTATATATTAATTGATTAGTGGTTTAAAGAGTTAATAACAAAAATTATAGGAAAAAAAAAAAATTTTTTATAATCAAAGTTAATATTTCAAGTTAAATTAAAAACAATTTATTTAATAAATTAAAAAATTTTTATATAATAAACATATATTTATTTAACTTCAAATAAATATTTATCTATGCTCATATAGAGTTGGTTATTTAATTTGTTATATATTATTAAATATTAAAGAATATTATCCAAATCAAAGGAGAATTAAAATATTTATTATGAGAAATAAAGAAAATATTAGATGTAAATTTATAATTTAATTGAAAAATTTCATTTTAATAATTTTAATGAATTTTAAATAAATTTATACACAATAAATAATATTTTTCAATTAGGAAAGACATTAAAATATATTAAAAAAATAATCTTATTCGAATATTATTATTTTCATTGATATTATAAATAATCAACAAAATTATATTGAATATTATTATATAGATAAATAAAATAAGAATGATGACACAAATTAAGACAATAAAAAAAATTCTATATTTCAACAGATCAAATTGGTAGAAGGAAGATTTGTAATAATTTTAATTATATTATATTTAATGATTATTATATTAATCAAGTAAAAATTATAAGAATAGATGATAATAATTATATAATTTTATTTATTTAGTCTACATGAAACAAAATGAAAATATTTTTCTTTATCAATTTTTCGAATTTTCAGTTTGAAAAATTGTGGATTTTACAAATAATATCTGAAGAATATCTATCATAAATACAAAGTTATAATGAATATATGATATCATAAATTAAATATTATAATATATATATTAATTAATATTAAGTTATTGAATTTGAATTTAAAGTAATTTTAATTCAAATTTTAATTCATTTAAATTTTTCTATGAAATCAAAAATTTTTAAATAAAAATAAACAAAAAAAACATCAAAATAAATAATATAGATAATTAAAGAAAAATAAATTTTCCTTTTATCTTTTGATATTGTTTAAATTACTTTTTCAATTAAAAAAATAATTTTCTTTTTCTAATGATATTAGTTTTTAAAATTTTTTGAATTCCCTCTTATTGTATATTTTACTAATTATGATGTTTATTAAATTAAAAAAATGATAGAAAATTATTTATTTTGCTAGATTTTATAAAAAATTCTCTATTTCTTGAACAATTATAAATAGATAATTTCCTAAATATATCAAAAATAACTTATTGAAAGGTGATTTAAATTTAAAAAATAAGAACATAGAAAAAAATAACATAATAAATTATTTGAGAATCAAAGAAAAAATCATTATTAAATTAATATAAATAATGTTTGATCTTACAATTAAATAAAGAAAATTTATGGGATAATATCAAATTTAATTTAAAATAGATAATATCAATTAGTAAAGGAATATTAGAATTCAATACATTATATATAACACCATTTTTGAAATACAATAATTTATTAAACAAATTATATAGAGATATGAAATGTATTTTCATTATTTATTTTTATTTACTATTCACATTTAGTTTATTCATTTTCTGATATAGGTTATTATTATTTATCAATATATGTTATAGTTAATATTCTAATAGTTTCTATGATGAGTTATTAAAATAATAAATGTTTACTTCTCTAATAACTGGTACATATGAATCATTATTAATTTAATTAATTTTTAATAATGGTTTAAATAAATTTCCTTAAAATTATCATCTAATAAAAATTAATTGAATACAAATAATTAAATTAATTTATTTTAATCATTTAATCATTTATATCTTCAAAAGTCATTTTCAATCAAATTCTTTTGATAATATTTGAAAGAAATAAAAAGTTTATAGAAGAAAATAAATAGCTGAAATTCAAATATATGTCTTATATATAGAAAAATAAAAAATAATTAAATTTAATAAAATCCCTTAATTTATCAAAAAGATAAAGTTATTAATTATTTAGTTTTTGTATTTTTTTATCTAGTTAAATATTTTTGTATAAGAAATAACATAAATATTCTAATTGTAGTTTATTCTAATAATTTTACTTGGAAAAAATATAAAAAATTAGTTCAAACATTTGATTTAATAAAAAGATTTGTATTTCATATTTGTTAGGGTATCACATATTTATTTTTATTATTTTCTATATTTATGTATGAATTTAAAAATGATTTTTTATTTTATTTTTATTTTTGTTTTCTTCATTATTATTAATGTTAATGATAGAAAATTAGGACACATATTTTAATTCTAACCATTCATTTTTTATGAAAAATAAATAAATAATTATCATTTAATAAAAATTATTTAAATATAAATTAAAAATAATGTCATCTAATCAAATTCAAATTCAAATTCCAGAAGAAAAAAAAGAATGGAACTGGAATATTTATTATGGATTTACATTAACATCAATTAATAATGGAATAAATAAATCAATAAATTTATCTATTGAAAATATTGATAAATTTTCATTTGGTCAAAATTCAATTAATGAAGAAAGTGATTTAATAAAAGAGAAAAAAGAGAAAAATATAAATTATGACAAGAAAATAAACATATTAAATAAAGAGGAAATAAATTTTGAAATAGAAATAATAAAACAAATAAAAGAAATTAAAGGAAATAATTTAAATGAAAAAAAATTTTTAGGATTATTTAAACAAGAAGATTTTATTATTCCTTCAAATAAAAAATTAAATGATAGTTTTGAAAAAAAATATAATAATCCTTTAGAAGAAAGAAATGATGATCCTTATCCTGATCTTATTCTACCTTCCCAAAGGAAAAAAAAAGAAATAAAAAATAAAGAAGAAAAGAAATTTGAAGAAAAAATAAAAATTGAAAATAAAAAAATAATTGAAGAAGAGAAAAAAATAGAAGAAAATAATTTAAATAATATAAATGAAGATAATTTAATTTTAAATAATGATAATGCTTTAAATATAGAAAAAGAATTGATTACTTTAGTTTCAAATCAACAAGATTCTTCAAGAAATTATCATAATTTAAATAAAAATTCAAGTGATGAAAATAATAAATTATTAAATAATAATTATTTTATTTCTTCTGATAAAAGTAATATTGAAATGAAAGAAGAAATAATTCAAGTTGAAAATGATTTAAGTTATGAAAAAGAAAAATTAAATCAATTAAATCTTAAAAAAATTCAAGAATTAGAAGAAAAATTACAAAAAACAGAAAAAGAAATGGAAAGAATAAATGAAACAAATTCAAAATTAGTAGAAGTCATTAAAATTTATAAAGTTCTTCAATCTATTGATACAAATAAAAATATAAAGAAAAATAATAATAATAATGAAGAAAGTAATGAAAAAAATTCAAATGATTTAAATTATAATAATTCATCTAATCAAAAAAGAGCAAAAACATTTTCAAAAAAAAAACTAGATATAAATAATAATAATAATTCAATAAACAACAAAGGAAAATTATATATAGACTATATTCAATTTGTAAGAAAAACTTATTCTCAAATATATAAAAAAGATAAAAGTAAAAAATTAACTTTAACTAAAAATCCAATAAAAAAACAATTTTTATATTATAAATATATGTTAAAAAATTATTCATCAAGAGAAACAAATTCATATTCATTAAATGGAAGTAATACAACAAAAAGTAAATATTCACCTTATTTAAATCATAATTTAAATTATAGTTATGGATATAATATTGAAGATAATAGTACTAAATATACTAATACAAATCCTTCAAATTCAAAAATAATTTTAAATTTAAATAATTTAAGTGATAATAATAGTTTAATTTATAATAGTCAAATTAATAAAGAACAAATTAATGAACCTTTATTTTATGAAAGTGGAAATTATAATCAAAAAATATTTCCTTTAAGTGATTCTCCTATTAAAAAAAATAATTTTAATAATAATGAAAATAATGAAAAAGAAAATCAATTTTTTAAACATAAATTGTTAAATTATGATGAATTTCAAATTATTTTTGATGATGAGAAAGAAAATAATAATTATGATAATTATTTACCTGTTAAAAAAGATATTAATGAAAAAATTGAAATGCCTTCTGGAAGAATATTTAATATTCCTAATTATCAAGTAATTAAAAATGAAAAAATTAATATAAATGATAGTAAAAATAATAATTATAAAAACAATATTTTAGAAGAAATAAATAATTTAAATGTTGATAATCAAGGAAATATTAATATTGAAAAAGAAAAAAAAAGTAAAAAAAAAGGAGATTTAAAAAAATTTATTATCCCTTTTTATTTGTTAAATAAACAAGAATTATATAATAATATAATAAATTATAGTCTTGACAAAAAAAATAAAATTTGTTTAAGTTCAAAAACTTTAAATATCAAATTAAAAAACTTTAATTCAAAAAAAAATATAAAAATATTTAAATGATATTTTTTTACAATCATATAAATAAAATAATATAGATATTTATAATTATAATATTTTTTTTTATTAGTTTAGATATTAACTTTTTTATTTTTGTATATAAAAAAAAATAATAAATAATATTTTAATAATATTTTATTATTAATTTCAAAACAAATAAATATTAACAAAGTAAAAAATATTATAAAAATAGAAAAAAAGAAATGAATAATGAAAATAGTCAATCAAAAGAATCAAAAGAAGAAATATTTCGTTCTTCAAGTCTTAATAAAATTCAATTAAAAAGTCTTCCAAAAATATCATTATCTTCTCTTTCAAAATTACCTACATTAAAATATAAAAGTAGGAAGAATATTTTTAACAAAACTATAGAAAATAATAATAATAATAATAATAATTCAAATTTAAATTACTTAAATAATGTAATTAACATTGAACAATCAATTCAAGAAAATACACCAAATTCTTTGACAAAATTTGATTTGTCAAATAGTAAATTTCATAATAGAAATTTAGATTATATAAAAAGAATATCTTCAAAAATTAATTCTTTAAGAAGAATAAATTTAACAAAATTTCAAAAATCTCCGATGGAAAGATATAATATTATTAAAAAAAAATTTATTCTTTATGTAAATGAAAAAAATAATTCAAATGAAGTTAATAGAAGTATTACAGAAGATAAAAATATAATTCCAAAAATAGATGAAAAAAAAGAAGATAAAATATTTTATTATAGAATTGAAAAAGGAAATAATAGTGAATTAATAAAAAAATGTTTTGAATATAGATTAAATTGGATTGATTATAAAAAAACAGATAATTCAATTACAGAAAATGATTTAAATTTTATGTGGACACCTACTTCAAATTTAATAAATTATAATTTATTATTATCAGATGAAATAGAAAATAAAAATTTAACAATGGCAAATCATTTTGAAAATCATAATCAAATTTCAAATAAATTAAAAATGTTTTTTAATTTAATTGAATATACTGAAAATAAGAATATAGATATTTTTTCTTTTATTCCACTTACAATTATTATTGAATATGAAAATGATAGATTTTTAAAACAATTTGGTAATTTTTCTCATATTTTTAATCATATTGATGAATTTTTAAATGATTCATCAAATTATAAAAATATTAAAAATAAATATTCTGATTATTTTTATGTGAATAATAATTACGAATGTAAAATTGGAACAAAAACAATAATTTATATACAAAATAATCATTATGATGGAAAAAATTTATGGTTATTAAAAGCTTTAAATTTAAATAGAGGAAGATGTATAAAATTAATTGATTCAGTTGAATCATGTGAAATATTTATAAAAAATTTTTATAATGGTATTTTAAAAAGTTTTAAAGATTCTGAAAATAATAAAGAAAATGAATTAAAAGATAATACTAATAAAATAATATATATCTTACCAAAAATAAAAATTAAAAAAAAAAAAGAAATAAATCCTGTATTATATCATCAAATTGACTATTATACTTTATTAAAAAAAATAAACAATAATAAAAAATATCAAAGTAGTAAATTAATTTTACAAAAATATATAGAAAAACCATTATTATATAAACAAAGAAAATTTGATATGAGAATTTGGGTTCTTTTAACACATAAAATGGAAACTTATATTTTTAAAGAAGGACATTTAAAAGCAACTTCATATATATATGATTCTCAAAGTAAAAATCCATATGTTCATTTAACTAATTATAGTATTCAAAAATATTGTGAAAATTTTTCTAAATTTGAAAAAGGAAATGAAATATCATTTTCTGAATTTGAAGAATCATTAAAAAATGATTATAATATTAATATTAATGTTCAAAAAGATATTTATCCAAAATTATATGAAATAATTAAAATGACAATTGATTCAGTAAAAGATAAAATAAATACAAATAAAAAAAATTGTTATGAAATTTTTGGATATGATTTTATGTTTGATAAAGACATAAATCCATATTTAATAGAAATAAATACTAATCCTGGATTAGAAATTTCATCTCCTTTAATAAGTATACTAGTTCCAAGAATGATTGATGATGCTTTTAGATTAACAATTGATGATTATTTTGGTATTAAATATAAGGATGATAGATTTGATAATGGGAAATTTATTTCTCCTTTTCATGTTGATGGGTATGATGATAGTGAAATTATGTATTTTAAAATTGGAGATTTAGAAGAAAAATATTATAAAAGGAAAAAATAATTTTTTTCACATATATAAATATTTTTAAGTGATTATTATTAGATTTTTTTTTATAATATTATTATTACTTATATTAATTTTTTTATTAAAAAATATTTTATTTATGTTTCTTATTTATATATTTTTTAAAAAATTTTTATTGAATTTTTTTATAAAAAAAATATATACATAATGTGTATATAACTTTATTTATTTACTATTTTTTTGTTTTTATAAATTTTCTTTTTTATTATTTTTTTATTTTTCTTATTATTTGAAAATAAAAATCCAATAATAGAATTATAAGTTGGGTTTGATAAATTATTGACATTTAATAAAGGATTATTATATATAACAATTTGATTTGATAATTCATTAATTTCTTTTTCTCTTTTTTTTAAAGAAAATACATTTTTAGAATTATAACTTGACATTAATTTAATTTTTTTTAAATTCGAATTTAGATCTCTTGCATAAAAAGTTTTATTTAAAAAAGGATCATATAAATTTTTAATAATTTTAGCATCAATTGAGTTATTAATATTTTTTGGTTTTATTCTTATTTCAGGTTGAGTTGTTTCAGTATCATTATCAGATTGTTCTTCTTCTAAACTTCTTTTTGAATTTAAATCTTTAATATCTTGACTTAAATTTTTAAAATTAAATTTTTTCATATAATGAGAATATTTTGTTTTTTTTGAAGAATTTAAAAAATTATTAAATAAACTATTTTTTTTCAATGGACTTTTTTGTAAAATATTACCTGATGAACTTCTTGGTGATATTATATTAGCAATTGATACTTCACTTAATCTTTTTGGTGTTAATTTTAATTTTTTAATGTCTTTTATTAAATCTGATATTATTTTAATATTTTCAATTGTTTCATTTAAAAATGAAAAGTTATATAATATTTCATATTCTTTATTTATTTTCTTTGATTGAAATTGATTATAAAAATCAATATTTATATCTTTCTCATTTTTATCTTTATAAAAAGGATTTATTAAAGTTTTATAAATATAATCCATATCAAATTTTTCTTTTATATTTTCATTATTTAAAACATAATTATATAATTCATGTATATAGTCTAAAAATTTTGGTTCTATAAAATTATCAATTTTAAAGGAATATTCTAAAATTTTATTATATTTTTCATTTGATATTTCTGCAATTTCAGAATATAAATCAATTAAATTTTTTAAATTAATTAAAATTTCCTTAAAAAAATTTTTATTTTCTCTTATTAATTTGTGACAATTTTTATATAATTCAATAGATGTCATTTCAATTGGTTTTTTATTTGAAGTTTGTGAAGTAAAAAAGAAATTTACTTTACTCTTTCTAAATTCATTTTCCTTTTCTTCTGAATGCTTTATTGAATCAATATTTTTTTTGATAAAATTTTCAAATTTTGAATTATTAATTATTAAATCATAAAAATTTTTATAATCCTTTGATATTATTTCATTCACTTTTTTTTTGAATTTATCTTTTTTATTTTCATATAATATAATTTTATTATTATAATTCATTAATTCATCTTGATAAAATTTAATTTTATTCATCATTTTTGAATTATATTCAAAAATTTCATCTTTAGTAAATTTAATTTCATTAAATTTTTCTATTAATTTAGATAAATCCATTTTTGTATAATATAAATTTGATATTTCTGCAGATTTAATTCTATTTTTCTTATTTTTAATATTCAAATTAGATGAACTTTTAGATAATATTTTTTTATCATTTGAATTATTTTTTTTAAAATAATGGAATTCATTTATTGTTTCATTAAATGATTTTTCATTTGAAATTCTTATTATTTTCTCTTTTTTAAAAGGAAATTCATATATTTTAGAATTAAATATAATATTATCATTTTCATCTTTTATAATAAAAATATCACCAATTAAATTTTTATAATCTTTACTTTCAATTAATTCATTATAATTAAATTCTTTTTTATAAATAAAAAATTTTTGAATTAAGTTTAAACATAAAATAGTTTTAATATAATTTTTTTCTTTCTCAATTTTTTCAATTTGTTGCTCATTTGCTTTATTAATTAAATTAATTGTATTTTCTTTATGAGTATTAAATTCAATAATATTTTTTTCTTTTTGATGTTTCATATTATTTTTCATTTCATTATTCTCTAATTCTCTTTTTGTAATTATATCATCTACTTCTTTAGATTTTTTATCTTGTGAATTAATAAAGTTCAAAATTAAATGAATATCTTTTTCAATTTTTTGTAATAAATTATTTGAATTTTTCCTCTTTTCTTGTTGTTTAATTAAATTTTTATCTAATATTTTTTTATGTTTTCTTAAAATATCTAATTTATTTTCTACTTCTAAAGTTTCTTCATGAATTTTTTGAATTTTTTCTTTTTCATCTTCAAACATATATTCTATTGTTTTTGAATATTCTATTTCATTTTTTAATTTAAAATCTAATTCTTGTTTTTGATTTAATAATCCAAATATTTTATTTTCAATTTCTTCTGAAGTATATTTTAAATTTTCAAGTTCATTGAAAGAAATTTTTTCATTTGGAATAATAAGATTTTTTGAATCTAATAAATTTTTATATTTATTTTCATTTTTATCATTTTCTATTTTTAATTTTTTAAGACTTAATTCTTCATCTTTGTTAATAGTTATTATATCATTATAATAATTTTTAAGTTTGAAAAGCATTAAGTTTAAATCATCTTGTTTCATTAAATTATCTAAACTTCTTTTTCTATTTATTTTCTTTATTAAATAATAATTATAATTTCTATCCACAAAATCTGTACTTGATGAATTAACTAATTTTTGTTGACTTCTTGAATTTGAAATTTTGGGAAAATGAATATATTTATTATATAAAAGGAATTTTTCTTCATTTTCCATATTAGTTATTTAATTTCAAAATTTTATTAAAATACATTTTAAAATGTTCTTAATTTTCGGAGACAAATAATTAATTAAAAATATAATGAATATTTCATTAGATTTAATTAAAAAAAAGAAAAATCATATATATTTTGATAATTTTTTGGATTTTTAAAAGATATAAAACTATAGTAATTTATAACTATTAATAATAAAATAGTTTTATATTTTTTTATATATTTAATATTTAAAATAAATAAATCATAAATTATTATTTGAAAAAATTTTCATTCAAA
>Ga0256407_10007231_pt1 | contig 16816 bp, 8 predicted proteins | sample RumenRJG_04DNA_FD_193489 | JGI IMG/M metagenome (GOLD analysis project Ga0256407, IMG submission 193489) | Bovine rumen microbial communities from Lethbridge, Alberta, Canada - RJG_04 | ecosystem: Host-associated > Mammals > Digestive system > Stomach > Rumen | place: Canada: Alberta | collected...
TAGATGGGGGATTGGGGATTGGGGTTGGGGGATGGGGGATTGGGGATTGGGGATTGGGGATTGGGCCCAATCCCCAATCCCCAATCCCCAATCCCCAATCCCCAATCCCCAAACAAACACTTAAATTGTTGATTTATTCTTTTATTTTTTGAAATAAATTTTTTTGAGATTTTTAGTATTTATTTTATTAAATAAATAATAAAATATTTTATATATTAAATAAATAATAAAATCTGAAATAATTTTATAAAAAACTAAATTAAATTTAAAAATTATATAAATTAAGGAATTATTGAACTCTTTTCATTATCATCTTCAAAATTATCAGTTTTATCATTCCCATCCTTAGTTTTATAATCTTTCTCATTTTCATTATCTTTATTTTTCTTCTTATCATTTTTTTCCTTTTCTTCCTTTTCTTTTTTTTCTTTTTCTTCTTTTTCTTTCTTTTTCTTTTCTTCTTCTTCTTTTTTATCTTGTTCTTCATCACTACTAACTTCTTCTTCAACTAATTTATCAGGATCTTCTTTTTCCATAGCACGATATTGTAATTCTTCTTCTTTATTAGTAATATCTTCAAGTGGAATTTTATAAAATTTAGCAAGCATAATTCTTACAGAAACAGTTTGATTAGGATAAGCATAAATTCTAGCACTGGTAGCAAACATAACATTTTTAATTTTACAATTCCAAAAACTTTCTAATTCATCTGTAATTTCTCTCCTAATAATTTCAGTTTCAAAAAAATTAAATCTTACACATTGAGCTTCCATTTTATAAAATTTTGGCATATATTTTCTACATACAACTTCCCATTCTTTTTTATTTTTTGCAAAAGTTTCTTCAGTCATTCTTCCCATACTTATATCTTCTAAATAATCTAAATATTTATTTAATTGTTTATTAATTTTTTCATGTTTTTTCTTTAATTTATTAGGTAAATTCTTCCCTGATCTAGCAGCACAAATTCCTATTCTCATTTCTTTAATTAAAGAATCAGTCATTTTTCTTATTACAGAAGGTGAATGTGTAGGACCAAAATTACATAAAGAATAAAATTGAGGAAATTTTCCTCTCCAAATAGTATTTTTTTCCAATCTAAAATATGGTAACCATTGAGTTTCATCATATATATTATAATATATTTGATCTGGACCATGATATTGGCAATTTGCATAAATGTTATTTTGATTAAATATTAAATCTATTGTCTCATATGGTAATGATATTGTTTCTACTTTATTTCCACTTGAGTCAATAAATATATCTTGAGCTAAGAAATTTTTTTCATTTCCTTGATTTAATTCATTCATATCTTTATCATTTTGAACAAAATCAAATTTTTCTTGATTTTCTTCTGGATCATATGCTAATTTTTCATCTATCATTCTTTTATCTATTATACTTCTTCCTAATTCACTTTGTGATTCATTACCATCACCAAAATCATCACTTTCATTATATTTTACCATACTATCATCATTTTCTCCTCTTAATTCAATTTGATCTATATCTTTCTTATAATTTCTAACTGGTTTTTTTTTCTGTTCTTTTATTGGAACATAAGAACTTGAAATTCCTTTTTTTACATCATCATAAGTTGCAAATTCAGCATTTAAAAATTTTTTTAATTTACTTGGATCTTGAATACGATATCCTAATTCGAAATTATAATCTAGTTTAGGATCATAAAAAGTTACATCTCTGTAATTATCATTTATTACCATTACCCAACAATGACTTTGTTTATTATCTTTTAATTTACCTTGACATACAAAAACTCTATTTAAATAAGGGAAATAATCTTCTTCTTCAATTTTAATATTTTTTTCTTCAATATTTATATCATTTTCATTTATAATTGAAGTATCAGAATTTAATTTACTTCCTGTAGTTGTACCTGGATTTGTATTTTGATTTTTTTCAGGAGTTATTAAATCTAATATACCCTTTTTAAAATTATGTTCATGTTTATTTTCAGGATTAATTTTTTTTAAACCCATCATTAAACAAGCCATTAAAATTGCATGTTCCTCAACATTTCCTTTTCTTACTTTTAACATAAAATCAGGAGAAGACCAAATATCATTTCTTAATTCAGAAGGATATGTAAAGCATCTTACATAATGAGCAACATTTTCTAAAGTTTTAATATTACAATCATAAAAATTAGGATTTGTTTCAATATCTTTTTGAGAATATTTTTTTTCAGGAACTGTAATTGGACATAAATAATAAGGAAGTAAATGTTTATTTGTATATTGATCTTGTGGCATAACATTAAAAAATAATCTATCTTTTGTAGAATAATTAGAATATTTTTTAAATATTTCTTCTATATTTTCTTTGAATTTTCTATTAAAATATTTATCTTCTCCATGAGGGAAATATTTTTGTAATTCTTGAGGTACTTTATCTCTCATTTCTGATTTTTTTTTCTTTTCTCCAAAATCTACAATAGGAGGAAAACTTTCAAGAAACCAAGCTTCAAAATGTAAGAAAGTATTAATAGATTCAGAAAATGCACTTATTAATTTTAATTTTCCAGTTTTTTTCTCAGATAAATATAAATTATCTTTTTTTAAATCATCAGCAAAATATTTTTCTTGTACTTTTTTCCCTCCTTTAATTTCACTTAAATAAAAGTATCCAATACCAAAATTATCATAAGTATTATCATCACCTTCAATCATTAAATTAAAGCTAATTTCATTTTTAGAAGACAATTCTTGATTAATTTCAAGAACATGTTCCTCAATATTTTTTAACCATTCATCAGGTAAAGGAACAGGAAAATATAAAATTTCATTAAAAGAAGGATTATTATTTTCTTTAACAGTTTTAGTCCTTTGATTCATACCACCCCATTCAACAGAAATAAAAGAATCAACAATTCCTCTTGTTTCAGCAGGTTTAATATTTTCAACTCTTAAAATTTTAATAACTAAATATTTCTTATAACTCAATAATAAAACATTCTGATCAATTTGTTGATATTTTGGTTTAGCATCTAAAGAAACAAAACCTTGAATTGTTACTGGATATGATTCACCAGTATTTTTATCTTTTAAATTAATTTCTGTTTTTAATGTTTCAAAATGAACTAAACCTTTTAATCCTATTTCTTTTTTTGCCATTGTTGTTGATATTAAACTCGATGTATCTATTAATGATATTCTAACATAATTATTTTCTAATTCACTTATTGTTCCTCTAAATAATATTTTATTATCAAATTTTGTCCATATTGGTGTTGCTGAATTTTCTATTATTTCACTTGTTGATGTATTTTTCATTGAATCACCTAAACCATCTAAGAATTTTATTTTAATTTTTGTACTTGGTAAATCCATTCCTGGTTTTTTTTTAATTTTAGGATTTAATAAATTACTAGCTCTCCAATTTAAAAAATATAAATTAAAATCCCAAATTTCTTGAAAAGAACAATTAAATTCAACAAAAGCAAAAGGAACTTTTTTTTTTTTTCCAGCTTCTTTTTTAAGCATATTTTCTCCAATATTACAACTACCATTAACAATATCAATTAAAGGAATAGTTTTATAAGAATGAATTTCATTCATCCAAATATTATTATGTTCCCATAATTCAATCATTAATTTTTGTTTTCCAATTTGAGAATAAGACATTCTCATTTCAATATCAATTGTTTTTGAAAAAGGAGTTTTTCCACCACTTCCATCTTCTTGTGCAATATTAACATTTTCTAAAACTTCAGTTTTATCAGAATATCCTCTTTTCCCAGATGGAATTTTATAAGTTTCACCTTTTTTATTTTTATATACACTTACTGAAAAATTTCCTCCTATTGTAAATTGTAAAAATGGATCTATCATTTTTATTAATGGAGTAATGTAAATATTTGAAATTTTAACTTGCCATCTTCTTATTTTTTCCATTTCGATTTTATCATCTTTTTTCATTCGAATTTCTTTTTTACGTGTTCTCATATCAAATTCTATTGAATTTTTATATATTGTATATTCACCATCTTTTTCATCTAATTTTTCATTCATTTCTCTTTCATGACCTTCTGCTAAGTTTTCTTTTTCTAATTTATCTTTTTTTCGCTCTATTGGATTTAATTCTATATTTTCGTCTTCACTTATGTCATTATTTTCGTTGTTTATGTTTTCATTTTTATTGTTGTTGAAATATAAGTCCATATTTTTTTTTATTTTAATTGTTTTTTTTTTTATTTTTTTAATTATTTTATTTATACATGATTTTTATTATGAAAAAAAATTATATTTTTGTTAAAAATATTTTTTTTTTTTATGCTTTTTTTTTAGATTTCTGATGTTGTTGTTTGAGATGGTTCTTCTTCGAGAAGGGAATTCAAATTTTTTGATTTTATATTTTTCATTTTTTTTTTATTTAATTTATCAAAATCATATTTATTCCAATATTTAAGATTTAATTCTTTAAAAATTTCTTTATATCTTTGTTTCGGATCAATTCTTTTATTATATTTATCTAATTTTCCTTTAATTTCTTCTATATTAAATTTAGCATTTTTTATTTCTTTTGAAAAAATAAGTTTTTCATTATTATTTCTTTGTTTAATTTTTTTTTCTATTTGTTCTTGTGATGACTTTTGTTTTTCTTCATCTCTAAAAATACATTCACAAATTTTATTTACTTTATTTAATCTTAAAGGATTTGAATTAACAATTTCTTTTATACTTAAAGGTGAAGTATTTTTCTTCTCATTAAAATATCTTATTAAACCATAATTTCCAGAATCTAAAATAGGTTGATTTATCAAATCATTAAATTTATCAATAGGACTTTTTAACTGATATATACTTCTAAAATTAGATGAATCAATTTTTATATTTCTTTCTTTTTCAATTGATTTTTTTACTATATTATTTTTTATATTATAAATAGTTTTCATCGGAATTATATCTTTAAATGAAAATAATCTATTATCATTTATTTTTTCATCTTCTTCTTTTGAATCTGATGATAAATTTTGTTTTAATGAAGGAAGAATATTATTAGTTTGTTTTATTATACTAACTGTTGATTTAGATGGACTTTCATATTTTTCTATAAAATATTTTGGAAAATATATTTTTTTCATTGATAAATGATGTCTTTTTGTATTATTTAATGTAGGAGAATTTTTATCTTCAGTTAAAAAATGAATTGAATTTACTTTTTTTGATTTTAATGAATCTTTTGAATATATATTATTTAATGAATTTTTGGATAAATTTCTTGATTTAATTTTCATATTTTTGATTTTTTGAAAATTTGAATGAGAAAAATTTCTATTTTTATTTGTCAATTTATGTATTCGATTAGATGTTGTAGAATTCATTCTTTCTAATTGATCTATTATTTCTTCTCCTTTTTGTGTCACTAAAATTCTCATTTTTTTATAATTTTTATTAAATTAATTTAAAACATTTTTTTAAAGATATTATATTATAATATTTATTTTATATATATATTATTACTTTTACAAAATTTAATTTACAACAAAAATATTTTTATTTATAATCATTTAATTCTTTAAATATTGACACTATATAAATTAATTATTTAAATTAAAAACAATTTATTTAATATATATTATATGTATTTTTAAAAATAAATAATGAAATAAATGAAAAGATTTCTTCGTAATTTAACATTAATAGAAAGAGAAGGTCTTGCATCATCAATATGTTATTTCTCATTTTTAACATTTCATTTAATATCAATAAAATATTTAATAATAATGAAAAAAATAGGATATTTAACAGTTTTATCAAATATAGGAATAGTAATAGCATTAATATGGACATATAGATTATTTATGTCATTAAAAAAGATAAATCAAAATAACATCTTATTGATAAATTTAATGTCAAATGGAGGAATTTTTGCTTTTTTAACTTTTGCAGGAACAATATTATCTTTATATTGGATATCAATAAATAATTTAATACTAATATTTAGATTATATCCATTTTTAATTTTTATTAATGAATATATTTCAAATGGTTATCAAATACCACAATATATAATTTATTCTTTAATATTAAATATTGCATCAATTCTTTTTATTTTAATACCAACTTTAAATGAACAAGGACCTGGAATTTTTATTAGTTTATTATCTATTTTTTCTAAAGTAATTTCAACTAAATATTGGAAAGGAAAAGATTCAAATGGAATTAAAATTGATGTTATGATGTTAAGTATTGCTTTATATAGTGTTGGAATAGGTTATTATATTATATTAACTTTAAATTATAATATTGAATATTTAGGAAAATTTGGTTGGTTTTTAATTATTTTAAATGGTTTTTGCATTTATTATACTAGGATTTTTATAATTCAAGTTATAAATAAAATTATTAATATTGATAAAATAATTATCATAAATAGTGTTTGTTTGATTAATTTATATTTTATTGATATTTTTTTTTTCAACAAAACTTTTCATATAGTTGATTTAATTTTATTGATAATAATGTTTGATTCTCTTTATTATATCTATAGATTATATAAGAAAAAAAGTAAAATGGATAAATCATTAAATAATTTATTAGAATAATTATTAAATTAAAATAAAAATAAATAAAATTAATATTATTAAGAAAATTAAAAAAATACTAAATTATTTGGAAAATTCGGTATGAATGAAATAAATACTTTAGGCGGTTTATATTATTCATTATATAAAGATGGAAAAAGTTAATAATTTAGTGTCACCATCATACATTGACTCTACAATTCAAAATATTTTAATAAATTCAGATATAACATTAGATAAAGTTCAACAACAAATGTCTTCACTTGATAAAGTTACAAAATCAATTATTATACCTGTTATAAAAATAGAAAAAAAAATTAAATATAAATTAAATTCATATAGTCAAAATTATAAAGATTTAAAAGAAAAAGCAAAAATTGCTCTTAATGAAATTAAATTAAATGAAGATGATAAAACTGATACAATGAATATTACTGATATACAATTAAATCAAAAATATGCAATTGAACATGAAAATTTAATTAAATTATATGATAATATATCAAATAGAATTAATTTATTTGTTAAGTTATTTAATTCAAATGAATATAATAAATTAATAAAAGACTTTGATTCAATTGTAAAAAATGATATGATTTTTACTAAAAGTGATATTGATGATATTGAAAAATTAGATAAAGAAAATTTCAAAATGAAAAAGAAGAAAACAAAAAAGAAAGAACCTTCCAATAATAATAACAATAATATAAATAAAAATAATAAAAAAATAAAAAAAAGGCTTTCCTTATCAAAAGATAAAAAATTAAACTCATCAGCAAATCGAAGAAAAAAAGTAGATAAAGATTTATTAGAAATACTTCAAAAACAATATCCAACATCAAGTTACGTTCAAAAAATATCAAAAACATTTTTAAGAAGACGTTTAAATAAAAAAGAAATATATAAACATGAATTTAATTATAAAGATGATGGTACATTTAATGATGAAAGATTAAGAAGTTCAGGTGAAAGTACAGTTTATAAATATGGAAAAATGATATTTAAATTTATAAATGATGATATGAGTCAATGTGATAAATTAGAAGAATTTATTATTGGTTATTTAAAACAAGCTTTTATTAAAAAAGAAATTGATAATAAAGTAGAAATTATTGCTGGAAAAATTTGTTTACAATTAAATGATTTATTAATTAATGTTTTTAAAAATGATACTTTAAGAAGGAAATTTAATGTTGAAAAAGTTGAACTTGATTTTTTTGAATTTTATGAAGAATTAGTATCAGAATTTAATCCTAAAGAAAGTAATGTTAGAATTGAAAATTGTGATGATAAAATGTTAAAACATTTAATGGATGATTGGAATATGTTAAAAGAAGTAAGAGAATTTGTTGAAAAATGTAAAAAAGAAGGTATAAGATAAAATATTTATTATATAAAATTAACATATTCTTATAAACTATTACTTTAATTATTTTATTTAATTATAAATGATAGAAATAAATATGATATCATATTGTTTATTTATATATACTTTTAAAATATTATTATATTATATTATATTATTTCTTTTTGAAACATCCACAACAAAATCTACTTTTTATTTTTTTTTTAAAAGTAAATGTTACTGGTGTGACATTATTATTTGAAAATTCTATTACATTTTTTAATGTATTTTGATAATTTGTATTGGATATTACATTTTGATTATTTTGAAAACTAGAATCATTTTTATTTGAATCATTAATATTTTGGGTTAATCCAATACTATTAATATAATTATTATTTTTACGATTATTATTATTTATATTTTTGAAAATATATAATTTACTCTCTATAAAATTATCATATAAACATTCATAATTTTGATTACTTAATGATAAAGTAATAATTATATTATGAATTATTTTTTTTTTTTTTAATTCAAATAATTTTTTAATTTTATCATTACATAAAAAAATACAACTTAAATTCCCTTTAATTCCTTTTAATATACATTTTTCCATAATATTTATAATAACTTTTTTAAGAAAAATATCATAATTTTTTTTTATTGTAATACATTCAAGCATAGTTTCATAAACAGTAACACATAAATCTTTATTACTTAATCCTTTAAAAATAAATTTAGAGCCTAAAATAATAAAATCAATATCACTATTCCATTCAAAAGAAAAAATATCAGGAACACTAGAAATTGCATAATTTTTTCCACCATATTTAGGAATTTTACTTTCAATATTACCAAAACTTCTTGTAGCAGAAATTCCATTTGGAAAAATTTTAATTGAAATATTTGAACCTTTAAGAGATAAATTTTCACCATTTATTTCTTTTATTCTTTCTTTTTCATAATCATTTGAAAGATTATGAGTAAGACATAATTCATTTATTTTTTCTGAATTTTTTATACTTATTATTCCATGAGAATCACCTAAGTTAATAATATATATTTTTTTATCAATATTTAATAAATTTAATGATGTTGAACCACTTGTTTTTATATTTTTATAATTTTCTTTTTCATTTAATAAATTTGAAATAATATTTTTTTCCATTAATTCATATGATTCTAATATTGTTTTTATTGGAGATAATAATAATTGATTATTATTTAATAATGTATTACTTAAATTTTCTTGAAGATAAATTGATGTTTTATTTCCATTATAACCATCATAAATTCCAAAATAATTTATTTTTTGAGATTCTATTTCATAATTTATTTTAATTCCTAATTTATCTTCATTTATATTTTCATAATTCTTATATGAATATGAAGAAAAACCAGAAAAAATTCCAAATTTTTCTGCTAAAAAAATTATTGGATTATTTTTTATATGCTTTATTAATTTGTGAATATCATCTAATTCTTTTTTTTGAATATGTTTTTTTTTATTTTGATAAAAATTTGAATTTGTACTATTAGCATCAAAAAAATGATTAAACATTATTTGATTTTCTTTTTCATTTTTTGGTGTTGTAACTTTTATACTATTATCATGTTCAGATAATTTAAATGTATATTCATCACAATTACCTTTAATTAAATCTGGATTTGTTTTAATTGTATTAATATTATTATTAATTATTGAAATTGAAGGTTGAATAATTGAAATATTTATACTAGTATTTACTTTATTTATATCTTTTAATGAGAAATTTAAATTTTTTTGTATTGATTTTGATGAAATTTGTTCTGCATTAATTGAAATATTACTATTTGGATTATGTAAAAAATTATTTAAAACTGATTGATTTTCTTTTTCTAAATTTACCAAGTTTTCAAAATTTTCATCTTTTTCTGAATCAAATGCTTCTGAATTCTGGCTTAGTTTGCTTTTTATACTTTTTTGATTTTTTGTTAATTCATTTGATGGATTTAATACATTCATTCTTATTAAATTTATACATCTAACTAAAACTAAATAAATAAATAAATTATAATTTTATCTTTTCATAAAAATATTCAATAAAAATTCTTTTTTAATATGATATTTAAATTTTTGTGCTAATTTTATATAAATTATTTAAATTTAAAGTTATAATTCTTAATAATATTATAAATTTGAGAATTAGTTTCAACAGATAATCTTTTTGCATTATATTCAAATTTATCTTTTTTTTTTGTAATAATTCCTTCAATTGCCCCCATAATATATTCAATTTCATCTTCTTTCATTTTAAAATTAACTATATATTTATTTAAACTTAATTCATAATCTTCTTTAGTTCTTTTATATTGTCCAATTTGTTCTTCATACATTTTAATAGCATCATTTTGAGTACTAATAAGATTATCTTTTGATTTTGAAATATTAAATAATTCTTCAATTTGCTTATTTGCTTCATTATATTTTGTTTCAAAAGAATCTTTTAAATGAGTTTGTTCTGTTAAATTTACTTCTTTTTGAGTTAATTCAAGTTTTAATTCATTTACTTGATTTTGTACTTTTTTATAATTTTCTTCATATAAATCATTCATTGATTTAAATTGAGCTTCTTTGAAATTTTTTATTTCTTCAATCCAAGTATTTGCTTTATTTTTAATTTCTTTTGTTTCATTTTCTATTTGTTTTTGATTTAATAAATTATCATTTTCTTTTCCTAATTTATCAAGACTTTCTTTAAATTCCATAAAAGTACTTTGAATGTTTTTGAATATTGTTTGATTTATTACTGGACCATCATTTTTTTGATTTTTTTCTTCTTTTAATTTTTGATTTTCTATATTTAACTTAGAAATTTCTCTATTTAATTCATTAATTTTATTTGAATTTTCTTGAATTGAAATTGATATATCTTTATTTAATTTTTCAATATTTAATTTTTGTTCTGATATTATATTTTCTTTTTCTCTTATTTCTCCCATATAATGATTTTCCATTTGTTGATATTTTTGATTATAAATAAATTCTTTATCTTTATATTCTTTATCTTTTAAATTTGCATCTCTTGATAATTTATCATATCTATTATTTAATTCAAGATAATTTCTTGTTAATTCACTTTTTTCATTTTGTAAATTTTCAACTAAATTCTTTGAATTATCAAATTGATCATTTAATTTTTTAATTTCATAATTTAAATTATTCATATCAGATGATGTAGTCTTTGAAACATTTTCTGAAATTTTTCCAATTTCATCTCCAATTTCACTTAATTTTTTAGTAACAAAATTATCAAAAATATCATTTATAACAATAAGTAAATTTTTACAAAAATCAGGATTAGGTATATTTAAAAATTTTTTAAAATTATATTCAAAAGATTTAGAATAAGTATAAAAAAAGGTTTTAGCTTCTTCTAAATTAGTAAATTTCATATCACTTAAATTTTTTTTTAATCCATTATATTCCATATTAATAAATTCATTATAATATTCATTATTAGTTTCAAAAACATTTTCTAATTCAGAATGCATTCTCTCATTCATATTTAAAATATAATCTCCACTTGATTTTGGATTTAAAAGTGTTTTAACTTCATTTGAAAATTTTTTAATTGTTTTATCTTGAATTTCAAAAAAAATTTTATATATTTCATTTATATTCATTGGGAATTTATTTTCTAATCTTTTATTAAATTCATTTTTAAAATCTTCAAAACATTTTTCAGAAATACTTTTTCCTCTTGATAAAAGAACATTATCAATTGCTTGTGAAATTATTGGTTTTTCATCATTATTTAAAGTATCAATATAATTTTGTAATATACCAAATAAAGTATCACCATCAATTTGAACATCATTTACTTTTTTATATGGAATATTATCTTTAATTTCATTTAATAAATTATTTATTGCATTTTTATAATCTTCACTTAAAATTGATAAATCTTCATTTTGTAAATTTTTAAATTTTTCTTTATCTGATGTTGGATTTGGTATATAAAACATTTTTCTTCTTAAGAATAATTTTTTTATATTTTCACTATTTGGATTTTTTGATAATAATTCTTGTAAATAATCATCAGGTTTTTTTTCTTCATTAAAATAATTTGATAATGTCCATATTAAAGAAGGATAATAATTACTTAAATTTTCAATTGTATTTTCTTTTTTATTTTGTTCACTTACAAAAATTCCTTTTGACAAATCAGAAAAAAGAATAAAATCTTTTAAAATTTCATCATTAACTTCTCCTTTAGTATTATAAATAATATAATTTGATATTAAAATATTTAAAATATAAATTTTTTGACTTATTGAATCTCTATCTTTCTTATTTAATCCTTGAGAATCAAAAATTAAAAGTTTTGAACCATTTTCTAAATTAATTGGTTTACCCCAAACCCAAAGTCCTTTTGTTGTTTCACATTTAAATCCTTTCATTTTTCCTATTAAAGAATTTCCAAGAAATGATTTTCCACTTTCTGGAATTCCATTTATTGATAATATACTTAATTTTTCATTGTTTAGTTTATTAAAAAAATTAATTCCTTCTATTGTTATTTCTAATATTCCATCATCATTTACTGTTATTATTTGAAATGGTTCTTCTTGAAATTCTTTTAAATCATTTAATGACATTTTATTTTTTAATAATTTATTTTTTTTTCTATCTGATTTATTTTTTTTGTAATTTAAATTTTTTTATTTATTTTCTTATAATATAGAATCTATTAATATATTTACAATATTTTTTAAAAAAAAATTGGAAATAATAAATAAAAAATATAATAAATGTTAAATGAAAGTTTTCCTCAATTGAAGTAAAGAATACTAAATTAATAAATATAATTAGTAATTTTCATTTGAAAATAAATTCAGAATATGAAAAATATATTCAAAAAAGTCAAGAATTAACAAAACATATTTCATATAATTTAAATCTACTTCAATTTCAATTAAATTTATTAGGAAGAAAAAGAATTGAACAACCATATTTTTTATTAAACTCAAACATATATAATTATTATACTGGAATAAATAATATTAATCCTAAAACTTTTCAAAATGAAAATTATTTCGAATCAAATGACTTTTCTCAAATTCCTCATCCCGAAAAAATAATTCGAACAATAAAAAATAAAAAAGTAGTTTATTGTCAAGGTGATTTTAATTCAATAAATCAATATCCTCAAAATTACATTTTAAACGAAATAAGAGCATCAAATAAAATAAGTATAAATAATAAAGAAAAAGAAATAAATAAAAATAGAGGATTAAGAGGAAGTAAATATAGAGGAGTATCAAAAAATGGAAATCAATGGCAAGTTTTAATAATGATTAATAAGAAAAAAAAATATATTGGTAATTATAAAAATGAAGAAGAAGCAGCAAGTTCTTATGATATTGTTGCTATTCAAAATCATGGTTCAAAAGCTAAAACTAATTTTTATTATACTCCTGAAGAAATTGAAAGAATTAGAAAAATGAAAATTAATTATAATTTAGGTAATTGAGGAAAATATTAGGTATAATATTTTTTTTTATTATATATATTTATTTAATGATGATTGGTTTTATTTATATTATTAGATTTCTTTGAAATTATTATTGTAAATTAATTTGATTAATGATATTATTTTTTTAAGGTAATTACTGTACCATAATCTTTATGAATGAACCTTTTGGTTTAATTATTTTTATGATTATTAAATTAACACAATTTTATAAATCCATTTTTCGAAAAATTATATATTAGTTATATGAATATATAATAAATATTACAAAAATAACATAGTTAATTAGTTATAATGTGTCAACTTTTTATTATATATATATTTAATTTTTTTAATATTATTTTTATTTAAATTTATCTAATTATAAAAAGTGATATTATATAATCTGTTATTTATTGTAATTCTAATAATATAGTTTATTTTTTATTTAATTAAATGTATATTTCAAATAAAAATAAATTATCTTATAAATTGAAATTTATACACTATATTTTTCATTAGAAAAATTTTCTAATTTTTTATTATTTTTTTAATATGCAAAATAATGAAATACAAAAATGTAATTTCATAAATAAAATAATAAAATATCCTTATTGTGCGAAAAATAACAATTTATTTGATAAATTTTTAATAATAGGATATGATTATCCATCATTAAAAAGAGAAATGTCATCAAAAATAATAAAAACAGAATTGAATCAATATATATTTTTGGAAAATACAAAAAAACCAATTAATTATGAACCTTTGTATAATTTATTTTATTTTACATTAGAACAACAACCAATTATTTTAAATGACATATCTAATAATTATAATAAATCATTATATGATTATGAACAAATAATAAAAAAAATCTTTCCAAAAAAACCTAAATGTTATATTTATAAAACAGATCTTATTAAAAAAGATAATAGATATAAAATACCTAAATCATATTGTATAATATTTAATATTAATCAAAATGAAAATTTAAATAAATATTCAATAGGTTTTGTATTTTATCAGAAATTTGAAAAAAATATTGAAAAATTGAATTATTATTATTTAATGCCAGTTTGCTATTGTTTTATTTCAGATTATCCATTTTTTACTTCATATTATATTTTAGCATCTCAAATAAAGAATTTATTTAAAAAAAAAATAAATATTCCTTTAGAATTAATAATTTATAATATGATTTTATTTTCTCCTGCCCCAATTAATAATATTGTTACAATAAATATTAATCCAAATATTCAATTAAACGATAATGATAAAAGTTATAATATTAATGAATCAAATTTTTTTGAAACTAAATTTAATATTTTTTCAGGATATCCTTTATTTCAATTTAATCTTTTAAAAGTGTTATTTAGTACTTTTTCTTCACAATCAATAATTGAAATTTTTATTATGAGTTTTTTACAAAAAAATATAATATTTTTTAGTAATAATATTGAACATTTAACTTTATTAATGTATTCTATTATTAATTTAAATTATCCTTTTAATGAATATTATTGCATAAATATAATAGGTTCATTTAAGGAATTAATTGATAAAATTCCATTAATTTTAGATAAAAACATTAATTTATTCTTAGGAATTAATGAAAAAGGTGATGATGAATATTTTAAAAAATTAAAGAATTTAAAAGAATATATTATCTTTGATATTGATAGAGGAAAAATTTTTTATTCAAATAGAAATGATGTTTTAAAAAAATTAATAAGGAAAATTTGTAAAGATGGATCAATTAATATTAAAAAAGAAACAAATCATTTATATAATGCAATTAAAAGACTTTATACAAATTTAGAAAAAAATATTATTCAATTTAATTTAGATAGCAAATTCACATTTTTTGAATATAATGATAACATTAAAATAAAAAATAATGAAATACAAGAAGAATTTTATGTATTTATAATAATTGTTTCATTATACATCTATCAGAATATATATTTTTCAAAAATAAATGAATTAAATTATGAATTTAATGAACAATTAATTCATAATAATTACTCAGATGAAGAAATATATTTTATAACACAATTAAAAGAAACTGCAAAATTTGATACAATTATTCAAGGATTAATTCCTTCATTAAATTCATTTAATTTAAATAAAATCTCAATATCATTTATTATAGAATTTATATTTATTTTTCTGAAAAAATATAATCAAAAAATCCAATATGAAAATACTTTAAATCATCTTAATATTATTGATATGTTTTATAATATTAATTCAAATAATAATATTATTAATATAAATTTTAATATGTTTAATAGTTATTTTTTTCATGAAATGAAAAAAAAATTTCTTAGAAATATATCTGAATGTAAATTTTGGATTATAAAAAAAAATGAAATTAAAAGTGAAAATGGATTATTTGATACTTCAACTTTTGACTATAATTATTGTGAATTAAATAATAAGTTAATATTGGAATATAGTCATTATTTAAATAATTTAACAAAAGAAGAAATATTAAAATTGTTTCCATTTAATGAATATATAAATAAAAATGAATTTGAAATAATAGATATAAATAAAATAGAAAATTTAATAGAAGAACAATTAATTGAATCAAATTTTATTTCAAACAATGATATTTTAGCTTCATCAATTATTATGATATTTGCTTTATCAATTCAAATTTCTAATTTAAATGAAATAAATATATTAAATGTAATAATTGTTGACAGTTTATTTAAACCCAAATTTTTAATTTTAAGAAAATATTATACATTATTAATTGATATTTTATATAGATTATTAAAAAATGATGAATTACAAAAAAATTTTTATAAACAAATGCAATTAATTAATTGTTATCGTCCTATATTAAATAATATTTTAGATAATAATATAATTCCAAATGAGAAATTATTAATCGTTATTAAACAAATTGATGATTATATTGAAAAATTAGGTTTATCCAATTATGAAGATAAAAGTGATATATCTTCAAATATTAATGAACAAATAAATAATGAAAATTATAATCAAGAATTATATAAATTTTTAATTAATGATAAAAAGGTAAATATAGGTAATAATATAAATATTAAATTAATAAAACAAAAGTGTAAAATTGAATGTCAATTAATGGATATTATAACAATATATAAAATATTATCAAAAATAGTTGATGATTATATACAAGATTTAAATTCAGAAAAATTAGAATATTCTTTAATAAATAAATGTATTATTAATGCATTATACTATATTGAAAGAGAAAATTATTTTGAAAAAGAAAAACTACAATTAATAAATTTATTATATAGAATATTAATTCAATATAATAAAAAAATAACTTTATAATATTATAATAAATAAAATATAATATTTAAAATAAAAATAATACAATTAAAAAAAAATAAACAAAAAAAAAAATAAACATCCCAAAAA
>Ga0256407_10007232_pt1 | contig 16816 bp, 18 predicted proteins | sample RumenRJG_04DNA_FD_193489 | JGI IMG/M metagenome (GOLD analysis project Ga0256407, IMG submission 193489) | Bovine rumen microbial communities from Lethbridge, Alberta, Canada - RJG_04 | ecosystem: Host-associated > Mammals > Digestive system > Stomach > Rumen | place: Canada: Alberta...
ACCGGCTGTCCGGAAAAATTAGTAACTTTGCCCATGATTTATACTTTTAAGTGTGCTAACTGCAAAGTTAAATCAAAGGGCTGACTCCACAAAGGAATCAGCCCAATTTTTTGTTTGGAGATTTAAGCTTTACCGGACACCAATAATCAAAAATCAGAAATTATGGAACCTACCTACCGCAAGAACACCCCCATACACCGCGCAGCACAGCGCTACACAGAGGAACAGATGCGAATGATACTCTATATGCGCGACATGGTGAAGGAAGAGGTGAAAAAAGAGGTGGCAAGGCAAATGAAGAATTTAAATAAATAACAATAATAACTCATTATTAAAAAAATCACATTTATGAAACACTCAATCAAAACAACTCTTATGGCAGTTCTTGCCATGTTCACTTTCAACACAGTTGCTAACGCACAGTTCGGACTGCTGAAGAACGTAGTAAAAGAAGCTATTCCAGAAAAGAAGAAGACGGTACAGGTTATAGCATACGATGAGAACTATCCATTGAAGAAGCATGAGACTATGCTGACATTCAAGATGCCAGGCACAGACAAGAAGGTGATGGCAATAGTACCTGCAAGCTATACTGTTAAGTCATACGAGGCTTTCGAAGGACAGGCTTGGGGAGACAAGAAATTCATGGCTCGTGTCAAGGCTGCTATCGAGAAGAAGTACCCTACCCCAGATAACGCAAGAAAGGGACAGTTGAAGGCTAAGTTGGCTGAGATTGGCACAAGAGAAGATGCATGGTCATATACCCGCAACAGTCTTGGCAGAATCCTTGACCGCTACTTCCGCGTATATGCTGTCTATGAGTTCGAGGATGGCGAGGTATATCTCACCGAGTTCTACGCCGTGCAGAACTACAACGGCTCTGGCTATGACGACAATATCGTTGTAAACTACTCATCTCGCTACGGTGATGTTAAGTATTCAATCGAAAAGTGGGAGGCTAAGACAGATATCTTCACATCAAAGATAGGTGGTGGAAATAAGGAATAACGAAAAAAGAGTGTTGAGCTACATATAAGCCCAACACTCTTTTTTTATAGGTTATAAGGTTTCAGGTTTTCAGGTCGGACTTGCTTTAGCTTGATGAGCCTTAGCGAATAACGCTTAAACAATGCTGACCTATAACCTCAAAACCTTACAACCTCAAATTAATTATAGTACTCCTTCTTACCAGCTGCAAGGGTATTCTTCATAAGAGAGCAGATAGTCATAGGACCTACACCGCCTGGTACTGGAGTGATGAATGAGCACTTAGGTGCTACCTCATCAAACTTCACGTCACCGTTGAGACGGAAACCGCTCTTACGAGTTGCGTCAGGTACACGAGTAGTACCAACGTCAACAATAACAGCACCATCCTTCACCATATCGGCTGTAACGAAGTTTGGCTGACCGATAGCAGCGATGATGATATCAGCCTCACGACACTCCTTCTTGAGATCCTTAGAGTGAGAGTGACATACTGTTACCGTAGCATCACCATACTGCTTCTGAACCATAAGCTGTGACATTGGCTTGCCCACGATGTTTGAGCGACCGAGCACAACGCACTTCTTGCCTGATGTCTCAATACCGTAACGCTTGAGAAGTGTGACTATGCCGAGTGGTGTGGCAGAGATGAAGCAAGGAAGACCGATTGCCATACGTCCAACGTTGATTGGGTGGAAACCGTCAACATCCTTACGGTAGTCGATAGCCTCAATGATCTTTTGCTCATTGATATGCTTTGGCAATGGGAGCTGCACGATGAAGCCGTCAACATCAGGATCGTTGTTGAGCTTATCAACACACTGAAGAAGCTCTTCCTCCGTGATGTTGTCCTCATAGCGAATCAATGTTGACTTGAATCCGCAAGCCTCGCACGCGAGCACCTTGTTCTTTACATAAGTCTCTGAACCACCATCGTGGCCAACGAGAACGGCTGCAAGGTGTGGCTGCTTACCACCACCTGCAACAATCTGCTTTACTTCTTCCGCAATCTCAGCCTTGATAGCTGCTGCGGTTGCTTTTCCGTCGATTAATGTCATAAGCCTAACGAAAGACCCACCCCCTACCCCTCCCATAAAGGGAGGGGAGTAGTTTGTATTTATCCCACAAAAGGGTGGATTATAAATAATTTCAAATTATTAATTATTAATCACGAATTATGAGACCTAATCCCCATAGCGAACATTACTATTTACTCCCCTCCCTTTATGGGAGGGGTAAGGGGGTGGGTCTGTTGGTCGCCTTAATGTGGCTGCTTCATCATCTTCGCCATCTGCGCCATCTTTGCAGGACCCATACCGCTGACCATCTTCATCATCTTACGAGTCTGGTCGAACTGCTTGATGAGCTTGTTAACCTCCTGCACGTTGGTGCCTGAACCCTTGGCGATACGATTACGGCGAGACTGATTGAGGATCTCAGGATGCTGACGCTCCTTTGGAGTCATAGAGTAGATGATAGCCTCAATGTTCTTGAATGGCTCATCGCCAATCTCAACATCCTTGATAGCTTTGCCCACGCCAGGAATCATTGCAGCGAGATCCTTGATGTTACCCATTTTCTTGATCTGCTGAATCTGATTGAGGAAGTCGTTGAAATCAAACTGATTCTTACGAATCTTCTTCTCCAGTTTCTTAGCCTCTTCAAGGTCGAACTGCTCCTGCGCACGCTCTACGAGTGACACAACGTCACCCATACCGAGAATACGGTCAGCCATACGCTCTGGGTGGAAGACATCGAGAGCCTCCATCTTCTCACCAGTACCTATGAACTTGATTGGCTTTGTAACGACGCTACGAATTGAGAGGGCAGCACCACCACGAGTATCACCATCGAGCTTGGTGAGGATAACACCGTTGATTTCAAGTCGCTCGTTGAACTCCTTGGCTGTATTAACGGCATCCTGACCTGTCATTGCATCGACAACGAGAAGAGTCTCGTCTGGATTAACGGCAGCCTTGATGTCCTGAATCTGCTGCATCAGCTCCTCGTCAATAGACTGACGACCTGCGGTATCGACGATAACAACGTCATAGCCTTCAGCCTTTGCCTGCTGAATGGCATTCTTTGCAACAGCTATAGGATCCTTTGCACCTTCCTCAAGATGGATTGGCACCTGTACCTGCTCGGCAAGCACACGCAACTGCTCCATAGCAGCCGGACGGAATGTATCACAGGCAGCAAGGAGAGGCTTGCGGTTCATCTTGTTCTTGAGCATGAGAGCGAGCTTACCTGACATAGTAGTCTTACCCGCACCATTCAGACCTGCCATAAGGATAACGGCGGGCTTCTGCTGCAACTTAAGTTCGGTAGCCTGACCACCCATGAGTTCGGTAAGCTCATCGTGCACGAGCTTTACCATGAGCTGTCCTGGCTTGATAGCTGTGAGCACGTTCATACCCAGAGCCTTCTTCTTCACAGAGTCGGTGAAGGTCTTAGCCACCTTATAGTTTACATCGGCATCAAGGAGTGCGCGGCGCACGTCCTTGAGAGTCTCTGCTACATTGATTTCGGTGATCTTTCCTTCACCCTTTAATATCTTGAACGAGCGTTCAAGTCTTTCTGATAGATTTTCAAACATCTTGTCATTTACCATTTACCATGTACAATGTACAATTTTTACGAACGCGAAGAGATGTTTTTTCTTGAACACGGAATTCACAGAATTAACGAAAAAATTTCGTTTCTTTCGTGTTTTCTGTGTTCAAAATAACTCGGAGTCTTAGCGTTCTATGTACATTCTACATTACACTTTACACTTTACTCTTTATTCTTTACACTTATCTGCAACTCCTCCAACTGCTTTGGATCGAGGTAGCCCGGAGCATCGAGCATTACGTCACGACCAGAGTTGTTCTTAGGGAATGCGATGCAGTCACGGATAGAGTCGAGACCTGCGAAGAGGCTTACGAAACGATCGAGACCATATGCGAGACCACCGTGAGGAGGTGCACCGAACTTGAAGGCATTCATAAGGAAGCCGAACTTTGCCTGTGCCTGCTCTGGTGTGAAACCAAGAATCTCGAATATCTTCTGCTGAAGCTTGGCATCGTGGATACGGATTGAACCACCGCCAACCTCAACACCATTGATAACCATGTCGTATGCGTTGGCACGAACACTTGCAGGATCGGTATCGAGAAGAGGAATATCCTCTGGCTTTGGTGATGTGAATGGGTGGTGCATAGCCATGAGGCGCTGCTCCTCGTCGCTCCACTCGTACATTGGGAAGTCAATAACCCAGAGGCAAGAGAAATTGAACTTATCACGGAGTCCCATGCGTGTACCCATCTCAAGACGAAGCTCGCAAAGCTGCTTACGAACCTTCATTGCATCATCACCTGAAAGGATGAGGATAAGGTCGCCTGCCTTTGCCTGCATCTTATCCTTGAGCACCTGAAGTGCAGCCTGATCATAGAACTTATCAACGCTTGACTTCACGCTGCCGTCTTCCTGAACACGAGCATAAACAAGACCCTTTGCACCAACCTGTGGACGCTTTACGAAATCGGTAAGCTGATCAATCTGCTTACGGGTAAGTACAGCCTGTCCCTCGCAGCAGATACCGCCGATGTATGCAGCATCATCGAATACAGCAAAGCCTGCAGGGAAGATGCTTGGTACAATCTCCTTTGAAGCGTTATCTACTTGTGTAGTCTTCAACTCCACGAACTTCATGCCGAAACGTGTATCTGGCTTATCAGAACCATAATACTTCATAGCATCAGCCCATGTCATGCGTGGCAAGGTTGGAATATCTATGTTGAGGATTGCCTTGAAGAGGTGACGGCTCATGCCCTCGAACATCTGGAGAATATCCTCCTGCTCAACGAAAGACATTTCACAGTCAATCTGTGTGAACTCTGGCTGACGGTCTGCGCGGAGATCCTCATCACGGAAGCACTTACAAATCTGGAAGTAGCGGTCGATACCTGCTACCATAGAGAGCTGCTTCAAGGTCTGAGGTGACTGTGGAAGAGCATAGAACTGTCCTGGGTTCATGCGTGAAGGCACAACGAAGTCACGCGCACCTTCTGGAGTAGAGTTTACGAGGATAGGAGTCTCAATCTCGAGGAATCCCTGCCGATCAAGATAACGACGAACCTCAAATGCAAACTTATGACGAAGCTCAAGGTTCTTACGAACGCATGAACGACGAAGGTCGAGGTAACGATACTTCATGCGGATATCATCACCTCCATCGCTCTCGTCCTCAATAGTGAATGGAGGAACCTCGGAAGTATTGAGGATATTGAGATTGCTTACTATAATCTCAATATCACCAGTTGGAATATTCTTGTTCTTTGAATAGCGTTCAGCAACAACACCTGTTGCCTGAATTACAAACTCACGTCCGAGTTTGCCAGCCTTCTGACGCAGATCCTCAGCAGCATCCTCATTGAATGCAAGCTGTGTGATGCCATAACGGTCACGAAGATCCACAAAGGTGAGTGCGCCAAGGTTATGCACACTCTGTACCCATCCGGCGAGAGTAACGGTCTCGCCAACATTGGAGATACGCAGTTCTCCACAAGTCTTTGTTCTGTACATCTTAAAAATATAATAAAAGACCCACCCCCGTACCCCTCCCATAAAGGGAGGGGAGTAGTTTGTTTCTATCCCATCGAGGGAGGGAATCTAAAATTAAAAATTTCTAATAACAAATTATAAGACACTGCCCTTTAAGCGAACATTACTATTCACTCCCCTCCCTTTATGGGAGGGGCTGGGGGTGGGTCTGTTGGGATGAGTCTTTTACAACTCCACTACCCCATACTCTGCAAGCTGCTTAACGAGAGTCTCAACATCCTTTCGAGCGGTCTCGAAATCAACCTCATACTCTTCAGTAACAGCTTTTGCCACATCATCAATGGTATCTTTTCCAGCAAGCATCTGATTCCAGATGAATACGGAAGTCTCGTTGAACGCAATGACGTGTGAGAAATCAATGTTCTTCTCACCCATTGCCACCATCATGTGTTCGCCACAAACGGTACGAACCTCAAATCCTTCGTTTATTTTCATAACTTTTCACTTTACTCTTTAAACTTTATACCAAGCGATTCCTCACCCTCATCGGCAGTCTTCTCCATACAGCGAGGAACCACCTTCTTGCGGGTCGCACCTTCATCCAGAACTTGGAGTAGCGCTGGAATTTCTTGCCGTCAACATAGTCAGGTTTCTTACTGCCTTTGCGCAGGAAAGCCTTGACAAAGACCTTGACATCCTCATGCCTAATCACGGGATCAGGACGAAGATTGCCATCACCAAGCATCTGTACATGAGTCTTGTTGAGTCGAAAGATGCGATGAAGGGCATAATGTCCGGGAGCTAATTCCGCAAGAACAATATCGCCAACCTTCAACGGACGATCTATCTTGGTGAGAATCGCAAGGTCACGACCATCCTCAAGGAACGGACGCATACTGAACCCTCGTAAGGGAATCGTCACATCGTGTCCCTCATTTGCCAATGCAATGACTTCCGGAAGGAACTCCGCATTGTTCATATATTTAACGTTTTCTTCCAACAAACCGTATTATGTGCAATTTACATTACTCCTTATACTTTACCCTTTACTCTCTAAACTCCCAGCCTTCATCCCAGTAGATGCAACCACTGCCGACTCCTTATCTGGAAGACAATGCAGATTATATACAGGTGTCGTCTCAATCATTTTCGTTACCGTATCACCATTGCAACGATAGATACGTTCATCCCATTTCATCGTAGAACAGGCAGGGAGAAGGGTTATAAAGGCATCTATCGGACGCAGACGTTCAAGACTATTGCTTTGCGCACGCTTTATCAACGCAATTCCACCAAGCGGTGCCTTGATATTGCGATAGCATGGTGTCTTTCCACTCCACGGACTTCCATAGATATAAGCCTTACCATCAATGATACGCACAACAGGATTGTCATCGTTCATCAGGTCAGAACCAGGAATGAATCTCAGCCAGTTACTTACCTGAGTACTCTTTCCCGTACCGCTCTTTGCAGTAAAGGCATATCCCTTACCCTCATTCCTTACGAGAGAGGCATGTATAAGACAAGTGTCGAGAGGTGCTGTTGCAAATGCATAGCATAGCATGATGACAGAATTCAGTCCGTAAGCACGCATGCCATAACTTCCTCGCAAAGCACAATGACAGACATGGAAGTCCTCATCTGCAATAAGCAATGCGACATCACTACCGTCAATATCACGGATAATGAACTGATATCCTGCCTTTTGTTTCTGACCATCAATTTCCTTTTCCACACGGAAAACCTTGGTCATTCCATTACCAGTATCAACATCACGAATGAGATAACGCTCACTCTTCTTTACAGGACGTAAGGAGTCATCCACGGTGATGTCCAGTAAAACGTCAGAGCCGTCATCATCAGTCTGGAAAGAGACAAACGACGACAGCATTTTCGCATCCTGATAATCATCTAGGAAGCTGACACGCACCCTATGTTCTGCTATTACGTATAGCATTTAATGACCTCCCATGCCATTAGGACGCGGTCCCTTTGGTGCCCCTTTAGGTTTCTTTGGCATCTCAGGCCTCTTCCCTGCATCCTGAGCAGGAGCATTCACCTCATCCGGCTCAGAGTATGTTACGGCATTGTATGCAAAGTCATTGGCATATTTCACCACAAAATGCTTCTTCTGATACTTCTGACGCATCTTGGCATACTTCTTTTCAAGCTTGCTGCGCTTCTGGTTATAGCAAGTAACTGCAGTATAATTTGTTCCAGACACAGACTTGAAATGCTGCTGCAACTGATTTGAATAACTATTGCGCGAATACAGGAATCCAGTACCACGCTCCACAGACGCATTCTGAATCTGCTTTATGTCTGTAAAATACACGGTTGAATCCACAGCAGAAAAAGCGATTCCGAACACATACATATCCGGAGCTGTAAAATAGCGCTGATATTTCTGAGCACAAACATTGGCACACATGCCAACAAGCATCAATAATGTAATAAATATCTTGTTCAATTTCATTTACAATTTACAATGTACGATTTTATCCATTTTTCATTTTACATTGTTCATTTTAGAGAATGGCTTTCTGAGCTTCCTTTCAGCCTTCTTCCTGATCTGACGAACACGCTCACGCTTCAATCCCATCTCCATTGCAATCTCTATCATGGTGAGAGCATTGGTTCCAAGACCATAATACAGTGTGATAACCTTACGCTCACGCTCATTCAGACAGCCAAGACTTCCCAACAGTTCTGAACCAGCAGAAGAAAGCCCTATCTCATCATGGATATTACGGTTGGTCTTAGCGACAACCATATCCACACGCGAATTGGTGAAACCAACGGAAGAAGAAGCATCATGGATTATGTTCTCCTGCTGATCAATGGCACGCTCAATAGCTCTGCGGATATCCCAAACGGCATACTGCACGAAACGAACTCCCTTTTCTGGTTTCCACTTTCCTGCAGCCAGCATCAACGCAAGATTTCCCTCGCTCACGAGGTCGTCAAGCGAAAGTCCACGGTCCTGATACTGACGAGCAACACTCACCACAAATCCAAGATTTGCGGTGACAAGCTTGTCGAGTGCCTGTTGATCTCCCTGAGAGATACGCTCACCAAGCATACGCTCTTCCTCATCCGTAAGACGAGGCTTATTATCGTGACTTGTATCCATTATAACTGATTCTAAAACTAATGGGAAACACGGATTTCCACGAATTTCGCTACAAAATTAATATATTTTCATCAAAAAGCACAAGTCTGCGTATTAAAAATACAAAAAACGTGGATATTTATTTGCGATATCCGTTTTTCTTTGTAATTTTGCATGCGATTAATCAACCTAACACCTATTTTTAATATATATGAAAAAAATCATCTTTTCGATTTTGCTCCTCGCTTTGCCGTTGATGGCGTCAGCCGGAACAAAGGGAGAATTCAATATGCCGGCTGTGGCTCGTCCTGCAATTCCGGCAAACATAGTCAAGCTAACTGACTTCGGAGCTAAGGGCGATGGTACGGAACTTTGTACCGACGCATTCGCCAAGGCAATGAAGGCTCTCACCGCTAAAGGTGGCGGAATACTGGAGGTTCCTGCCGGCATCTGGCTGACCGGACCTATACAGTTTGAAAACAACATAGAACTCCGTACCTCGACAGGTACGCTCGTTCTGTTCACAGACGACATCGACGCTTATCCAGAAGTTGAAACCCTTTACGAGGGCAACACCATGAAGCGTCGTATGTCTCCTCTCTATGCCTATGGAAAGGAGAATATAGCCATTACTGGTCATGGCACATTCGATGGCAATGGTCAGGCATGGCGACCTATAAAGAAGAACAAACTGACCGAGAGCCAGTGGAAAAAACTTGTGGCAAACGGCGGTTCAGTAGAAAAGAATATCTGGTATCCAGAGCTGAAGGAGCGGGTAACTACCCGCCCTACCCTTCTGGATTTCATGTACTGCAAGAAGGTGCTTCTGCAAGATGCCACCTTCAGCAACTCACCTGCATGGAACGTACATCCATGCGTCTGCGAGGATGTCACCATTGAACGCGTGAACATCAAGAACCCTTGGTTTGCCCAGAACGGTGATGGTCTCGACCTTGAATCATGCACTCGTGCTCAGATTCTTGATGCCACATTTGATGTGGGCGACGATGCCATCTGCATAAAGTCGGGCAAGGATGCCGAAGGTCGCAAGCTCGGAAAGCCTTGCCAACAGGTTATCATAAGCGGATGTACGGTGCTCCACGGTCATGGAGGCTTCGTAATCGGTTCTGAAATGTCAGGCGGTGCTAATGACATTCGTATCACCAACTGCGTATTCAACGGTACTGACACAGGCATACGCTTCAAATCTACCCGAGGTCGTGGTGGACTCGTCAGGAACATCTTCCTCGACAACATCCGTATGATCAACATCGCGGGCGATGCCTTTACCTTCAGCCTCTACTATGCCAACAAGCCTATTGGTGGCAAGGCAGACAAGAATACTTCTGCAGAAGATGCCGTACCTCCTGTTACTGAGGAAACTCCTTGTTTCAAGGACATCTTCCTCGACAACATCATCTGTCAGGGTGCCGACCGCGCAATCTATTTCAACGGCCTTCCAGAGATGCCTATCCAGAACGTGATTATGGAGAACTCCCTCTTCATTGCCAAGAAAGGTGCAGACATCAACTATGCCGAGGATATTGATTTCTCAACCACCACTATCAAGGTAGAGACAGGCGAAACGATGGTGGAGGCGCATACGAAAGATATCAAGAGACCCACCCCCTTACCCCTCCCATAAAGGGATGGGAGTAGATAGTAATATTCGCTACAAGGGTTGAGTCTCATAAAAAATAATAATTTGTAATCATTTATTGTTAAAAACTCCCCCCTATGGGATAAATACATACTACTCCCCTCCCTTTATGGGAGGGGCTGGGGGTGGGTCTGGTATTATTTATGAAAAAAATCCTATTATCATGCCTTCTGGCTTGTGCCACCCTTACAGGTGCATACGCCTCTAAAGCCATAACAACGCCATTTCAGATTACATTGCAGGATGGCACAACCGTTATGGCACAAATTCATGGTGACGAACATTTTAGCTTCTATACAACCACATCCGGAGAACTTCTCATCTTCGAGAACAATATCTGGCGCATGGCTACCGAAGCTGACAAGACACAACTCACAAAGAGGCAGAATGCCATATCTACAAGGCGTAAGGCTAATGAAAAGATAATAGCCACACGCCCTTTCCCTCATATAGGTACTCCAAAGGCTCTGGTCATAATGGTGGATTTCCAGGACGTGAAATTCACATATTCAAAGGATGACATCGACAAGCTTCTGAACGGAACTGAATACGATTCAAGCTCTGGCTATCATGGCTATGGCTCTGCAGCACAGTATTTCAATGATTGCAGCAACGGCAAGTTCCGCCCTCAGTTCGACGTCGTTGGACCTTTCCATCTCTCAAAGAAATCCGCGGTATATGGAAGTGGAGACGACGATATGGCTTCATTCATTCCTGATGTCTGCAAAATAGCCAACGGAAGCGTGAACTTTGCTGACTACGACTCTGACGGAGACGGATATGTGGATCTCGTTTATGTCATTTACGCTGGATATAGTGCCCAGTGGGGAGAGGCTAAGAACCCTAAAGCCATCTGGCCTAAGTCTGGAGCCGGCAGTTATGGCACATACGATGGCAAACAGGTCTATCGCTATGGCGTGAACAACGAGCTTGCCTTTTATCCTACTGTATGGAAGGACATGAAGAAAGACGAGGCAACATTCAAGCCTTACCTCTCTGGCATAGGCGTATTCCTCCATGAAATGAGTCATACTATGGGACTTCCTGATTTCTATCCTACCGTAGATTGGACGGACATCTCAAAATATGATAACCAGAGCTTGGAGGAATGGGATCTCATGGATGGTGGCGAGAACACCTACAATGGTTTCTACCCTACCCCATACTCCGCATGGGAACGTGAGCTTATGGGATGGACGGATAAGATGGAAACCATCAAGGATCCCGCAAACATAACACTCACACCTCTCTCAAACGGCGGTAAGGGATTACGTGTGATGAACGACAACGATACATCTGGCAATGAGTACTACATCCTCGAGAGCATCGACAATAGCAAGGGATGGTATGCAAAAATGCCAGGAAACGGAATGCTCGTCACTCATGTCAATTACGATGCAAACTCTTTTTCTAATTTCAGCGGTCCTAACAACACGGCAGGCAAACCAAGAATAACCATCGTTCCTGCTAACGGCATCATCTATTCTTCCTACCATTACAAAGATGGCATTGCCAGCCAATATGTAATGACTCAGAAAGAAGTAAAGGAGAACTGGAAAGGCAACACCTACCCTGGAACTGGAAAAGTGACATCGCTCACTGACTGGAAGCCTTTCAAGGGTACGATGTCAAAGGATATCACCTACATAAAGCAGAAATCAAACGGAGATGTCACCTTTGCTTTCATGGGTGGCATACCTGTTCTTTCATTCGCAAAGAAAGAAATGACATGTGACGGCAAGTCTTCCATCACGAATGCTCTCACCATACAGTACCCAAGAACCGACGGCAAGACTACCTATAAGAGTAGCGACAAAAATATTGCAACCGTTGATTCCAAGGGCAACGTAAAGGGCGTAGAAGACGGAACTGTCACCATTACAGCTACATACACATACGATGGTGGTAAGTCAACCAAGACCGCTACCTATAAGGTTACAGTTGCATTCCCTGTCCCTGCCCTCTCATTCGCAAAGAGCGAGGTTAAGACTGACGGAAAGAGCACCGTTACCAATGCCCTCAACATCACCAATGCGTATGACGACGGCACTACTACCTATAAGAGTAGCGACACGAACATTGCCACCGTTGATGCCAAGGGCAACGTAAAGGGTATTGCCGATGGTACAGCTACCATTACCGCAACATATACCTACCGAAACGGCAAGACAGTTACAGCCTCCTACAAGGTTACTGTCAAGCTTCCAGTTCCTTCCATTACTCTTGCCAATAACGAGATAAAGATGGACGGAAGTACCACAGTCACAAACTCAGTAACCATAAAGAATGCGTGGGATGACGGTAAGATTACCTACAAGAGTAGCAACACATCCGTTGCTACTGTTGATGTCAAGGGCGTTATCACAGCCAAGGGCGACGGTACTGCAAAGATCACGGTTACATACACCTATAATAATGGTAAGACCGTCTCTAAGTCCTTCAACGTCACCGTGACATTGGCAACAACAGCTATTACAACGGTAACAGCCAACACCCAACAGCAAACACCTGCCAATATCTATACTCTCGACGGTCGATATGTAGGAACATCAAAGGAAAATCTCCCAAGCGGAATGTATATCCAGAACGGAAAGAAGTTTACAAAATAGATGGCCTCTCCCCCCGCCCTCCCCCGTAGGGAGGGAGCCGGAAGGCAATTACAATATAATTCAAGAGCATTCTCCAAGCGAGGATGCTCTTTTTCGTGAGAATATTTGGAGAAATCAGATATTTTGCTTACTTTTGCAGACAAAACAACTTGAATTATGAGAACAGCAACATTTAGCGATTTCTGTTCAAATATAAAGAACTACTTCAATTCCGTAATAGACAATTGCGACTCTATTATTGTTAATCGTAATAGCGATGAAGCAGCTGTATTGTTGTCTCTTGATGAGTACAACTCTCTCATGGAGACATTATATCTTATGTCTTCCCGTGATACTATGGCAGATATTCGCAAAGCCGAGCAAGACATTAAAGAAGGCAAAGGAATAGAAGTAAATCTTGACGAACCATGAGATTAATCTTTTCTCCTTTGGCACTTGAGCAATGGAACGATTAGAAACGCACGAACCCACAAGTAGCGAAACGCATCAAGAAACTACTTGAAGATATATGCGCACATCCATTTACTGGTATAGGAAAGCCTGAGCCTCTAAAGTTTGATCTTGCAGGAAAATGGTCTAGAAGAATCAATAGCGAACATAGAATTATCTACAAGGTATCTGATGGAATGATAGAAATTGATGTATTATCAATGAAATATCACTATCCAAAGAAATAGCAGACTTCAATGATGCGAATATAGGCATACGAGATACATACCAAGAGCATTCTCCAAGCGAGGATGCTCTTTTTTTGTGCGAAAATTTGGAGATTTCAGAATAATTGCGTATTTTTGCACACAGATATTATTAATAACAAAAGTATTAACCCTTTAAAAACAATATAATAAGAAACAGAAAGTACATTATTAGAATAAACTCAGACGAGCGGTAACGCTTTCCCCTATGCTGATGATTGTCTAAGACATTCTCAGCAAATAGTTGACTTTATTTTATTAACTTGGGTGAGCAACTACCGATTCTCTCGACATAAATATACATAGAGCTTTTAGCTCTTGTTCTCTAACTTCTGAATACGGCCAATTTTCAAAACAACGAGAACAAGTAAGCGAAGAGTTCCGTGTCCGTTTAGGGCATGGGCTTTTCCGTAAACTTGTCAGTTGTGAAGGTTGCTTGGCCGTAACCTAGAAGTTAGGACGAGACTATCGGAAAGTCTGCGCCCTTTTTATATTTCCAATTTATATGATAGTAAAACCTGCTGATATGAACAGGGCATATCTAAAACATTTCACTTTTCAGGCTTCTCGCTATGAGGAATACGTAGATGGAGTTTGTCTTTCAAAAGGGAATTGTAATACAATTGTTGTCTCAAAACCTATCAGTCATGATTGTGTTGCTTTTAATCTTGTAAACGAAGTTCCTGTGAAAATCTGGGATCATTTTGAACTTCCTGTTTTGGGGTATGCTGGAGGAGATGTATTAAAGGACAGAATACAATATGGAAGATTGAACACCTTAAAATGGCATGATCCAACGGAGCCAATCGTGTGTAATATTTTCAATAATATGACGTGTATTCGTTTTGCGACATTGTCACCATTGCGAATTGTTGAGTTTTACGGTGAGTTTACTGACATTCAAAATAATAGCAGAACAATTAATAACAATAAGGCAGAAGGAGTAAATATGGGACGTCAGTGTCCATGGAGTAAAGAAGAACTTCTGAAACTTTATAGAAAGGTAGATGCCTACGCTAAGACTCTATACATTTTGCTTTGTAAACAAGGAGATTCTGATGCAGGAGAAGCATTAGCTTCTTATAATTTGTTCAAACTTCCTGTTGTGTATGTTTTTATACATTATCACTATGGCAAGTTTGAGGACTTAGGAATGAGCAATAATGATATATCGGCATATATTGGTTTGTTCATGCTTGATACGAGAAATTTTGTTGAAAATTTTCTTGAAGGTATGCGTGAGCAGAATGTGTTTTATTATGACCGTAGGAATGAGATCGCACCAAAACTCATTGAGGTTTGTGAAGAGGTTCTTTATATTATAAATCATTAATTCAAATAAACATTATGGAAGATAGACCTTTTTTATTGATAATTGCAATATTTATTGCAATGTTAATTGGAGTGTGGGGCTCACATCGTAAAATTGGATTCTGGTGGGCATTCGGAATTTCTTTGGTTAATGCTCTCATCGGAATAATTGTTGTTGCATGTTCAAAGAAACTAACAGAAGAAGAAAAGGAGGCCAAGAAATGAAAAAAGCTGGTTATATCTTCATTATTTTGGGGTGCATCAGTTTTGTACAACAAGCATTCTTCTTACATCATGCTGTTGCTGGTTCTTGCACTATTATTGCCATTGGACTTGGACTGCTTTATTTTGGCAAGCAAAAAGAAAAAAAGAAGTAATTTTTAATGAAAGCCGACATTTCGAGTAATATAGCGGTCGAGAATCTTTAGAAAAACTTTTTGCATCAATATTTACACTCAATACCATATAGAATCCAATCTACACCACTATAGCATATTGTAGTGGTGTAGAGTTAAAATTAACTCCCAAAAGAGAAATAATAAAGTTTACTTGTGTATTTTGTCTTTTTACGCTTACCTTTGCAATGTCATTGATAAAAATTTATAATGAAAAGAAAAATATTTATATTGGGGCTTGTAATAAGCCTAATATTGAGTTGGTGTTCTTGCACTAATAATAGGAAACTCTCAAAGTATGAACAAACATTCTTTGGAGATAGTGTTGCGGTATTTGTACTTAATAACCCTCAAAATGGTTATCACATATCCATAATTCATAATAAACAATTGAATCTAATACATTTTGAAAGAGGAGATTCAATCAGTCAATACTGTGCAATCCATGAATTGCCCAAAGAACTCAGAAAATATGAAGAAGACTCTATTGGCGTGTTTTATGTAGATGTGGACTTCCCAGTTCTTAAAATAGACACCTTGGGTGGTTCAAAAGACAGTCTTGATATGTTCTTTATGGACATGGACTTTGACGATGAAGAAGAATTTGTAGTTAAACACAATGGGTACAACCGCTGGTACTATGCATGTTTTGATATGGTGAAAGGTAATACGAAAGACTTATGTCCCGGCATACTTGCACCAAACAATGAACCTCCATATAACAATATCGTTTCTGGTAAGATAGAACCATCATATACAGTATTCGATTACAGCAAGAAAACAATCTATATATATGAAACCGTGGGATGCATGACATTACATGAAACATGGGCAAAATTTTTTGAACGAAATAAATATGGTTCTGGAGGTAATGTGAAGGTTTACAAAAAGGTGAATCATGATTTTATTGGTGGAAAAGAGTATATCGAAACTTACAAGTTAATAAACGATAGTTTAAAACTGGTAAAGTAAACTTGGCAAACTTAAAGAAGTTTTTTGCGTTCAACTCTGCACTCTACACCAAACAGCATATAATCTGTTGAGATACAGTATATTTCTGCGGTGTAGAGTTGGACATAACTTTACACCAACTCTACATCTATACACCTTTCATAAACAAAGATGATGTAAAGGGTGTATAGTTGGTGTAGGGTTAAAATCAACTCTGCATCGTTGTAACTTTTTTGTGAATCATGCGCTTATATAGTCTCTGATGTAGAGTGTAGAGTAAAATGCTGATTAGCTTTATAGTTGACCACAGATTTTAATGATTACATAAATAATAACCCTCCTGTACAAGGGGAATATAGAAATGGTTAAGAAAATCTGTTTGATCCGTGATATCTGTGGTTGTTTTAACTCTGAAAAAAAGAATTTGGTTCTGCGTCAATTTAGGTGGTGATTCCGCTCCCATTTCAGCCTACCGTAAATAACCTTTGCCCTTAACACCTCTGGGGTGGCTCTGTTGAACATCGCCCTCTTAATGGCTTTGATCTTGT
>Ga0256407_10007233_pt1 | contig 16813 bp, 14 predicted proteins | sample RumenRJG_04DNA_FD_193489 | JGI IMG/M metagenome (GOLD analysis project Ga0256407, IMG submission 193489) | Bovine rumen microbial communities from Lethbridge, Alberta, Canada - RJG_04 | ecosystem: Host-associated > Mammals > Digestive system > Stomach > Rumen | place: Canada: Alberta...
TCCTGCTTGCGGTAGTATTCCTGCGTGTGCACAGCGGAACCGACCCTTCTGTGCACTTTGTCGTTACTTATAGCACTCGAAAATCTTGGAGACGATGGCGGTATCCATCTTCTTGGTCAGCAGACTGGTAATCCATACTACGGGGAAACCACCCAGCATGGCGATAGCACCGCAGTTGATGGGGTTGATGGGATTGCCCAACAGCATGTTGACAACCGTCAGACCCACGCCCCAGAAGAAGCAGGCCCAGACGCTGGTGGTGGTAACGCCACGCCAGTAGAGGCCGAGCATGAAGGGAGCGAGGAAAGCACCAGCCAGTGCACCCCACGAGATTCCCATCAGCTGGGCGATGAACGTTGGGGGATTGAGGGCGATGAGCAGGGAGATGGCGATGAAGAACATGATGAGTACTCGCATGACCACCACCTTGCGGCGCTCAATCTTCTCGGCCACGAGGTCGTCGATGGTTCCTTCCTCCACCTCTCCGGGCAGCGACTTCTTGTCGCGATAGATGAGGTCGAGGGTCATCGTGGAACTGCTGGTGAGCACCAGCGAGGCCAGGGTGGACATGGAGGCAGAGAGTACGAGCAGCACCACGAGGGCGATGAGCACGTCGGGCAGGGTGACCAGCATGGCAGGTACGATGCTGTCGTAAGCTATCTTACCATTGGCAGCGATGACGGGGTCGTAGAGACGGCCGAAACCACCGAGGAAGTAGCAGCCACCAGCCACGATGAAGGCGAAGATGGTGGAGATGACGGTGCCACGCTTGATGGCAGCCTCGTCGGTGATGCTATAAAACTTGCCCACCATCTGGGGAAGTCCCATGGTGCCCAGCGATGTCAGGATGATAACGCCCAAGAGTCCCCATGGGTCTGGACCAAACCACGAGGCAAAACCACCATTCACACTGGGATCTACGTCGGAGGGCAATGCTGCCAGTTTGTCGACGGCAGCCGTAAGACCACCCTGCGCGTTGAGCACGGCAAGGATGACGGCAACGATGCCAAAGAGCATGATGATGCCCTGGATGAAGTCGTTCATGGCCGTTGCCTTATAGCCACCGAGGATGACATAGACAGCGGTGAGGGCGGACATGATGATGACGCAGTATTCGTAGGGGATGTTGAAGCCCATCTCGAAGAGTCGGGAGATGCCGCTATAGACACCAGCGGTATAGGGAATCAGGAAGACGAAGGCGATGATACTTGCTGCGACGCGCAGACCCTGGTCTTGGAAACGGGTGCCAAAGAAGTCGGGCATGGTGCGCGACTCGATGTGCTGGGTCATCAGCTTGGTGCGCTTGCCGAGGATGATCCAAGCCAGCAAGGAACCGATGATGGCGTTGCCGATACCTATCCATGCGGAGCTGAGTCCGTATTTCCAACCGAACTGTCCGGCATAGCCCACGAAGACCACTGCCGAGAAGTAACTGGTACCGAAGGCAAAGGCGGTGAGCCACGGACCTACGGCACGTCCGCCAAGGACGAAGCCGTCAACACTGCTGGCCTGCTTGCGGGTGTAGAGACCCACGCCAATCATCACGGCCAGGAAAATGATGGTTAATAGTACTTTAATAAACATGATGTTTAAATGAAGAATGAAGAATGAAGAATGAAGAATGCTGCGCCTCACTCTCAAAGAGAGAATATGCTAGCTCACTTCTTTCTCTTCTCTTACATCCGTTTTTTATTTGTTATTGTTTTTTATTGTTTTTATTGATGAAACCAGCAAAGCTATCAATTCGTTACAATCGGCTGCCATGCTTTCAAAAGCTTGATCTGATAGATGGTCAACATCATGTAATAAATTCAGCCAATTCATTGTCTCGTTTGCTTCCTTGAGAGCAATATGAAGTTTTGAAGTGAAGTCTGAAGGACTTTGTGCGAATTCTGACTCATGTACGTTTGCAGAGATGGAGGTACCCGAACGTAACACTTGCTTGTAAATGACCTGAAGCTTCCAGTCATTTTCAGTGAAATGTAAGAACATCTTCGTGATTCTTACGGCAAATGCATAGCTCTTGACGTGTAGGACAGATCCGTCTCGCTTATAGTTTATTGTCATGGCGGTAGCAAATTGTCTATTGTCGATACTGCTTACGCTCGGCATAATTGGAGTAAACTCCATTCTGCACTCGCTTTGGCGCAGCATTCTTCATTCTTCATTCTTCGTTCTTCATTTTTTTTAGAACGCCACCTGAACCTGTGCCTGGACGCGGTTGTAGTCGTCGCCCAGCAGATGGCCGCAGAAGCTGTGGGTGTACTGCAGCTGCAGACGGCACTTGGGGTAGAACCAGTATTGCAGACCACCAGTGAGATTAGTCTGCTGCCAACCGCTCTCCGAGGTGTTGCGATCGTAGTAGTCGGCCGAACCAATCACGTCGATGCCCTTGCCAAGAGCTACGGAGCCAGTGAGATAGGCACCGCGACTGCCGACATCGCCATCCTTGCCAGCGAGGAACTCACTGCGCAGACAGATGCCGCCGCTGGTGGACTTACGACCCAGCACAGTGGGAATCTTGGCCTCGCCACCAAAGCTGACGCGGTCGCGACGATAGTCATCGCCTCCATGAATGTCAGAGTTCCAAGCTACGGGAACTTCATTGACAGCATGTCCGCGACCTTTCTGTCCAGAGGCAACGATGCGCCATTCCTTAGAGGGACGATATTCTAACTTCAGGATGACATCCTTGTCGGTGTTGCCATCGTTGGTGTTGATGCCTTGTCCGTTCATGACGGCCAGCTCATAGTGGAAGTGGTCGTTGAAGAGGTCGCCCAACAGCATGATACCCTGGTCACGGCCGTAGTTAGGACCAAGCAACGGCTCGTTGCCGTTGGCCAGATTGGTAACAGCCTGTGAGGTGATGTCAACAAGCTCGAGCATGGTGGGCGTCAGCGGACTCTCCAGTGAGAACGGGTGCTGGAACTGTCCGATGCGGACGGTCAGCGCCTTGTTGTTAGTCACGCGATAGTCGGTCCAGAACTCCAGAACGCCTTTTGACAGGGCGAAGTTGTTCATGAACATGAACGACCAACGGTCGGTGATGCGTGCTCTTCCCCAGAAGATGGCGCGCTTGAAGTTGAACGTGCTGGTGGTCTGGCCGCCTCTGTCGCCGTATTCGTAGCCACCTTGCATGTAGCCGTTGATGGTGATGCGGCTCTTCAGCTCTTGCAACCAGTCAATCTCGCCAGATTTCTTCTCCTGTGCTGATACTGTCAGAGTGCACAGCATCAGCAGACAAATCGTTTTTAATGCTTTCATCATTTATTTAATGGTTAATTTGTAATTCTTCATTTATCATTCTTCATTTTCTCCTTGTTGACAACATATTTCTGGTAATAGGTTATCAGCAACGTTGTCATTGGCAGGGCGATAATCATACCCAGAATACCCAGTAGCGCGCCCCAGATAGAGAGCGACAGCAGGATGATGGCTGAGTTGAGGCCCATGACCTTACCCATGATCTTTGGTGTCAAGATGGTATCCTGGATGGCCTGCACCACAGCAAAGACGATGAGCGCGGCCAGCATGATGAACCAGAAACTCTGACCTGTGTCTGCTGCCTTGACGATAGCCAGAATGATGGTAGGTATGAAGCCCAGCAGTTGCAGGTAGGGCACCATGTTTAGTAGGCCGATGAACATGCCAAGACCAATGGCCATGGGGAAGTCGATAATCAGGAAACCGATGCTGAACAGTACACCCACGCAGAAAGCTACAAGGCCCTGTCCGCGGAAATACTTGTTCATACCTTGTTCAACGTCGCTGACCACTTGTGTGGCGAAAGGACGCATGCGCTCAGGGAGCATCAGCACCCAACCCTTGGAGAATTGCTCGTAGTCTAGTAATATAAATAAGGTGTAGAGCAGTACCATGGTCAGCGTGAGTACACTTGACAGGATGCTGAACGACTGGGCAACGACGCTCCATACCTTGGGAATAGCCTGTTTGACGTTGTCGATGAATCCCTCCTGGGTAACGATGGCCTTGATATCCTCGGTAGTGAAATGATCGTGGATGAAATCCTCTAACAGGTTAGGGATATTGCTCATGAATTCATCGTGCGAGACATAGGCGATAAGTAGATCTTTTACGCGTGCTCCTTCCTCTATCATCGGAGGAATCATCAGTAAAGCCAGTCCCGTCAGGGCTGCACCTACCACCAGGAAAGTGCATAGGATGCCTATGATGCGGTATTTCAGGTGACAGCGGTACTGGAAGAACTTCACCAGCGGGAACAAGATATAGGCGATGAGCCACGCCAGAAAGAAAGGCAACAATACGCCGCTGAGGTAGTTCAGCAGCATGATGATACCCACAGCTACCGCCACCCACATGATGGTGCGTATGAAGCTGTCGAAGGTGATTTTTTTCTGTTCCATGGGTGCAAAGATAATAAATAATTCATAATTTATCACGCAAAATGCATAATTATTTGGTTATTCACACCTTAAATTCATAATTATTTATTATTTTTGCAGTATGAATATTGAACCGATAGCTTTTTTCCGTTCTCCGCTGACCAGTAAGTTCGGTGTCCCACGACAGAGTGGCATCGTCAGTGAGTTGCGTGGGAAGATAGAGTTTGTGGCGAAATACCGCCAAGTCGAGGCGTTGCGTGGACTGGAGGAGTATGACTATCTTTGGCTCATCTGGGGATTCTCAGAGAATGTCACAGCACAGAAGCATCCTACCGTGCGGCCGCCATTGTTGGGTGGCAACCAACGGGTAGGGGTGTGGGCTTCGCGTTCTCCGTTTCGTCCCAACAACCTTGGCCTTTCGTCTGTCCGCATCGGGACTGTTGATATGGAACACATGACAATAGAGGTGTTGGGTGCTGACCTGATGGATGGTACTCCCATCTACGACATCAAACCTTATCTGGCGTATGCCGACAGCCATCCGGAGGCTCGAGGTGGCTTTACCGACAGCCATCAGTGGCAGCAATTGGAGGTCGTTATGCCAGAGGAATTGTGTCGGCTGCTTCCGGCTGCCGATTTGGAGGTACTTCGTCAAACACTGGCCCTTGACCCGCGTCCACACTACCAACAGGATGCCACACGTCAGTATGGTATGCCATTCATGGGCTATGATATCCGTTTTCACGTCGTTGACCATACATTATTTGTCGACGGATGGGAAAAAAGTTAATTAATCAGAATCAGTTAAACTATATGAGATCTTTTTCGTCAAAAGAATAGTAACCACACAAAAACATATCAATATAATATTGTGTTCTGAACATCATAGTGATTTAGGTTAACATAGTGTTTTTAATGGCAAGCGTGCCTTTTCAAGAGGGTAAAAAGTCTTGGCAAGAAGACCTCAGGACGACTTATGGACGCTCCGCTTAATAGGTGGAGCGTCTATTTTTAGCCTATTTCCTTGCATATATCGTTGTTTTTTATTACTTTTGCAACATCATCATATATGTTCATTATGAAACAGACAGTATCAATGCTCCTCTTGGCTGGTATGGTTATCATGCTCTCAGCTTGTGGAGGAAAGAAAAAGAGTGAAGATATCATTGCACCTCGCATAGTCAAGGTGCAACCCAAAGAGCCTATTCGCATGCAGCCCTATTTTGATGAGAGAAAGGTGGAGTGGATTGGTAAAACGTATTTTGTTACCGTCAGTCGTCAGCCTAGCGACTCGTTACCGATGGTGAAGGACGAGACAGGACAGAAATATGTGGACAATGTGTTCCGTTTGACGGTATCGCGCCAGGATGGCTCCGTATTTTTCTCACGAACATTCACCAAGAAAGCGATGGCCCAGTATCTGGATGATGACTTCAACAAGACGGGTGTCTTTGAGGGAATTGTCTTCGACAGGGCCGAAGGTGACAATCTGTTCTTTGGTGCCAGTGTGGGACATCCGCAGAGCGATGAGTATATTCCGTTGGTTTTCCGTCTGACACGCATGGGTGAGTTGACGATTAAACGTGATACCCAGATGGATTCGACTCCAGAGGACATGGAAGAGTCCGCTCAGCAAGACCCTGAGGACGAAGTCTAAAGGCTACAGATTAGCGATGAGTGTTTTCCAGTCGTCGCTGAGGGCAGTCATCTTTGGATAGATGAGATCAGCCCCCTCACGAAGAAGCATGTCATTGGGTAGGGGACCAGTGTTCACGGCAATGGTGAAACAGTGAGCAGCATGTGCTGCCCGTACGCCTAAAGGTGCATTCTCTACGACGATGGCCTCCCACGGCTGTACCATACATTTGCGCATACCTATTATATATGGTTCTGGGTTGGGCTTGCCATGCGTGACGTCGAAAGCGGTCACTATCAGTTCTTCGCTGAGCAGGCCGGGGAAGTCGGCTAACAGCTTGTCTAATAAGGTGTGCTGACCACTGCCCGTTACCACACAGATTTTCATTCCGAAGTCTTTTATTTGCTGCATCAGTTCCTTGATGCCGGGCATGATCTGTGCAGGCGTCTGCTGACAGTGTTCGGCAAACAGATGCGACTTGTGCTGATACATCTCCTTGGCCTCTTCGTCGCTGACGGCCTTGCCCCATTGTTGTTGGGTCAGCACCTTGATGGTTTCTACGCCACGCATGCCCTCATACTTGTAGGCACCACTCAGGGGCATCTCCAGTCCGTAGCTCTCCATGGACTCGTGCCACGCCACAGCATGATTCTTCATGGAGTCGTAGATGACACCATCCATATCGAAAAGCACGGCTTTCGGGCTGAATTGCCCGAAGCCGTGTCTTTCTAAGTATTGCTTGATATTGTTCTTATAGGTCATATGGGTCTTATGGGGCCTATAGGACTTATTGCTCTTTTGCCAGACGCTCGCGGATAGCCTTGGTCTCTGCCTCGTAGCCGGGCTTAGCCAACAGGGCGAACATGTTCTTCTTGTAAGCCTCTACGCCAGGCTGGTTGAATGGGTTCACACCCAGCACGTTGCCGCTGATGCCACAGGCAATCTCGAAGAAGTAGATGAGCTGTCCGATGTAGTATTCGTTCAGTTTGGGGATGCTGATGCGGATGTTGGGCACGCCACCATCGACGTGAGCCAGACGGGTACCCAGCTCAGCCATCTTGTTCACCTCGTCCACGCGCTTGCCAGCAAGGAAGTTCAGGCCGTCCAGGTTCTCTTCGTCCTCAGGGAACAGCAACTTCTTCTCAGGCTCCTCGATAGAGAGCACAGTCTCGAAGATGGTGCGCTCGCCGTCCTGAATCCACTGACCCATAGAGTGCAGGTCGGTAGTGAAATCAACAGAGGCAGGGAAGATACCCTTCTTGTCCTTACCCTCTGATTCGCCGTACAGCTGCTTCCACCACTCTGAGAAGAAGTGCAGCTTAGGCTGGTAGTTCACCATAATCTCAATCTTCTTGCCGTTCTGGTACAAGCCATTACGAACGGCAGCATACTGAGCTGCGGGGTTCTCCTCGAAGGGAACGCTGGGAGCACAAGCCTTCTCCATGTCCTGAGCACCACCTACCAACTGCTTGATATCGAAACCAGCACAGGCAATGGGCAGCAGACCTACGGGAGTGAGCACAGAGAAGCGACCACCCACGTTGTCGGGGATGATGAAGCTCTTGTAACCCTCCTTGTCAGCACAGGTACGGGCAGCACCGCGCTTAGCATCGGTAACGGCTACGATGACCTTCTTGGCCTCTTCCTTACCACGCTGAGCCTCGCACTGCTTCTTCAGCAGACGGAATGTCAGGGCAGTCTCAGTAGTCGTACCTGACTTTGAGATATTGATAACACCAAACTTCTTGTCCTTCAGGTATTCGGTCAACTCGAAAAGATAGTCCTCACCGATGTTGTTACCTGCAAAGAGAATAGTAGGATTCTTCTTGTCCTGAATCAGCCAACCAAACGAGTTGCTCAGTGCCTCGATGACGGCACGGGCACCCAGATAGCTACCACCGATACCAGCAACTACTACTGCCTCGCAGTTGTCGCGGAGCACCTTTGCGCAAGCCTGCAGTTCGTCGAGGAATGCTGGTGTGATACTTGTGGGCAGATGCAGCCAACCCAAAAAGTCGTTACCAGGACAGGTACCCTCTTCGAGAGCCTTCTGTGCGTCCTTTACTTTGGGCTCGAAAGCCTTTACTGCGCCAGCCTCCAGGAAACAGGCTGCCTTCGTGATGTCAAGTTTGATGTTACTCATAGTAAATTTTGTTTTATCTGAATGAATCTGTTAATAGTTTGATTTCAATCTGTGGACTGATGCGCTCGTACAATATATTATATACGGCATCGAGGATGGGCATGTTGACGTGACAGTGACGGTTGATTTCCTTCATACACTTGGTGCCGAAGTAGCCCTCAGCAATCATCTCCATCTCTATCTGGGCAGACTTCACGCTGTAGCCCTTACCAATCATGTTACCAAAGGTGCGGTTGCGCGAGAAGTTGGAGTAGCCCGTCACAAGCAGGTCGCCCAGATAACAGCTGTCGGCAATATTACGCTCAATGGGGTGTATCACTTTCAGGAAACGAGCCATCTCCTGAACGGCATTGGCCATGAGGACAGCCTGGAAGTTATCACCAAACTTCAGACCGTTACAGATACCGGCAGCAATGGCGTAGACATTCTTCAAGACTGAACTGTACTCGATGCCGATAACATCCGTAGAGGTCTTGGTCTTGATATAGTCACTGGTGAGGACGTCTGCAAATGCCTGTGCTTTGTCGATGTCGGCACAGCCTACGGTGAGGTAGGAGAGACGCTCCAGTGCCACCTCCTCAGCATGTGACGGACCACCAATGCAGGCTAAGTTCTCGTAGGGAACGTCATAGACCTGATGGAAGTACTCCGAACAGACAAGGTTCTCGTCAGGAACGATACCCTTGATGGCGGTGATGATGTATTTGTCGCGGATGCGCGTCTTCAACTTCTTCAGGTGACTCTTGAGGTAGGGCGACGGAGTGACGAAGACCAGCGTGTCGTACTGCTGGACAATCTTGTTCAGGTCGCTCGAGAAGAATATCTCATCAATATTGAAGTGAACACTAGTGAGGTAGGCGGGGTTGTGACCCATGCGACGGAAGTCCTCAATACGGTCATCGCGACGCATATACCAGCCGATGTGGTGGGTGTGTCCTACCACTATCTTGGCTATTGCTGTTGCCCATGAACCGCCGCCAATAATCGCTATGCGTCCGCAATCATACATACACTACTGCGCTTTAGTGATCCATTCGGCTACTTCATCTACTGAAGGCTTCTGGAGTTCAAGTTTGTATTTCTTGAAGATCTCGCCAATCTTCTGCTGCAGACCCTGGGGCTTCTCGTCCTTGATGTTTGTAATCAGGTTGAAGCCAGCCTTGCGGAGTACTGGAACGATGTCCTCGGGGACACCAATCTCGGCCCACTCGGCTACTGACGACTGAGGAATCTTCTTCTCAGGCTTCATCTGTGGGAACAGCATCACCTCGCCAATAGCAAACTTACCAGTCATCAGCATCACCAGACGGTCGATACCGATACCGATACCAAACGTAGGAGGCATACCGTACTGGAGGGCACGCAGGAAGTCGTGGTCGATGATCATAGCCTCGTCGTCGCCCTTATCAGCTAGCTTCATCTGCTCGATGAAACGCTCCTCTTGGTCGATTGGGTCGTTGAGCTCAGAATAGGCATTAGCCAGCTCCTTACCATTGACCATCAGCTCGAAACGCTCGGTGAGGCCGGGCTTGCTGCGGTGCATCTTGGTAAGTGGTGACATCTCTACAGGATAGTCGGTAATGAAGGTAGGCTGGATGAAGGTGCCCTCGCAGAACTCACCAAAGAGCTCGTCGATGAGCTTACCCTTACCCATGGTCTCGTCTACATCCATACCCTTAGAGAGGCAGAACTGACGAATCTCGTCCTCAGTCTTGCCGTCGCAGTCGAAACCTGTCTTCTCCTTGATAGCATCGAGGATAGGCAGGCGGCGGAAAGGAGCCTTGAACGAGATGATGTTGCCATCGATCTCAACCTCGGGCTTGCCGTTTACGGCTGTACAGATCTCCTCAAGCATCTTCTCGGTGAAGGTCATACCCCACAGCAAGTCCTTATAGCTCACATAGAGCTCCATGCAGGTGAACTCAGGGTTGTGAGTCTTGTCCATACCCTCGTTACGGAAGTTCTTACCCATCTCGTACACACCCTCGAAGCCACCAACGATGAGGCGCTTCAGGTAAAGCTCTGTAGCGATACGCATGTACATGTCCTGATTCAGGGCATTGAAGTGGGTGATGAACGGACGAGCTGATGCACCACCTGCGATGCTTTGCAGGATAGGGGTATCAACCTCGGTATAACCAGCGTTGTCGAGAATGCTGCGCATGGTGCGGATGATAGTTGCACGCTTCAGGAAGGTATCCTTGACGCCCTCGTTGACCACCAGGTCGACATAGCGCTGGCGATAACGCAACTCGGGATCATCAAACTTATCGTAGGCCACACCATCCTTATACTTAACGATAGGCAGTGGCTTCAGCGCCTTTGACAACAGTGTCAGCTCCTTGCAGTGCACGCTGATTTCGCCTGTCTGGGTGCGGAAAACAAAACCCTTGATGCCAATGAAGTCGCCAATGTCCAGCAACTTCTTGAAAACGGTATTGTATAACTCCTTGTCCTCGCCAGGGCAGAGGTCGTCGCGGGTGATATATACCTGGATGCGGCCTTTGGAGTCCTGTAATTCTACAAACGAAGCCTTGCCCATCACACGACGGCTCATCATGCGTCCTGCAATGCTCACTTCGCGGGGCTCGGCATCATCCTGAAAACTATCTATAATCTCTGTTGAGAAAGCATTGGTGGGATATTCTGCTGCGGGATATGGATTGATGCCCATGTCACGCAACTGTTGCAGACTTTCGCGTCTGCCAATTTCTTGTTCGCTAAGTTCTAAAACGTTCATATCTATATAAAAATGTCGTATTACGTTGCAAAGGTACAAAGAAATATTGAATTATTTAAAAAAAGTTGGATAAAAGTTTTGCAGATAAAAAAATATTTACTATTTTTGTCCCGTAATACATGAGTTAAACACATTTCGATATGATTCAGAACGGTATCAAGTCACGCGTTATCGGAGTAGACATCAGTCTGGAACGAACATCGATAGGTATTATCGATATCCGTGGAAATATTATTGCAACTGATTGTTTTATTACCTCAGAACACCCCTATATCGGAGACTATCTGACAGTACTCTGTGAGCATATTTTGAATATTGTGGAACAGAATGGAGGCTATGATACAATCCGTTCGGTGGGAATGTGTTCACCTAGTGGTAATTACAGAACCAGCAGTATTGAGAATGCTCCTAACATGCCGTGGAAGGGTGTTGTTCCCTTGGCCGCCATGTTGCGTGACCGCTTGGGAATGGCAGTAGCACTGGGTAACAACGCTCACGCTATGGCTCTTGGCGAACAGGCTTTCGGGGCAGCTCATGGTATGCGCGACTTTGCCGTCATCTCCATAGGACATGGTTTGGGCAGCTGCTTCTTTAGCAACGGACGGGTACACTTGGGTAATGATGGCTTTGCCGGTGAGGTGGGGCACACCTGCTTTATCCCAGGTGGACGTCAGTGCGGCTGTGGCAAACGAGGCTGTTTGGAAACCTATACCGCTGCCAACGGTATTCTTGTGACGGCGCAGGAAGTGATGGCTGAGCGTAGCGAACCCTCGATGATGCGTCAGGTTGAGCGACTTTCACCGATGATTATCCAGGAGTTCTGCGAACAGGGTGATGAGTTGGCTATTGAGACCTATCGTCGTACAGGTTACTATCTGGGTGTGGGTCTGGCAAACTATGCTTCTGTGCTGAATCCAGAGGCTTTCATCTTTACGGGTGGCATCGCTCAGGCTGGTAAGTGGCTCTTTGAGCCTGCTAATGAGGCTTTTGAGGAACATGTCTTCCATAACCTACAAGGTAAGGTGAGATTCTTGGTTTCCAATCTCGAAAACCGTACCCGCAATATGTTGGGTGCCAGCGTATTGGCATGGGGCGTCAAGGAATATTCGTTGTTTAAGTAGTACAGGAGGTCGATATGATTAACGACAAGATTAAATCCAGAGTGATAGGTATTAATGTGGGTGTCGCAACGACGTCTTTTGCCATTGTTGACCTGAGAGGAACTATTCTGGCACAAGACAGCATTCCCACCCAGAACTATCCCAATGTGAACAGTTTTGTTGAGGCGCTTTCCGAGCGTGTCATCATGTTGGCTGAGAATAACGGCGGCTACGAAAGTATCCGCTCGGTAGGCATGTGCGCACCTAGTGCCAACTACATGACGGGCTGTATAGAGAATGCTCCCAATATGCCTTGGAAGGGTGTAGTACCTATTGCCGCCATGTTGAGAGACAGCATCGGCCTGGCAGTAGCACTGGGTAATGATGCCCATGTGACAGCCCTTGGCGAGTGGGCCTATGGCGTGGCTCACGGCATGGACAACTTCATCGTTGTGACACTGGTAGGTAGCGGTTTGGGCAGCTGCTTCTTCAGCAATGGCCTGGCCCATCTGGGCAGTGATGGCTTTGCAGGTGAGTTTGGTCATACATGTATAGAAGATGGTGGCCGCCAGTGCAATTGTGGACATAAGGGATGCTTGGAAGAGTATGTCTCCACACGAGGCATCCTGCGGACAGCCCGTGAATTGTTGGAGGCCAGCGATGCACCCAGCAAGATGCGCCAGAAGGCAGAGCTTACCTTGGACGATATTGCGGAGTGTGCCGATGAAGGCGATGCCATTGCTTTGGAGGTATGGAAACGTTCGGGTGCCACCTTGGGTATTGCATTGGCTAACTATGCCAGCGTGGTCAATCCTGAGGCTATCATCATTACAGGCGAGCTGACGAAGTATAGTGGCAGAATGTGGGCCGCCATGGAAGAGGCTTTCATGCAGAATGTCTTCGGCAACATCCGTGACAAGGTGAAGGTGGTCGTCTCCGAAATCAACGACCACGAACGTAACGTCCTTGGAGCCAGCGCCTTGGCATGGAAGGTCAAGGAATACTCACTGTTCAAGTAGGCATTTGCCAGAAGATATTATAAAAGGTATGACGATATCGTCATACCTTTATTTGTTTAGTATTTAAAGCTGGAGCCTCCCAGGAATTCACGCATGATGCTGGTGGGTGGTATCTCCTTGTCACTGACGGGCAGGAAGTAGTGGATGAACTTCAGCAGTCGGTGGGCCTCGCTATATTCCGGACAGTTTTTGGGAACGCTGGAGAGGATGATTTCCGCATGGGTGCGCAGCACGGCAAACTCGATGTTCAGCGCTGAGTTGAACATGGCGTCGGCAGTCTCCTGATAGGGGAAAATCCATTTGTCCTCAGCCTCACAGACATTACCCCATTGGGCAATGGTCTCCTGAGCGGTGAAGGCTCCCTTGTTGTAGTCGCGGATGATGCGACGCAACAGACGGTTGTCGCGTGTGGGAATCCAGTTGTGGTCGTCGAGTGAGATGCTGGTCAGTGCCGAGATGTATATCTTGTACTTCAGCGAGTTCTCTATCTTCTGTGTCAGCTGTGGGTTCAAGGCATGGATACCCTCAATGATGAGCAGCGTGTCGCCTGCCAGCTTCAGCTTCTTACCGTTCCATTCGCGCTTGCCGGTAGAGAAGTTATATTCAGGAATCTCCACGCGCTCGCCATTCATCAGACGTGTCAGGTGTTCTTCCAGCAGCTGGTAGTCCACAGCTTCGATGTTGTCGAAGTCATAGTCGCCATTGGGCAGCTTCGGTGTGTCCACACGGTTCACGAAGTAGTCGTCGGTAGAGAAAGACAATGGACGCAGTCCGCAGGCCAGCAGCTGGATGCTCAGACGCTTGCAGAAAGTAGTCTTTCCCGATGATGACGGTCCCGTGATGAGTACCAGCCGGATGGGATTTTCCTCAGCGTGGAACCTGCGTTCTATGTCTTCGGCAATCTGCACAATCTTCTTCTCCTGCAGGGCCTCGCTGACCTGTATCAGTTCTGAGGCGTGCCCTTTGAGGATGGCTTTGTTGACATCACCGGCATTGCTGAGACGCATGATGATGTCCCAACGTGTCTTCTCGGCAAACATCTCGTAGGTCTTAGGCATGTCCACCTTCTCAGCCAGTCGGGTGGGGTCGTTCCAGTCGGGCACGCGCAACAGCATACCGTCGTGGTAGGGTTCCAGTCCAAACACCTTCAGATAGCCTGCACTGGGGACCAACGGACCATAGTAGTAGTCTGCGGTGTCTCCCAGCGTATAGTAGTCGCTATATATCTGTCCGCTGGTCTCCAGCAGTTTCACCTTGTCAGAGAAACCACGTTCGGCAAAGACGCGGATAGCCTCTTCGTTGGTGGCCTCTGTGCGACGGAACGGCATGTCCAGATTGACAATCTCCTGCATGCGCTCACAAAGACGCTCCACATCGCCTTCAGCCAGCGACTCGTTGTTCTTTTTCTTGAAGTTACAGTAGTATCCGCGCGAGATGGTGTGCTCGATGAAGAGCTTCGAACCAGGAAAGAGGTCCTGAGTGGCCTTGTAGAGCAAGAAACACAGTGAACGCACATAGACGCGATGACCGCTGCCCTCACGAGCGTCCAGAAACTCTACGTCGCGGTTCTGATAGACTCTGAATTTCAGTCCCTGTGAGGCATTATTCACTTTGGCTGAGACTACAGGGTAGGGGAGTTTTATCTCGTCGGCAAACTCCTGATAGATGTCCAACAGCGAGGTTCCCTCAGGGAAACTCTTGGTGACATTGTTGTTCTTGCAGCGGATCTGTAACATGGTGTCGAGGATTTTTCGGCACAAAAATACACATTTTCAATGAAATAACCAAAAAAAATGTGTATCTTTGCATCGTTACAGATGAAAAAAATACTAGGCTTATGAAGATTGTGATACTTGACGGCTATTCGGCCAATCCCGGTGACCTCTCATGGAAGGAACTGGAGACGATGGGTGCGTTGACGGTTTATGACCGTACTGCACCAAGTGAGACCGTAGCACGGTGTGCTGATGCTGCTATCGTGCTGACCAACAAGGTGGTGCTTGGGAAAACAGAGATAGCACAGCTGCCCCACCTTAAATATATAGGGGTGTTGGCTACGGGTTATAACGTGGTGGATGTCGCTTTTGCACATGAGCGAGGCATCACGGTGACGAATGTCCCTGCCTACAGCACAGAGAGTGTGGCACAGATGGTCTTTGCCCATCTGCTGACAGTTACCAACCGCACGGAGCACTATGCGATACAGAACCGCCAGGGACGCTGGACGCAGAATCCTGACTTCTGCTATTGGGACTTCCCTCACATGGAACTGGCTGGCAAGACCTTTGGTATCGTGGGATTGGGTAATATCGGGCAACGTGTGGCGCAGATAGCACTGGCTTTCGGTATGAAGGTCAAGGCTTTGACCAGCAAGGATGCCTCAGCCGTTCAGTCGTTGGGCATCGAGAAAGCATCCTTGGAGGATTTGCTTGCCTCTTCAGATGTGCTCTCGCTACACTGTCCGCTGACGGAGCAGACGCGCCACCTTATTAATAATAGTACCCTGCAACAGGTGAAGCCTACGGCTATCCTCATCAATACCGGTCGTGGCCCATTGGTGGACGACCAGGCTGTGGCCGACGCGCTGGCTGATGGTCGGCTGGCTGCTTTCTGTGCCGACGTGCTGACCGAGGAACCCCCTAAGGCCGACAATCCGCTGTTGCATCAGCCCCATGCGTTCATCACCCCGCATATCGCCTGGGCATCGACAGAAGCGCGCATCCGACTGCTACAGGTAGCCATCGGCAATGTCCGAGCCTTCATGGACGGCAAACCGCAGAACATGGTATAACAGAAAAGGACGCTGCAATCAGCGCCCTTTTTCTAGCTTCTCACCTCTAGCTTCTCACCTCTATTAGAATAACAGTGCCTTTTCCAGCCAATAGGTCAGGATACCGGCCATGTAGCCTACGAAGACAATCCATGTTATCTTCTTCATATACCAGCCGAAGGTAATCTTCTCCAGACCCATGACGACAACGCCAGCTGCAGAGCCGATAATCAGCATGCTGCCACCCACGCCAGCGCAATAGGCCAGCAGTTGCCAGAAGATGCCGTCGATAGCCATAGCGCCCTCAGCAGCAACGGGATACATGCCCATGCAACCTGCTACCAGCGGAACATTATCGACAATGCTCGACAAGACACCGATGATGCCGTTGATGACGTAGTAATTGCCTGAGAATGCCTCGTTGAGGCTTTGTCCCAGCAGGGTCAGCACACCTACCTCCTGCAGTACGGCAACAGCCATCAGGATGCCCAGGAAGAACATGATGGTCGACAGGTCAATGCGCGAGAGAATGTCGCTGACGCGCTTAGCCATGGTGTCGTCCTCAGCGGTGTTGTAATGGAAAATCTCCGTCACGGTCCACAGCACGCCAAGTACCAGCAGGATACCCATGAACGGAGGCAGGTGGGTGATGGTCTTGAAGATAGGTACGAAGACGAGACCGCCTACGCCCAACCAGAAGATGATATCACGCTGAACCTTGGTAAACTGGCTGACATCAGCAGCGGGCAGGTTCTGTGCTTTGTCGAACTTTCCTTCCAGTTGCAGACTGAGTATGAGGGCAGGAATAACCATCGAGATGAGCGACGGAATGAAAATCTCTGTCAATACACCTTGCGTGGTGATGACACCCTTGATCCACAGCATGATGGTCGTCACGTCGCCAATAGGCGAGAAGGCACCACCACTGTTGGCTGAGATGATGACAAGGGCAGCGTAGATCAGTCGGTCCTCACGGTTCTGCACCAGTTTGCGCAACACCATAATCATCACGATAGACGTTGTCAGGTTGTCAAGGATGGC
>Ga0256407_10007235_pt1 | contig 16813 bp, 15 predicted proteins | sample RumenRJG_04DNA_FD_193489 | JGI IMG/M metagenome (GOLD analysis project Ga0256407, IMG submission 193489) | Bovine rumen microbial communities from Lethbridge, Alberta, Canada - RJG_04 | ecosystem: Host-associated > Mammals > Digestive system > Stomach > Rumen | place: Canada: Alberta...
ACACCCTTTTCCTTTGTACGTATTAGAATAATCGTTAGTTTTGCGAAAGAAAACTACCTAATATCATAAAAAAAGACAAAACCTCTGCCATAAATTGGCGCACCATGGTCGTATCTTTGCAAAAAAACAAGGAAATATGGACAACGATAGAGGACAAACATTAGTAAACAAGTACGTCTGGGTGATAGAAACCATCTATCGCAGACGGAAGATTTCGTTCAGAGAACTGAACGATCTTTGGCTCCGTGACGACATCAGCCGTGGCGTTGAAATTTCAAAACGCACGTTTGACCATTGGAAGGTTGCCATTCTGGATATGTTCGGAATAGCGATTGAGAACGAGAATCGTGGCGAGTACCGTTATTATATAGTGAACAGGGAGGACATCAATAAGAATGGTCTTCGCTCCTGGCTATACAAAACCTTCTGTGTGAGCAATGCCTTGGCAAACAGCCAGAGCATTAAGGACCGCATTCTTTTGGAGCATGTACCATCAGGTCAGAGTTTCTTGAAGCCCATCATAGATGCTATGAAGGAGAACCGGGTACTGAACATTATCTATCACAGCTATTGGAGGGACGAGGAGAATAGCTTTGATGTTCAACCCTACTGTGTCAAACTTTTCCGTCAGCGATGGTATATGGTGGCTCGTAGCACCTATTCTTATTATTATGAGAAAGGGCCGTTCGTCTATTCTCTTGACCGTATTAAGTTTCTTCAGCCTACAGATGAGACTTTTCAAATGCCAAAGGGTTGGAAAGCTGAAGACTTCTTTGCCGGCTGTTTCGGCATTATGGCTGACCAGTCTGTTGAGATTCAGACTGTCAAGTTGAAAGTATCGGTTGGTCAGGCCAATTATATTAGAGACTTGAAGATGCATGAGACTCAGAACGAGATAGAGCGAAATGAGGAATACAGCATCTTTACCTTCAAACTCCGACCAGAGTTTGACTTCCAACAGGAATTGCTCTGGAATGGTGAGGATATTGAGGTGCTTGAACCTCTCTGGCTCCGCAAGGAGATAGCAGGTAAAATTGAGAGAATGTGGAATAAATATAAGGAGGATTGAAAATGCAGGATTTTGCAGCAATAGATTTTGAGACGGCCAATAACGAACGTAGCAGCGTTTGCTCTGTAGGAATAGTTATTGTGCGTGGTGGCGAGATAGTAGATTCGTTTTACTCACTCATCCAACCGGAGCCTAACTACTATAACTACTGGTGCAGTCAGGTACATGGACTTTGCCATAAAGATACTGACGATGCGCCAGTATTCCCAAAGGTCTGGGCACAGATAGAGCCGCTGATTGAGGGTCTGCCCCTTGTGGCACACAACAGGCCTTTTGATGAAAGCTGCCTGAAAGCTGTGTTCCGTGTTTACCAGATGGATTATCCGGATTACGAGTTTTACGACACCTTGTGTATATCTCGCCAGGTTTTCCCCCATTTGTGTAATCACCAACTTCATACTGTAGCCGAAGAGTGCGGCTACTGCTTAGAGAACCATCACCATGCACTTGCCGATGCAGAGGCTTGTGCCTGGATAGCAAGAGAGATACTTTAAACATAAAAGAAGCGATGAAATACTGGTTACATAGAATAACAGGCGGAGATAATGCTTTGGGATTCGCAAATCCGCTATTGTTTACCCACCACTTTTTATCTATCGGTTGGAGCAATTTCTCCTCAGATGCATTTGTGAGGCAAGTGCAGACTGAAGGAGAAACAGCCATAGAAAGCGCTATGCAGGCTGAAGGATGGGGCTTGCCTAAAAACAGATGGAACCTATGGCGTTTTATAATGAAGATGAAAAAGGGAGACATTGTCCTTGTTCCCACAAGTCAGGAGTTTAGCCTGTTTGAAATTGAAGACGACGTCATCTATTCAAATGATTCCATAGACAGCTCTGTCCTTTTAGATTGGAACGGAAAGCAAGCCATTCGACAAGAAAACGGTTATTATTATAATGAAAACGGCCAACCTATAGACTTGGGCTTCTATAGAAGGGTGAAGCCAATTCTGTATAACATCCCGCGAATGGGGTTTGCCGACCAGAACCTGATTTCAAGAATGAAAATCCGACAGACTAATGCGGATATTTCTGACCTGAAGGAATCTATAGAGATTGCCAAGAAGGCTTATGAAGAGCATAAGCCTATCAATCTGAAAGAGAAAATTATCGAAGAAACGGCTCCGAAACTTCTGTCATTGATTGATAACCTAACGAATGCAGACAGTTACGAAAATCTTGTCGAATGGTATCTGAAATCGTTGGGAGCGAGAACTGAAATCCCAAGTAAAAACGCACCTGACAAAGGTGAAGGTGATGCTGATGTTATAGGATACTTTGAGAACATCAAGACGGCCATCATGGTTCAAGTGAAAAAGCATGAAGGCGTGACAGACGAATGGGCTATTCAGCAAATCAAAGCCTATAAGACGAATCACACATACGACGATTATCACACACAAATGTGGGTAATATCATCGTGTGAGCATTTTAGTCCGAGAGCAATGAATGAAGCTGATGAAACTGGCGTTCGTCTAATCACAGGTATAGAATTTGCAAAGATGATACTGGATGCAGGATTAGAAGGATTGAACTTATAGAACGAGATATTGGATTGAAAAGAAAAGTTGTATATTTGCAGATGAAATAGATAATTATTAATCCTTAAACGGACAATATTATGAAAGAACTTACAGAAAGTATTATTAAGGATTTTTTTCTTAAAACAGGAGTTGATGAAAAGTATTTCTCATATTATGAGACCGAGTTAAAAAGAAGTCATAAGGCTTTCCGAGAAGAATATCCATACGACGAGAATGAAGACGAAGAAGAAAGAGCTGAGGATGAAAAGATAGAAAAGGCTTGTATAGAGTGTGCTAATGATTATATAAGATACTATGTTGAGGAGAGAGAAAAAGGGCATGGAAACAAATGGAGCGATTCTATTGCGAGAGATAGAGTCGGAGGAGAACATGAGTTCTTTGTTTATATTAATGCATACACTTCAATTGAGAACGAAGCAGAGAAGGATAAAGAACTAACTATTCATGCATATTCGCTGAATTCCGATCCATTTTTCATCGAACAATATAAACGCTATTTCATAGACCAATCTGAATATCCTCAGGAAGACGCAGAAAAATATACAAGAACGTATTTGGACTGTTTAAGCAAAGGTAAAAGTGAAGTTTATGCTAAACAATATGCTCTGCACTTAGTAGATTTTCGCGAATCGGAAGAATATTGTGATCTTTATGCCTCGAAATATGAAGAGTGTATTAATAAAGGGCGAGATGAAAAGACGTCTATTAGAATAGCACATGAATATGTAGATCTGTATGATAGATATTGGCCCGAAGATGATAACATGTTAGGGATAGAGGCTCATAAAGGATACATGGAAGGTTTCGAATATGCAGTTGACAATAATATAGAATCCCCAGAAGAATATGCCAAGAAATATGAAGAGAAATACTTGGCAGAACGATTTTCCGATGAAATGTTTAATAGATAATCTCTAAAAACATCATCGACGATATAAAGGAAACCTTTGCGGAAGTGGATGATTTCTATGATGATGAGTATTAACTTTTAAATTAGAATATAATTATGAATATGTCTTACTCTCTTTCTGAAGTTGCCAGATGGAGTTTTGATTCATCAAAAGTAACTATTCCAGCTTTGCAAAGAGGGCTTGTGTGGAAGCCAAATCAAGTAGAGCTACTTTGGGATTCAATTCTTAGAGGCTTCCCAATTGGCTCATTTATGCTTTCTGATATTGCGGAAGAAGGACAATTTGCGAAATACTATTTAATGGATGGTCAGCAACGTTTCAATGCAATAAGTCTCGGCTTTTATCCAGATGATTCTGCTATGTTATGGATTGATCTAGACCCACCATCCATGAAAAACTCCACTCGCAGATATTGGATCAAAGCAACAACTATACCCCATCCATGGGGGTATAAAAATGATGATGAATGTTCAAAGCTATCAACAGCAGAAAAAAGAGAGGCATTGGAAGTTTTTGGACTTCATGGAAACATTTACAATCAATCTTTCTCTCTTTTAGAGACCTGGCCGGTAGAAGCCAATTGTCCCTATCCTCTTTGGCTTTTGCTGAAGGAAGTATCCAACATTTCTTCTTCTAATAATCCCAAAGGCTTTTTGAATAATGTCAAAGAGGTATTCAAGCATACTGTTTTTTCATATAAGAATAGAATTCATTTTAGCGAAAAAGTCTGTGATTATATTGAAAAAGAACTTTTTTATGCAATCACTGCGCTTAAAGAATATCGAATAAACTGCAATTATCTCCCCAAAGAAGTAATGGAGAAGGAAACAGTAGCAGATGTCCAGGAACAAACAACTTTAGAGGTTCTCTTTACAAGACTTAACACGGGAGGGACACAGATTTCAAAAGAAGACTTAAACTATTCTGCAATCAAAGCATATTGGCCAGAGATTAAAAAAGAAAACGACAATTTAGCAAAAGAATACATGAATCCAGCTAAATTGGCGATGTTAGCATTCCGCCTGGCTCTCACATCTGACGAAGACAAGAGTCTAAGAGCGGAATTAAGTATTAAACAAATCCGCAGTATCTCGAAGAATGCGTTATACAAAGAGAAAATTGAAGCACTATATAACAAGGAATCCCGATTAAGAAACATTCTATATAAGGTAGATGAATGGCTGGGAGTCAATAACAAAACCGATTATAGGACACCACCTGTACTTAGAACTACAATCGCACAGAATTCACCCGAGATATATTTACTACTTATGTATCTGGCATATGTAGATTCTCAAACTCCCATATCACTTAAAGCTCAAGAAATTAGAGCACTAGCTTTTATTCTTCATTGGTTTGGGAACGACAAAAACAAGTGTGTGCGAGAAATCTTCAAACGTTTTAAAGAAGGAATTAATATAAATAATATCTTTAGGGGACTTTCTCAGTTGATGCATGATCGTCATCTTTTACATATTTACAGCCCTGTAGATGTTGAGACTTTTTTCAAAATTGGGGAGTCGCCTAATTGGAGGGTGGAAAATGCTGTTCCCGCGCCAGCAAGAGAATTCTTTAATAGAATATTTTGGAATGGGAATGGTGAGTCAAGAGAAATGTTATTATATGCTGAACGAGAATATATAAACTCTCATTTCAATAATTACGACCCTGCTAGACAGGATATGTGGGCAGAAGAAAATCGGCCTTGGGACTTTGACCATATTGTAGCAAGGAATCGTATTGAAAGGAAACAAGGAGAATACCGCGAATATGACAAAAACTTTTTAGATTGCATTGGAAATTTTGCAGCTATTTCTTATGAATCTAATAGAAGCAAGAGCGATATGGGAGATTTTTCTGAATATCAAAGCAACAAGGATGCATTAGACTATAATTCTGATATCGAAAGACTTCCTTATGAAATTACATATGACCCTATGGCAAGTTATACCTTTGCTCAAATAACATATAACCGTTTTTGTAAAATTTACTCTAAGATTTACGCAATTATCGAACCTTTAATGGGAGAAACTCTCCTGTCGGAAATACTAGTAATGAGGAAAAATCTTTTCAGTAGTGTAAAAGAGTTATACTCTGAAGCTATCTATCATTTTGTTGCATTTGATGAAAATGATTATCAATTGCAACGAGAACAAGATTGGACTAGAGACTGGATGGGAGTGGGCATAGTAAAAGGAGAATACATGGTATGTCTTGAATGGCAAGCCTCTAATATGAATGAATCTATGAGTAATTTCGAATATGGAATTAGGAAGGCACCAGGAACATCCACAACAAAAGAAAAGTTTGCTTCACTTGCAGATAAAGGAGTGAAAGTAGATGATTTCAATTCTTGGTGGTATGTTAGTAAAGAAAAAACCGGCTCTATAAGTCTGGATTTCATTAAGGAAAAGTTTGATTATTATTTATCTATAATTCAATAGTTCGCATATTTTCTCGATTATATACATATTTCATGCTAACATACATCTCCAATGCTGACCATTACAAAGAGGTGCTTTCGCGGGTGAAGTCCGTGAAACAGACGCTTTGGATTGGTACTGCCGATATTAAGGACCTTTACGTTGAGGTGGGCAAAGAAACAAAACCTTTCTTGGCTCTTATTGTCCATCTCATTCGGAAGGGTGTGGAGGTGCGGCTGATTCATGCCAAGGAACCTGGGCCGAACTTCAGGGAGGACTTCGACAAGTATCCTGTCCTATACGACCGCTTGGAACGTGTGCTTTGTCCGCGAGTCCACTTCAAGATGCTCGTCTTTGACTGCAAGGAGGTGTATGTGGGAAGCGCGAACCTTACTGGTGCCGGCATCGGAATGAAGACGGACAACAAGCGAAACTTCGAGGCTGGCATCCTGACCGATGACCCGGAAATCGTGGAGCAGGCCATGAACCAGTTCGACGAAGTCTGGATAGGGAAACATTGCAAGACTTGCAAGCGAAGAGACTTCTGTCTTGACCCAATCGCATAAACCACATATATTTATAAAACTTTACAATTATGGAACAAGACTATTTTAATTTATGCAACAGACAATTTGATGCCGCATTTGACAAAATTGAAGGACTTGCAAGATACCCATGGGTTGGTAGCAAGTTTGCGGATAGTGATTGCCGTCCACTTATCCTTGGTGACAGTCATTATGCAACAGATGGTAAGGATTTCTCGCAAGAAGCATTAGAAGAATTTAAGGATAAAGATTCAACACGAGGAGTCATAAATTGTGTAATAAAAGATAAATGTAAGGGTGAAAAAACTTGGAATATGTACGAAGGCCTACTTAAGACTTTTATAGAAGTATCTCCAAATAACGTAAAGGACTTTTGTTCAAAAGTAGCATTTTATAACTTTATTCAAAGGGTTATGGAAAGCCCTGATGAAATTCCAACAGATGAAGATAAGCGAGAAGGATGGGGATGTCTTGCTGGTGTAATGAAGGTATTAAAGCCTACATCCGTTTTAATAGTCGGGGTTCGTAATGATGGAGGTTCGGATTCTATAAATGAAAACAGCGTAAAACTTGAAGATTTTAAAGATGATAAGGATAATAAAATTAATGCTTGCTGTCCAAGAATAGGGAATATTATAATGTGTAATAATATAATCCCACTAACATTAATTAAGCATACTTCACAAGGTTATAGTCCAGATTTATGGCGAGAATATCTTGAAAAAAGAGACCCACAAATGATGGCATATTTGTCTAAGTAACAATATCTATCCTTATTCGATAACTTTCTTTAGAAGTATACTTTCTTTAGACCTCTGCCCCAAAACGGCAGAGGTCTTTGTTTTCTTTGCACTCAGATTTTATTGTTTTACTCGAAATATGATATAATATGAATCGATTCGTACATTTGAATGTCCACTCACATTATTCAATAATGGATGGGTGCGCTAACATTAGGGAATTGGTTGATGCTGCTATCAAAAATAGGATGCCTGGCATTGCTATTACTGACAATGGCAACATGTTTGGCATAATGGAGTTTTATAAATATGTCAGCCGTATCAACATCGAAAGGAAAAAGGAAAGGAAGAGTCCTTTCAAGCCTATCATAGGATGTGAACTATATGTGGCAGAAGGCTCTAAAAAAGAAAAGGAACTTGGCAAAAATTGTAATGGCTCTCGTCTGACTGTCTTAGCAAAGAACTACAAAGGGTATAAAAACCTCATTAAGATAGTTAGTAATTCTTGGACTGATGGCTTCTTTATTAGACCTCGGACTGACCATGATGATTTGAAGAAATACCATGAAGGGCTGATTGTTCTCTCTGGTGGTATTCGTAGTGAGCTATATACCCACATTGTCAATGATGACATGACCGGGCTGGATGAGACTATCAAATGGTATATACAAATATTTTCAGATGATTATTATCTAGAGTTACAGCGGACTGTTGATTACGAGTTAAAGGACGACAAGCCAAGTGACCTAATGCTTGAACAGGAAAAGGTTAATTCGATTCTAATACAAAAAGGCAAGGAGCTTGGAGTAAAGGTCGTTGCCACGAATGATGTTCATTATGTAGCTCCTGAGGATTTGTCTGCTTACAATATCCTTTCATGTGTAGCTTCAGGTAAGACTATGGAAGAATTTGCTTCCCAAATTCCAATTTCATTTCGCTGGTTGAGAAGTGTAAATGAAATGACTATCGTGTTCTCCGATATTGTCGAAGCACTTACCGGCACATGGGACATATTTGACAAGGTGGAATTCTATGACATTTGCCACGCTCCAATGGCGCCAGCTATTGAGATTCCTGATAGTTTTGGAAAAGAGAAGCCCAAAAATGAAAAAGACTATTTGGAATACCTGACATTCTCAAAGGCTAAACAGATATACGGTGAATCTCTTTCGGAAGAGGTTTCTGAAAGATTGAAGTACGAATTGCAAATTATCAAACAAAAAGGAGCATCGGGATATTTTCTCTTTATGCAGAATGTGGTCTATACAGCTCAATCGGAACTCGGAGTCTTGGCTGGTCCTGGACGTGAATGTGCAGCCGGGAGTTTGGTAAATTATTGCTTGGGTATTACAAAGATTGACCCATTGAAACATGACCTGCTTTGTGAACCATTCCTTAACCCAGAAGGCGTGACTTTACCAGAAATATCTTTAACTTTTGATATCGATGGAAGAAAACGCGTCATAGAATGGCTTGGACAAAAATACGGAAAAGAGAATTGTGCTTATGTCCTTGACTTTGATACATTTTCATCGATACAAGCATTCAAGGCCGTTGCACGAGTTAAAAATCTCCCAACAGATCAGACATTGGCTTTCTGCGAAGCTTATACTTCAGATGAATTCTATCCATTATTTTCCATAAAGAGTGCAATTGAATATAATTCTGAAATCAGGAAAATATATCGCAAGGCAGATTTAAGACTAAGAACTGCCATTGAAGACGCTGAAATTTTAGATGGAAAAGTATATGATAGAGGTATTATGGACGATATGTTAATAGTCGCTAATGAACCCATTAGCAATTTGGCTCCTATTTCAACTAAAGAAGTTGAGGATTTCCATCACAATCAAAGGATATTGTTGAATTGTGTACAATATGACACAAGATATGTAAATTCATCTGGTCTTATAAAGTTTGATTTCCGAGATTATATAGAATTATCCCAAATGAGAGACATTTGTAAGATAATCAAGAACATCAAAGGCAAAGAGGTTTATATTGACAATATACCGATTGATGATGAGAAAACCATGAGACTATTTCAAACAGGTCAAACAGAAGACATCATCGGGTTCGAATCACAAGAGATGCAAAAGAATTTGCAAAATTTCCATCCCACATGCTTTGAAGATTTAACTACATTATATTGCTTGGTTTATATTGGGTCAGAAAGACTTCCTAAACTCATCAAACAGAAAAAATCCAAGAAGAACAAGTATCCGATTCCTTGCATGGAGAAATGTCTTCAGAACACTTATGGCTTAATTGTTTATCAGGAACAATTGATGATGCTTTCACGCATGATTGCAGGTTTCAATGAATGCGAAAGTAACAGGCTTAGGAAAGTGTTGCATAAAAGACTTGGTGACGAGCTTCCTAACATGAAAGATAAATTCATAGAGGGAGGCATGAAACATGGATATTCTAAAAAAGTCCTTGAAAAAGTCTGGAATGAAATGGATAGCAGCGGGTTGTACACATACAATAAAGCTCATTTTGTTTGTTGCACATGGTTAGATTATCAAATGGCATATCTAAAAGCTAATTATCCTGATGAGTTCAAACAGGTCATGAATAATCGAAAACTCTATCATCACAATATCTTTTTTAATATTTCTCATCATAATATATAGCTATTTTTTAGACCTCTGCCCCAAAACGGCAGAGGTTTATGTTTACTTTGCACTCAGATTCATTTATTTATTAATTCTAAAAACAATTTAATTATGGCAACAAAAGTATTAAGTAACGACTTCATGCAGCGTATCGCTACCGATGAAGCGTGGAAAGAACTCTCTAAAGATTTTCATTGGTCAGAATCTCTACTTGAAAAGTATCAGGACAATGTGGACTGGGATGAAATTTCAACCAACTGGAATATCGGTTGGACTATTCCTATGATACAGAAGTTCAAGAATCGCATCAACTGGGATTCATTCTCTGCGTATGCTCGTGAAGAGACATTAACAGAAAATATTCTCAGCACCTTCAAAGACAAGTGGAACTGGCATAAACTATCAACTAACACCCGTGTTAAACTATCATATGAATTGCTTGATAAGTTTGCAGACCTTTGGGATTGGGAGGAAATCATCGGTCATGCTGACGACTACTCTTTTGATGAAGATTGGAAAATTTTTGAGGGGCGTGGCATTGATTTCTATGAACGATATAAAGACCGAATCCCTGCAGCTAAAGTCCAGAGTTCCAATTTGTGGCGCGAAATTGTTTCTCAACAAAAGAAACAACTTATTGAAGAAATTATTGCATAATTAGAAAAAATCATTTTTTCTTGACCTCTGCCACAAATCGGCAGAGGTCTTTGTTTTCTTTGTGGCAAGAAACGTATAATATCTATTGGGATAATGAAAAAAGTGAGTCGAATAAAAGAACTATTGAAATTACTTTCAAAGGGAGTTTACGAGAAGGAACATATTATAGCAATGGCTTTGCTTAGTGCTATTGCTGGTGAGAGTATTTTCTTATTAGGACCTCCAGGAACTGCAAAGAGTTTGGTGGCGCGACGCTTGAAGCTGGCATTCATGGATGGAAGGGCTTTTGAGTACTTGATGTCACATTTCAGTACTCCTGATGAGATTTTTGGGCCTGTTTCGATTTCTCTTCTGAAAAACGAAGACCGATACGAGCGTGTAGTGGAAGGATTCATGCCAACGGCCACCATTGTCTTCCTTGATGAAATCTGGAAAGCAAGCCCAAGCATTCAAAATTCCTTGCTAACTGCCATCAATGAACGTATCTTCCAAAACGGACGCGAAACGATTCAATTGCCAATGAAGGCTCTGATAGCTGCAAGTAACGAGTTGCCTGCAGAGGATGAAGGACTTGAAGCTTTGTGGGACAGATTCCTTGTTCGTATGATATCGAACTGCATACAGAGTGAAGAGACCTTCTACAAAATGGTGCGACAGCATTCTTTTGAGTCTATTAATATTGAGGATAGTTACTTGATTACAGAAGAAGAATATCATACTTGGCAGAAGGAAATAGAAAAGATTGGCGTTCCAGACGAAATATGCGAAGCTGTTACGTTCATTCGTATGTGTTTCAAAGAAGAGTCAAAAAAGGAGGAAGTAAATGATATGGACTACTATGTGTCTGACCGCCGTTGGAAAAAGTGTTTCCACCTTATGCAAACTTCCGCGTTTTTAAACGGAAGGAGTACTATTGATATGACAGATATACTTATCTTAATACATTGCTTATGGAACAAGGTTGAATCTATTCCGATTGTTATTGATGTGGTATGCAGAAGTCTTACTTTTTCAATTGATGGCATTCTAGAAAAGTTTGAAAAGGATATTGATGCTGCATTGAAGGCATCTCCTTCTAAAGTAAGGGAGGAAGAGAAAGGCCAGAAAACACTTAACGAATACTTGACGAGCCACACCTTTTATTACACCATTTGCAACTATCTGAAGAGAAAATTACTTTTCTACAAGTTGGACCACGAATACCTTGATGATGATAAAACCTACGATGGTATCATCTATAGAGACGTTGACAAGCGTGCATGGATTATCCGTGCTATCTATAGTGGTTTGCCTTTTGAATATAAGACGAAGAACCTGACAAGCGTAACAAAAGTTAAACTCAGAAAATTTAACGGAGGAGTTATCATTGATGGCACTCCATATGAATTTGAGAAAAAAAAATATCCATCAAAGATGGGTGGCAGTTCGTTTGTCAATAAAGCCATAAAAGAACCTAATATCGCAGATACTATCATTACAAATATTGACAATGATGTACTACCTCAGTTCTTGAATCTACAAAAAATGTTTACGAAGTGCCAAAATCTATTTCTTTCTGATAGTGACATAAAATTAGCTGGTGAATATTTGAATCAATGTGAAATAAATATAAAGGTGGTATATGTAAAAGCGCAGAACACAAGTAAATTGCTCTAATAATTATGGATATAGCAAAGAAGCTACAGGAATATGACGAAGCTTTTGACTTCTACCTTGATAATGGATATTTGCCTAAAACCATACAACAAGATGACTTGTTGGGGACATTCATCGAACAAACCATCAAAGCAAATCCACAATTAGATAGTCAAGACCCGCTTTGGAAAGAGCTTCTAAAAGAGGAACTGATGAAATTCATAGAAGCAATGCTTAAACTATTTCAACCATTAGAAGAAAAATATAAACGGGAGAAAGAACTTATATATTTATTAAACAATGGTGGAATAGTGGAGAAACGTAAGGTTTGGGAACAAGTAGACCAAATCATAAGAAGAGATTACACAAAGAAGGAGGTGAACATCAATGGATATTCGGAGCTAGTTAATCAAGAGAATCGAGAGGCTGTATTGACATCACTTGCCAGAGATTGGGAAAAGGCTTGTGATAAGAAACTCTTTCGCGAGAAAAAAGCAACGATCAATAGACATAAAAATGAATGGCAGAAACACATATTAAAACATGGTATGTCGGACTTCAAAGAGCGTAAGCAAATTGAGAATTTTGTCTATTCCTATCCAGCTCTTGCAGAGATCGTTCGTATAATGGGGCGTGAACAGCCGAAGCAAAAAGAAGAAGAAATGGACGAAACGGTGAAGAAGTATCTGCCCCTATTATTTTCTCCGCCAAAACCAGCTGTTGAAATCGAGGAAATCACAATAGGTCAGAGTTTACGTTACATGATGCCCTTGGAAATGGCTATTATGTCAGACAATCAGACAGAAGACCTATTTTATCTGAAATACATTACGCAAAAACTACAGTTGTTTGCAAACAAGCCTAAAGAGGAACATCAATTAAAACATGACAAAATAAAGCATGTAAAACCGAGATTGGAGAAAGGACCAATTATCGTTAGTGTGGACACAAGTAGCTCTATGTCTGGAGTCCCAATTAAGTTGGCAAAATGTTTGTTGCTACAATTGCTCAGGATGGCAAAGAAGCAGAAACGGGAATGTTTTCTGATTACTTTTTCTGTACGAGCAAATTACATAGATCTTTCCCAAAATGGTGCATGGAATCAGCTTAATAAGTTCCTCGATATTAATTTCTCAGGTACAGATGGTGAAGAGATGCTGAATGTTGCGCTGAAAATGTTGAAGACTGCCAATTTTGCTATGGCAGATGTACTAATTATCAGCGATTTCTATTTTGAAAAACCAAAACCGGAAACTCGAAATAAAATGAAGGCAGAACATGACAATGGAACAAGGTTCTACGGACTTCAGATAGGTAGCTCATCTAATTCTTATAATAATATTTTGGATAAAATATGGAAAATAGAAATAGACTAACTTAATGATTTTGGACAAATAATATTATATTATAAAAATTGCCTCATCCTCCGCCACCAGTTGGCGGAGGTTTGTGCTTTCTTTGCACACAGAAACTTTAATTCAAAGAGTATGGTAGATATTCACGATTACGACATCCAATGCATCGAGAGGGAGATTATCGATACATTTAATGATATTAAAAATTATGAGCATTGCGATTGTCTCTTGTCCGTTAGGAAGGACATAATTAATGAAAGGGTGCTGGCTCATCAAGAGGAAATCCTGCCAGACATCATTGCATTCAATGATGCTCTGACTGAAGCTTTGCGAGAAATGTATGAAAGAGCGCATCGCATTTGGGAAAGCATAGATGGTCATGAAGACTTTGCCGGAGAGTTACATATAAAGGCTAACTGCTTTCTCGGTTACGAATATCCGAAGCTTCATCCCATTCAGGGTGAAGACAGGCAAGAATTATGGGGAGCATTATGTGATAGTGGATGGAACAAGCTTTATGAGCCAGGTGTGATGTTCGACCTAAAACTGCCTGATGTCGATGATAAATCTTTCGACAGTTATATAGGCATGAACTGTCCACCGCCCAACTGGAATGAGGGACTTGACCAAGAGCTGACAAAGGACTTACATCTTATCCAAGCTTTCCACTATCTCTTTGAACATACGAAGTTTGCCATTACGGACTTTATCTATGTCAGAGAGTTTGAGACGGAAATCAATGTAGAAACCAATAAAACGATTAAGCGATGACTTTCAAAGAATTACTTGATAGCGTTTCCTACGATGAGGTGGAAAGGCAAATCCGTAAGATGTACGATTACCCAGAAACGGGTAACTTGGGATGGTACAAGATTCACTTCGACATGTTGCGGCTGTTGACTCCGAAGCACGATGATGATGCAAACGACGATGTGTGCCATATTACGATGAAGGATTGGGATGATGGTAGCGGACCTCATCTCGATGCTTATCCTATGGAGGGCGACTTTTGGGAACATTCTCTAACTAAAGAAATCGTCATTGCTCCTGATGTCAAGGCCACTAATGAGGAAATTGCCGCCTGTTGTCTTTGGCACACCTCTTTCCACGGCTTTACGGAAGAGGATTGGGATGAACGCTTCCGCTGTTATGACATCGACATAGATTTCATGGACAGATGGGATGATGATGTCTATTTTGAGAAATGTGCAAACAGGAACTTTGCCATCATTCGTGAAAACGGTGGAGAGATACCGACCGTTAAAGACCTTTCTCAAAAAAGAAAAAAGCAGCTTATTTACAAGCTAAAGGAAAGTCGATGGTATAGAGGCTATCGTAGTGGAGAAGTCAAACTTAGATGTGCTTTCAAGAAGCGTTTGGCTGCACGATACTTTAAGCGAATGTCTGATATAAGCGACTTTATTGTTAAAGCGATACCAGCTATTAACGACAAAGCTAATGACAATTATTTGAAGACAGAAGATCTTTGCAACCTCTTTCAGTCGGAGTTGTTTTACTCTGAGGAACTGACTTCGTTTGCCGATGAAGGGACAAACGGAGCGAAATACCTCCTGAATCTGATTCTCATATATGATATGTTGCCACACTTTGACAGAGTGGTTTATATCCTGACAACAGGAAAACCAATAGAAGAGGCCATGTCGGAAGACATCACGGCTTTGGAGAATGCTCTTTGTGGTAATTGCAAGTCTGCTGATGTCGTCTATGCGACTGACCCATCATTGGGCAGGCAAATCCGCATAAACTACGCGACATTCGATTCCAAATATCCATTATTCAGATAATTGATTATTCCTTTGAATTATGATACATGTTTGTGATTTAATACCTTTCTTGGGACAAAAGAAAGAGGAACATGAGAAGATTGAAGGGCTTATCTCGGAGATCGTTAATGCTCCTAATAGTCTCATAAGAATTGATGAGAGTGATATAAGGAACTTATTCCAGGAGGGTGGAGAAATAAATGCCTTAGATGTCACTGTCTATGCTTCAGAAGAAGGTAGAATGAAACTGATGATGGAGCAGATTCGGAATAGTGCAAAGAGCTTTGAACCTTATAACCGTGTTTTGGCGTATTTCTTGTTCCCTAAAAACAATTCTCTGACTATGGCTGAGATTGGTTTGTTTAGCAACTGGATAGAGTCATTGCCAGGAGATTTGTTGTCAAAGTTTGGTTTGAGTACTCATTCGTCTCAAACTATTCGTGCAATCGTTTTATTACAACGTAACAATATTATTATATGAAAAGGAAGAAAAACAGAGACTCCGCAGAGAACTGGAGTTATAAGCATGATTATCCAATAGATGAAGTTTGGGTCACATATAGCACGTTGGCACAATTGATAGTGCCACGCTTACAGGCGTTCAAGGCTCTTGACAAGCATGGCTACTGTCCAGACTTCAATGATATGCGTGAGTGGAACAATGCCATCCAAAAGATGATTGATGCCTTTGAGCTGATGAAGTATGCTGGTGGCGTGGACACGATGGAAGAGGAACGAACCATCGAGGAAGGTCTTGATTTATTTCGCAAATATTTCAGACAATTGTGGGATTAAAAGGCATTCGTTACTTATTATTTAATCATTAAGCGAATGATTTGAGAGAATTAAAATGGCAGAGAAGAGACGACAGACGGCAAAGATTGTGGAGGTCCCCAGTGTGGATCAGTATGGTCACAAGCAACCACAGAGCTTGGATATGGAGGTTGCTGTGATTGGTGCTCTGATGTTAGAAAAGGAAGCATGGGGGCAAGTAGCAGAAATGCTGAAACCTGAGAGTTTCTATGATAAACGCCATCAGATTATCTTTCAGGCTATTCAGACGCTGAACGTTGAGGAAAAACCTGTGGACATCATGACCGTTTGCGACCAACTGGAGCGTACCGGTCTGTTGGAGGATGCTGGCGGCAACACCTATCTGATGCAGATTAATGCGCAGGTTGCCAGTAGTGCTCACATTCTTTATCACGCCAAAATTATTGCTCAGAAGTCTCTGGCACGCCAGCTCATTACCTTTGCAAGTTACATTCAGACGCAAGCATTTGATTCTACCATTGATGTCGCCGACCTTATGCAAACGGCTGAGAGCTTGTTGTTCTCAATCTCGCAAAAATACCAGAAGAAGGATTATACACAGATTAATCCTGCTATAGATAATGTATATAAGTTGCTGAAGAAGACTGCTGCCCGTGAAGGTGGATTGAGTGGTTTGAGTTCAGGATTTGAGGACATTGACAAGATGACCAACGGATGGCAGAACAGCGATTTGATTGTTATTGCGGCCCGTCCGGCGAT
>Ga0256407_10007236_pt1 | contig 16811 bp, 18 predicted proteins | sample RumenRJG_04DNA_FD_193489 | JGI IMG/M metagenome (GOLD analysis project Ga0256407, IMG submission 193489) | Bovine rumen microbial communities from Lethbridge, Alberta, Canada - RJG_04 | ecosystem: Host-associated > Mammals > Digestive system > Stomach > Rumen | place: Canada: Alberta...
GAGATGGGATAATGGCGGTCTTGCTGACAGAAACGAAGAAAAACCTTTTTAAAAAGACCGCCTATTATTACTGGGATGGAATGATGGCGGTCTTTTGACTTGCATTGGAAGATTTCAGTTTGCCATAGTGAAAGAGAGACTTCTCGGGATGAGAAGTCTCTCTTGATTATTGTAGTTACCACTCTTCCCCTTCCAGGTGGACGGTGGTGTAGTCGTGGTGGACAGCGTCGAGGTAGGGGCCGAAGACGTCGGCCACTTTCATGCGCATGGAGGTCGTGTTGACGCAGGGATGGCAGCCGAAGTATTCGGCGTCCAGAACGTCTTCGTCCACGATGAGGCAGACGTGGTTCTCTGTGTCGTTCATGAGGCCCATGACGCTGACCGCGCCCGGTTCGATGTCGAGGTACTCCTCCATGAACTCGGCGTCCGCGAAGGACAGGCGGGCGACGCCCAGCTGGCCGGAGATCTCCTTCGTCTTGAACTTTTTGTCGTTCTTGATCATCAACAGGTAGAACTGCGTCTTCTGGCGGTTGCACAGGAACAGGTTCTTGCAGATGACTGCCGGCGCCAGGAACTTGTCGATTTCCGCACAGACTTCCATCGTCGTCGCGGGCTCGGTGTCGACACACTCGTACTCGATGCCGAGGCCGTCTAAAAAGTCATAAACTCTGAGTTCTTTGTCAAGGCGTCCCGCTTCATCCGCGGGACGCCCTTTATATAACACGTTTTGCATACAGTCGACTCTCCCCTGCCGCTTACAGTTCTTCCGGTTCGAAGGCCGGCATGAGGCGAAGCTTGTGCAGGTTGATGCGGTGGAGACGGTCGATCTTCGCCTTCGTCTCCTCGTCGTCGATCTCGCCGGTGCGGATGTAGCGGTCGAGGACAGCATAGGCGAAGCCCAGTTTCTCTTCATCGCCGACACCGGACAGGCCGTCAGACGGAGTCTTCTTCACAAGTTTCTCAGGCAGGCCGAGGACTTCGCCGATCTGCAGGACTTCTTCCACGCAGAGGCTGGCCAGCGGGCTGAAGTCACCGGCGGCATCGCCGTACTTGGTCGAGTAGCCGACGAAGTCTTCGGACATGTTGCAGGTGTTCGCGACGCGGGCGCCGTTCGGCAGCATCTGGCCAACGGCGTACAATGTCGCCATGCGAAGACGCGGTGGCAGGTTGATGCGGGTGTCATTGGACAGTTCGTTCCGGCCGGTGATCTCCGCCAGTTTTTCGCTGCCCTCGAGCATGTGCTTCATGCCCTGAAAGGCTTCTTCAATGTTCAGTTCCACGAAGGGGATGCCGATGGCAGCCACCAGTTCTCTCGAGTCGTCGATGTCCGGCTGGACGCCGTTCGGCATGAGTACGCCGACTACGCGGTCCGCACCGAGAGCTTCGGCACACAATGCCGCCGTCACACTCGAGTCCTTGCCGCCGGAGACGCCGACGACGGCCGAGCAGTTTGGGCCGTTTTCAGCGAAATAATCGCGGATCCACTGGACGATCTCATTCTTGGTTTTTTCGGGATTATTCAGCATGGTGCGTTCCCCTTTCAAAAGTCTGCAGCAATTATAACACAAAAAGGCGCCTTCGGAGCATCCGAAAGCGCCTTTGCTTTTCAGGTCAGTAGTTCCGATTCAGTTTTCTGTTCTGTACGCTCAGTTAGTCTTGACCGGAAGCCAGTGGAACGCACCGAACAGGTCGGTCAGACGGTAGCTGTAGACACAGCCCGTGTTGCTGACCTTGCGGGAGTAGACCGAGAGGCCTTCGCTGCCGACGGTGAAAGCATTACCGAGGGAGTACTCTTCTTTCACATCGCCGCTCTCATCGTAATGGTCGCAGAGAAGCTGGATGCGGTCGCCCGCTTCGATAGCGAGGAGGCCCTTGGCTTCGACGTCCACATCGTAGACGCGTTCCGCGCCGAGGGCGGAGTCCCTGCCGGTCTCTTCATTGAACTCGACGATGATGTTGACACGCTCGCCATTGAGCTGCGCCGGGATGTACTTCGTCGTGATATACTTGCCGTCGCCGTCCTCATCGAGGTCGGAGATCGGGTAGATGGCCGCGAAGTTGCCGTCGAGGGTGATCCAGTTGCCGGTCCACTCGTCGATGAGGTCGCCGTCTTCGTTGTACTTGCCGGTGTTGTCGAGACCGAGGTCGAGCCAGCCACCGTTGTTTGTGTCGGGCACAAAGACGTTGACTTCTGCCGCTTTGATCTCCGCCCACTGCTCATCGGTCAGCGCAAGGACATCCTTGCCGTCCTTCTGAACGGTCTTGAAGTCCGCGGCCGGAGTCAGGGCACGGTTCGACAGCGCCGACGCTGCCACACGGATCATGGAGTCGGTCATCCAGGAAGCGGAGTTGCCGCCGAGGATGGACTGGAAGTCGGTGGCGCCGTACTGGGAGCCGCCGGTCGTGTAATAACCGGAGTTGCCGGTCATATTCTGACCGAGCATGTTATAGAAGTCGTTGACGGTGTAGGAACCGGTCGAGCCGCTGTACGAGCCCACATACGGGCTGCTGGAGCCGCTGTAGTTGTAGTACTGGCCGCCGGTCAGCAGGTCGAACAGGGACGAGCCGCTGGAGTTGGAGGCGATCTGCCCCGAAGACTCGAGGGTCGCGTACTGTTTGACCGAACCGGTGAAGGCTTCGTCCATTCCGATCTCATCGTAAATGGAGGTCATGGCGTTCATGTACCGGAGGTTGCTGTTCGGGAAGTACATGGACAGACCGTAGGAGTCGGAGATGCCGTTCGCGCGGTTGTACTTGACCGCGTTCTGGACGACGTTCGCAAGAGCGGTCGCCTTATCGCTGCCGAGCTTCTTGCAGAAGTCGACCACGTCGACCTGGTCAAGACGGCTGGATGCCGCGAATTCCTTCGACGAGCTGCGGGCCGTCGCCACGTCCTGGAAGTGGTCCGAGGTCAGGGTCGCCTGCAGGTCATTGCCGAAGTTCGTAAGGGCTTCCGGAAGCGTGCCGTGGAGTTCGGCAAGGTCGATGAGAGACAGCGTCGTCTGGGCACCGTAACTGCCGATGCCGTAGTAGCCGCTCATCGCGCTGGCAGACTTCGAGGTGAAGTCATCGAGAAGCCGCTTGCCGAGCTGGAGGGTCGAAGTCGACGTGTTCGCACTCAGGTCGGACAGCCAGTTGGTGTAGTACCAGCCGGTGCCGGGTTCAGACTCTTCCGAAGCGATGAGATAGTCGGCATAGGGCTCGAGTGCCATCGCGTTTTCGAGCGTTGCCATCAGGCAGGCGTCGAAACCGACGAAGTCGAACTTCACGCCGCCGGCCTTCAGAGCCTTGGCCACTTCGGCCGTGTCCATCGTGCCGTTCGGGTAGAGTTCATCGCGACCATAACCGGTAACACTGCCGCCACCGTGGTCCCAGAGGATGAGCATGTAACGGTCCGCGGGAGCCGCCTTCGCCGCGTACTGGATGAAGGAGCTCAGGACTTCCGGTTTGGTCATGTCCGCGCTGCGAAGCGTATCCATGCGGGAAAGGCCGCGGGAAGTCGCCTGCCAGCGTTCGATGTTCCGGCTGCTCATGACATTGTTCGCCCAGCGCTTCGTACCGCCGGTCTGAACGATGATGTTGAGGTTCTCGTTGGTGAGGTCCGCATGGAGGATCTCATTGAGGTCCGACGTCGCCATACCGGACTGGGACTCGAGGTCCGAGCCGATGAGGTACAGCATGAGGGTGACCTTGTCCTGGCCGTTGCCCTTCAGTGTCGTGAACTTCGAACGAGCCGCGCCGTCGACCAAGGTGTCGACCGCGTTCTCATCGGTATTCGAATAAGAGGAATTGTTGCTGTAGGTGGAGTAGGAACCCGGAGTGACGACGGTCGAATCGCCACCAAAGCCAAGGCAGCTTCCGAGGACACCCATGATAATGACAAAGATGGTGCCGAGGATGCCAAGGCCGCCGGCTCTCGTCATGCCGGGACGGCCACCGCCGCCACCGCCAAACCCATCGGACGGTCCGCCCGAGAAAACGCTTCCCGGTCCCCCGCCAACGTTTTCCACACGACTGTGAGGTCTTCCAGCTGGCATAAAAACGCCTCCTTCAAATGATCAGACCGGCTTCCCGGCCCATTTTACTTACACTTTAATAAGATAATACCATAAATCGCGAACCAATACGCAAAAAATGTGCAAAAAGAAAAACCCCCGAACCAAACGGTTCGAGGGTTTGAGAGTCGAAAGATTGCCGTACGGGCAGTTATCTCTTGGGTAACGTTTGGAGAACCATTTGGCACGTATCTACGTGGCTTTTCAATGCAGTGTTGGCAACGTGTTACCAACCATATTTTTGTGCATCTTGCTTTACTCGACAGTTTTCAGATAGTCCTCCATGGCCTTCTTGATGATGGCAGCTTGAGAGTCACCGGTCTCCTTGCACTTTTCCTTGAAGGCATCAACAATCTCCTTCGAGATGCGGAATGAAATGTGGGTATAGTGCTCCGCCTGCCACTTTTTCACGATTTCCGGATCGACACCTCCAAGTTATGCGTCAATCTGCAGATACTCCATCAATGCATTTTGAAAGATTTTAGAGCAATTGACATCGCTCTCATCCGCTGCATCAGCGAGCCATGCAGGAAGGGATAGGGTCTTTTTCACAAAACGATTCTTGATTCGATCGCGGATTGCGGGCATAAAGACCTCAATGAGGACCGGAACCTCCCCTTCATTCACGACGATGTCTTTCAATGCGGTGGGCTCCGGGATCAGGTCGTTATCCTGTTCCATACCAAAGAGGTGGACACCGAGGGCTTCTTTGGCGTTTGCGAGGGCCATTTCTGTATTGTCTTTATCGGCACAAGGAAGGCAACCAGGAAGATCGGGAAACTCGATAGAAATACCGTCCTCATCATAACTAAATACGGCGATATAAGAATAGCGGTTTTTCACAATAATTCCTCCTTTATTTCAGGTCTCGGGATTACTCTAAAGTAATCCCGGCCTGCTTACAAATACTTTTTACGGTTTTTATTGGAATGACTTTCCGTGGGTGTGTTACCGTAACCTTTCCGGGTTTGGTTGGATGTTTGAATTGGTGGTGGTCTCCGTTGCAAGCAACCTCGTACCATCCATCGGATTTCAGAATCGCGATAATTTCGCGAGATGAGTAGCTTTTCATCGGTGTCCCCCTTTCTTTCTGACTTCATTATAATACATAATTTATTACGTGTCAATAGTATTTGATAAATAATTTTTTATGTATCAAAAAAAGAACCCCGGAGCTTGATGTGCTCCGGGGTTTAAACGTCTCCACAGTGATCCGCCTCTGTGAGAGGCGTGGGGAGCTCTTATTTACCGTTTTTCAACGCCTCGATGGCGTTCTTCAGCTTGTCGAGAATCGGCAAGCCAAGGGCTCCTGCGTTCTCTAGAATGCTGAGCCCTTCCTCAGCAATGTAATAAATGCAAGCAGCGTCCTTCCAGATTGTCACTTTCATCGCGATGTCCAACCATGCGGCAATCAGAAGGATAAAGAAGATTTCCACCTTCTTGGCAGCACCTTCGGGCATGGTCTTGCTGGACAAGCCTCCGTCTTCCGTGTTCGGGGACTATCCGGCAAACCCACAGAGAAGGCCGGTGGCAACGTCGACAGCAACGAATATCAGAAGGGCAGTCATGGCATCGGTCCATCCGCCGTAGGCCTGTGCAATCCAGGCACCGATGGCGGCAAAAACTGCACAAGCAGCATCTTTGTAACTCAGCGTCAGGCGAAACCTTGGCGTCTTTTTCGATTCATTACAAAGGCCGATTACTCACACCGTTTCATTTCAAGATGACACCGAAAGCAAGACCAGTGGCACCTTCGAAGAACAAAAAGAAAAAGGCAGACCTCGTAACCACTAAGAACTATAGGATACGAGCTGCCATAAAAACAGGAGCTAAAGGAGAACTTGGGCACTACACACGAACAAGAACACGTGGTGGTCCTTATTCGAAAAGCACCGGTGCGCTCTTTATGCTGAACGGAGGACAGGTCCCAGCCTACCGTGACAGCGGAAACCGGAAGGACATCAAAGTGTGGAAGACCCTCTCTGTTCCGCAGATGGTAGGTAATGAAGAAGTGCAGGAGGCGTACATGAATAGGCTGGAAGGCGAAACTCAAAAGCTGATGGATAAGTACTATGACATGTGTATAAAATAAAAGGCTGAACCAAAGCCAGCCTTTTATTACCAATAGATGATTCTTCTCGACGGACGATTGGGGTCCGCCTCTGTTTTTAAGAGCTTTATCAATAACCAAATAGTAAACATATCAACACCTCCTGTTGACATTTTTATCTTACATCTGAAACTTAAAAACACCTCAAGAAGCCGTAACACCTTGATGAATTTCTGAAAAGATTTTTCCCGCGAAGGTACTGTGACGGTGAGACACCCGCTGTGGTGCTCGCGGGCGCAAAAATCGAAAATTTTTTGAAGGCGAAAAAACCGAAGCGGCAACTCGACGCGTCCCACTTCACCGCGCCATCGTCCCTTTCTTCGCCCAGTGGATGGAAAAGCCAGGCGAATATCTGGTCACACAGCTGAACGGCCGTGAGTTCCGCTTCCAAACGAACCATGGGCAATATTCAGAAAACTATTGGACTCCTGTGCTCGAAGAGGTCGGTGTGCTGAAGTACATCGCCGATGACGTCATTGAGCGTCTCCACAAGCCCCATGACTGCCGGCATACGTTCACATCAATGTGGAAGACGCAAAAGCTCGACGAGGCCATGCGGAGAAAAATTCAGGGCCATTCCGGGCAAGGCATTGGAGAACGAGTATATACAGAATACGAAATGACCACACTTCTCGAAGAGATCAATCAACTGTGGACCCCATGAAAGAAAGAGCAAGGGACACGATCCCTTGCTCTCCGCCATACAAAACCGCTTAACTACGTTTGTTATGTGGTTTTTCCTCCTCTTTGACCCCACACTTGACCATATATTTGACCCCACAGAGAATAGGGTCGCCTTTGTTACCAACGCGTTACCAACGTGTTACCAACGAGGGTTGGTTTGTCAAAAGTGCCCAAAAGAAAAACCGCAGAACTACGTGGTTCTGCGGTTCGTTTTTGCATAAGTTGTTATCTCTTGGAGAACTGCGGTGCGCGACGGGCACCTTTGAGACCGTATTTCTTTCTTTCCTTCATTCTCGGGTCTCTGGTCAGGAAACCAGCCTTCTTGAGCTGCGGACGAAGGGTCTCGTCATACTCAAGGAGAGCACGGGACAGACCATGACGGATGGCACCGGCCTGACCGGAAACGCCACCGCCCTGGACGCGGACGACGATGTCGAACTTCTCGGTGAGGCCGAGCAGCTCGAGGGGCTGACGGACGATGACCTTCAGGGTCTCAAGACCGAAGTAATCGTCGATGTCTCTTTCGTTGATGGTGATCTTACCGGTACCCGGATAAACGCGAACGCGGGCAACGGAGCTTTTTCTGCGGCCAGTGCCGTAATAGAAATTACTTTCGTACATGTGTTACCCTCCCTTAAAATTCACGTGCTTCCGGCTTCTGAGCCTCATGCTTGTGCTCAGGACCAGCATAGACATGCAGACGAGTGAGCGCCTTGCGACCAAGAGTGTTGTCGGGGAGCATGCCCTTGACAGCCTTCTTGACGACGAACTCGGGCTTCTCAGCCATCAGCTTCTTGTACTTGACCTCTTTGAGGTTACCGATGTAACCGGTGTGATGGTAGTACATTTTCTGATCGAGTTTCTTACCGGTCAGAACGACTTTATCCGCATTGATGACAACGACGAAGTCGCCGGTATCAACATGAGGAGTGAAGATCGGTTTGTGTTTGCCGCGGAGAAGAGTAGCGGCTTCAGCAGCAAGAGCACCGAGGGTCTTGCCTTCTGCGTCAAGCAGATACCATTTACGCTCAACTTCGTTGGCTTTCGGCATATAAGTTGACATACCTGTTCCTCCAAATAGTTTTTGTTGCCCGACTATAGTAACACCGCGCCTTTTCCGAGTCAACAGGAAATTTTCGAAAAATTGATTTAGATAGTCACTATCTCCGTTTTTCTCGTTTTTTCTCGCTTTTTCGCATCATTTCCTGATGCGCGATTTTTCATATTTTTCAGCGATTCACACGTACGTATGGTCCAAAATAACACGGATGCTGTACTCCGGCAGTGCGTTTTCCGCCAGCGCTTTCAATTCTTTCCGGAGGGCTTCTTCCTGGTCGATCTGCTCCATGGGCACATCGACTTCGAAGACGAGCTTGTCTTTCGGCTCCTGTTCAACGATGCGGATGTCCTGCAGTTCGAACTCCGGGAAGCGGGAGCTCATGAGGTCAGCGAGGGTCTCCCGCACCCCGTGCAGCCGCTCCGTGTCCTCCATGACCGGGTCCATGTGGATGGCGGCCTTGCAGCCGAGCTGTTTGCGCAGCTGGTGCTCCGCAAAGTCGATCTCGTCGTGGATGTCCGTAACGCTCAGGTCTCCAGGCACTTCGACGTCGAGCGTGACATAGCGGACCCCATGGCCGTAGTCGTGGACCACGATGTCATGGACGCCGCGCACACAGGGACGCTCCAGAACGATGTCTCTCACCCGCTCCACGAACTCCGTCTCCGGCTTCTGGCCGATGAGCGGAGACGCGGTCTCCCGCAGGCTCTGGCCGCCCATGTACAGGACGAACAGGCCGACGGCGAAGCCGCCCCATGCGTCGACGTTGAACGACGTGAACTTCGAAAGGACCATCGCCAGGATGACGACCAGCGTCACGAAGACGTCGGCAATGCTGTCCACCGCCACAGCCTTCAGAGTCGGAGAGCCGAGCTTTTTGCCATAGCCCCGGTTATAGGCGAACATGTAGAGTTTCAAAAGGACGGAGCCGCCCAGCACGAGGAAGCTGATCAGACTCGGCGTCACCGGCTCCGGATGGATCATCTTCTGGACAGACTCCTTCAGGATCTCCACGCCGATGACCATGACCAGCACCGCGACGACGAGGCCGGCCACATATTCGTTGCGGCCGTGGCCGAAGGGATGGTCTTCGTCCGCACCTTTCCCGGAGGAGCGGAAGCCCCACAGGGTGACGATGGAGGACGCGGCGTCGGACAGGTTGTTGACGCCGTCAGCCGCGATGGCAACGGACCCCGCCAGCCAGCCGGCGAGAAGTTTCAAAAACGACTGCAGGAAGTTGAGCACGATGCCCGTCACGCTGCACAAAGTGCCATAACCCCGCCGGACAGCGGGGTTATCGTAGTTCTTATAGTCCTTTACAAACAGTTTTGCAAGTAACTGGATCATACGGTCAGGCTTTGTGCCATTTGACGCCCTGAGGCGTGTCTTCGAGGATGATGCCGCGGGCCTTCAGATCGTCGCGGATCTTGTCAGCCGTGGCAAAGTCCTTGTTCTTGCGGGCTTCCGTGCGTTCGGCGATGAGCCGTTCGACTTCCTCTTCGAGGCTCTCTTCCCCGGCGGCCGGACGCTCGTAGAGCAGTCCGAGGACGCCGGTGAGTTCCGCGAACAGGTCGGACGCGTACTGGATTGTCTCGGCAGAGGTTCCGTCCACCAGAACTTTCGTGTTGATGTCGCGCACCAGTTCGAAGATGGCGGCAATGCCGTCCGCCGTGTTGAGGTCGTCGTCCATGGCCGCGATGAACTTCTCGCGGTGTGTATCGAGTTCCTTCGCGAGGGCCTCGTCGAGAGCACCGGTTTCCGCGTTCTTCAGTGCGAAGGCCAGATTGTCCCGGCAGTTGTAGAGGCGGTCAAGGGAACCGCGGCACTGCTCGATGATGTCGAGCGAGTAGTTGATGGGCATTCTGTAATGGGAGGAGATCATCAGGAAACGGATGAACTCATACCCGTATTTCTCGGCCACTTCGCGGACCATGAAGAAGTTGCCCTTGGACTTGGACATCTTCTCGTTGTCGACGTTGATGAAGCCGTTGTGCATCCAGTAGTTCGCGAACGTCTTGTCGTTGCAGCACTCGGACTGCGCGATCTCGTTCTCGTGGTGCGGGAAGATGAGGTCCTTGCCACCGCAGTGAACGTCGATGGTCTCGCCGAGGTAACGGCGATTCATCGCGGAGCACTCGATGTGCCAGCCGGGACGGCCGTGGCCCCAGGGGCTCTCCCAGTAGGGCTCGCCGGGTTTGGCAGCCTTCCACAGCGCGAAGTCCATCGGCTCTTTCTTCAGCTCGCCGATGTTGATGCGGGCGCCTGCCTGCAGCTCGTCGAGTGGCTGGTGGGACAGCTTACCGTAACCGCGGCAGGAAGACGTGACGAAGTAGACGTCGCCATTCTCGACCACATAGGCATGGCCCTTGTCGATGAGGGTCTGGATGATGTCGATGATCTCATCCATGACTTCGGTGGCCTTCGGATGGATGTCCGCGCGGCGCACGTTCAGGCCGTCGGCGTCTTTCCAGTACTCTTCGATGTACTTTTCGGAAATGGTCTTGTAGTCCGTCCCCTCTTCGTTGGCGCGTTTGATGATCTTGTCATCGATGTCCGTGAAGTTCTGGACGAAGGTGACTTTGTATCCGCGGTACTCGAGGTAACGGCGGAAGACGTCGAACACGCAGAGCGGGCGGGAATTGCCGATGTGGATGTAGTTATACACGGTGGGGCCGCAGCAGTAGATCTTGAACTCACCAGGGGTCTGGGGGACCAGTTCTTCTTTCTTGCGGGTCAGGGTGTTGAATACTTGCATTATGTGAAACTCCTTACCATGGAATGGTTCTTACTTGGAAAAGTCGATGACCTTGGCGCCCTCGATGATGTAGGTGACGCCGGAGATGGCCGTGACGATGGCGGTGATCCAGAGCAGGACACTCGACAGCGTGTGCAGCGGGAAGCTCGCGGGCAGGACACCGAAGTCGAACTGCAGCGAAAGCAGCAGGAAGATGAAGCCGGTGAAGATCATCATGCTGAAGGTCTTGACCTTGCCCCACATATTCGCCGGGATGACGACGCCCTGAGCGGCGGCGACGAGGCGGATGGAGCTGATGCCGAACTCGCGGAACAGGATGATGAACAGGATCCAGATATTACAGTATCCGTTCGAGATGAGCGCAAGATACACGGCGGTCGTCAGCATTTTGTCTGCGAGCGGGTCGGCGAACTTGCCGAAGTTCGTGATAAGGTTCTTGCTGCGGGCGATCTTCCCGTCGAAGAAGTCGGTCATGCCTGCAATGAAGTACAGGATGGTCGCGACGAGGAAGTGGGCCGGGAAGTTCAGCATATAAGCGGCCAGGACCACAGGGGTCAGGACGATGCGGGTAATGGTCAAAGCGTTGGGTACGTTCATTTGTGTTTCCTCCTAAGACCGGTCGGATCAGAGTGCTTTACCGGTCAGGTCGTATTCATCGAAACCGAGGACCGTCACATCGACGAACTCACCGGGCGTCAGTTCCCGGGGCGATGTGAACAGGACCGTCCCGTCGATGTCCGGGACCTGTCCGTAAAACCTTCCGACATAAGTGTCATCATAACTATTATAGCCATCCACGAGGACTTTCAAAGTCTTCCCGAGGAATTTTTTGTTGTTTTCGAGCACAATATCGTGCTGGAGCTGCATGATGAGGTCCTGGCGATGTACCTTGACCTCTTCATCGATCTGGTCCTCCCGCTCCGCGGCCACAGTCCCCTCTTCGGGCGAGAACGCGAAGCATCCGAGGTTGTCGAACTTCATGGCCTTCACGAACTCCGCGAGTTCTTCGAACTGTTCGTCCGTCTCGCCGGGGAAGCCTGTCATGACGGTGGTGCGGATGACCATGTCCGGCACTTTTTTGCGGATCTTCTTTATGAGGTTCTCGAAGGTCTCCCGGTCCCCGGGCCGATGCATGCCGCGAAGCACAGACTTGTCCGCGTGCTGCAGCGGGATGTCGAGGTAGTGGCACACCTTCGGGTTGGTCGCCATGACGTCCAGCAGTTCATCGCCGATGCGTTCGGGGTAGCAGTAGAGGAAGCGGATCCACTCAATGCCCCCCACCTCGGAGATGGCGGTCAGCAGTTCCGGCAGTTTGTTTTCCTTGTACAGGTCCCGGCCGTAGAGAGAGGTATCCTGGGAGATGAGGACGACTTCCTTCACGCCCTGCGCCGCGAGGGTCTTCGCCTCGTCGACGATGTCCTCGATGCTCCGGGAGCGGAACTTGCCGCGGATCTCGGGAATGGCACAGAAGGCACAGTTGTTGGAGCAGCCGTCGCCGATCTTCAGGTAGGCCCAGTAGTCCGGAGTCGTGAGGATGCGCCCGCCGGTCAGGGGCAGGAGTTCCTTGTCCGCGAAGGCTTCCACCAGGTCGCCGCCGAGGACTTCGTCCACGATCTGCACGATGTTGGCGTTCTCACCGATGCCGACGACCGCGTCGACCTCCGGCATCTCCTTGCGGATGTCATACTGGTAGCGCTCGGACAGACAGCCTGTCACGATGAGCTTCTGGATGTCGCCGGACTTCTTGTACTCCGCCATGTCGAGGATGTTCTCGATGGCCTCCACCTTCGCCGCTTCAATGAAGCCGCAGGTGTTGACGATGACGGCGTCGCACCCCTCGATGTCTCCGGAGATGGCGAAGCCCGCCCGTGCCAGTTTATCCAGCATGAGCTCGGCGTCGACCTGGTTTTTCGGGCAGCCAAGGCTGATCATTCCAATGGTTTTCTGTGTAGCCATAGGTCCTCTCCTTTTAGTTAACAGCTATTATATAACAACCCGCCGGCTTTTCCAACAGAAAAGAAAAGAACTCTGTCGACGGACCGTCGACAGAGCGGAGCGTTTCAATTGGACAGACACCGGCAAAGAAGCAGAAGATTCATCCGTTCTCGCTGACAGACCCCACTGTGTGGTTCTCGTTCATGACCACCAGCCGGTCGGCCAGCGTGTGGGCCAGTTCGTCATTGTGGGTGGAGATGAGGAGCGTCTTCCCCGCCGCCTTCAGCTGCAGGAGGAAGGAGACGAGCCACTCCTGGGTCTTCCGGTCGAGGCCGGCCAGCGGTTCGTCGAGGACCAGCGCTTCCGGGTTCATGGAAAGGATGCAGGCGATGGCCACTTTCCGCTTCTCGCCGCCGCTCAGATGATATGGTGCCCGATCCCGCAGTTTTTCGATGTCAAGGAGCGCGATGACATCGTCGGTCCGCTGCTTCACCTCTTCGTCCGAGAGGCCCATCTGCCGGGGGCCGAAGCTGATCTCCTCCTCCACGTTGCTGCAGAACAGCTGCACGTCGGAATTCTGGAAGATGAAGCCCACCCGCTGGTGGAACTTCTTCGAGAACGTGTTGTCCTTCAGGGACTTCTCGTTAATGACGTCTCCGTCGAACTTGTACGTCCCCTCCTCCGCGTAGACGAGGCCGTTGAGCAGCTTGAGCAGTGTCGACTTGCCGCAGCCGTTGGAGCCCTGGAGCACGACCGTCTCGCCGCGTGCCACATCGAGAGTGATGTAGCGGAGGGCGATGTGCCCCTCATACGCGAAACAGACGTTGTCGAGAGAAAACAGTGGTGTCATTCGGAATTGCTCCTTCGTGTGTATTTCGTTATGCCACCGCAATGGCATGTTGTGTGTAGATGAAGAAGGCGATCATCGCCACCAGGAAGAGGGCCGTGACGCCGTCCTTCCAGCTGAGGGCCCGGGTCCGCGGTTTCGTGTACTCCCCTTCGAACCCCCGGCAGGCCATGGCGCCGTACATCTCGTCCGCCATCTCCCGGGACTTCAGGAACGTGACGCCGAGGACGCCGGACAGCGCTCTGCCCTTGGTCCTGTTCTTGCCGACGGACCGCAGCCGCAGCGCGTTCAGCATGTTGACGCACACATCGCCCAGCATGACGATGTACTTGATGGTGATGTCCAGGGTGAAGATGAAGATGTCCGGGACGTGGAACGCCTTGAGGCTCTCGGTGATCTTGTTGAAAGGCAACACCTGGGACACGAGGTTCAGGAGTGCCACCGAGGTGAAGACTTTCACAGAGACCGTGAGCATGGTCCGTGGCGAGCCCAGAAGGGCGGCCGGCAGCAGGATGAGGACCGAGAGGAGCATCGCTGACAGCGACGTCTTCACGCTCCGGGCCAGCGCCTTGTTGCAGAGGAACAGGGAGGCGAGCAGCGTTTCCGCCAGGACCACATAGGAGAACAGCATGTTTTTGGAGACCGCCATTAAGACGATGAGCAGGAGGACCGTCAGCAGCATGCCCGACGGGCTCGCCCAGATAAGTCCTTTCGAGGACGTCTCCCGGATGCGGGACAGGACCGACAGCACCGAGAGTCCCGACTTCGTCAGGAACCCGTCCGAGTCCTTCGCGGCGGTGTAATCTTCAGTTTGCAGCATCCATTCCGGAACGTTCGTGGCCATGTCCTCACCTCCTTTGGGTTCTCGTGAAAAGCAGCTCCCGGCCGGGGCCGGAAGCTACTGTCGTCAAACGTGTGTGTGCATGTGCGGCTGGTCTTCTCCCCCGCCGAAGTCGGTCTTGGTCTTCATGCCGGCTCCGATGACGCGGAAGAGGACGATCGACAGTGCGACTCCAATTATAGCAGAAAGGATGTACGCAAACCAGTCCGGAATGCCGCCCATCGTGTAGTCCGGGAACAGGACCGACAGTTCGAACCCGTTCGCAATGGCGTGGGGCGTGTAGCCAAGGGCCGAACCCGCGGTCACGACTTCGGCGATCTCGTCTGCACCCCATTCGCCCCAGGCAGTGCCTTCGGCCAGAAGACCGAGGGGAACGGCGACGATGAGGACGGCGAGCAGGATGTAGATCGGCAGGTACTTCTTCGTCGCTGCCTGTTTCGAATCGGCATAGACGAGGCCGGGCGTCGTCTTGTGGACGAAGGCAAAGAGTGCCACCGTGAAGATGACTTCCGCGAGACCGGCGATGGTCAGGTGGCCGATCATCATGGCGGGGATGGACACCGTCAGTCCGTAGGGACAGTACAGCGCATTGCCGGCGGCGTCATGGAAGAGGTACGGCTGGATACCGAACTCGATAGCGGCGCAGAGGGCAGCGGCATTGATGCCGACATAGGCACCGAGTCCTGCGGCGATGTACTTGCCCGAGGGGGCTTTGATCGCCTTGTTCACGGCGTGGTACACGGCATGGCCGACGAAGGGCAGGACGAACGCCATGTTGAAACAGTTGGCGCCAAAGGCGAGGATGCCTCCATCGCCAAAGAGCAATGCCTGCAGTAACAGGGCGATGGTGACCGATATACAGGCAGCTTCCGGCCCTAGCAAGAGCGCGATGAGCGTACCTCCGACCGCATGCCCTGTGGTACCTCCGGGCAGAGGGATATTGAACATCATGCTGAGGAAGGAGAATGCCGCGAAAATGCCGAGCAGAGGCATCTTCTCTTTCGGGACGGTCTCCTTGACTTTTTTGACGGCCTTGTACCAGACGGGGACCATGGCTGCCGCCATGACCGCACAGGTCTCAGGGCTCAGGTAGTTTTCAGGAATATGCATACTGTATACACTCCTCTTTCTCACTTGAAATCAACAACATAATAATAGACGCTGTTGCAGGAACGCTACAAGCCCCCCGGGGGGATACCATTTTGCCAAAATGCCTCCCATATTGACAATGTTTCCCTTTTAAAGATACAATTATGAATAACTCTTTGAAGAAAAGGCGGTTCCACCATGAAGAACCTCATTGAAGAATCCATTACCGGTATCATCGACGACATCGTCGCCGACTATGACCAGGGACGGATCGTCGACAACCTCGACGTGCACAGCATCCCGAGCACCGACGCCATCATCGAGATCATTGACAAGCTGCTGCGCATCCTGTACCCCGGCTATCATATCGACCGGACTTATAAGACTTACAGCATCCGCACGACCATCGCGACCGTGGCGGAAGACGTGGCATATCGCCTCTGCAAACAGATCGCCCTCGCCCTCAAGTTCGACGAGGACTATGCGGACAAGTGCGAGACCGTCATCCAGGAGCGCGCCCAGGAAGTGACCGTCCAGTTCATGGCGGCCCTCCCCCGTATCCGCGAGTACCTTGACACCGACGTCCACGCGCTGTTCGACGGCGACCCCGCCTCCGAGAGCCCGGACGCCATCATCATCTGCTACCCCGGCCTCTACGCCATCACGGTGTACCGCCTGGCCCACGAGTTCTACAAGATGAACGTGCCGATCATTCCCCGCATCATGACGGAGCATGCGCACTCCCTGACGGGCATCGACATCAACCCCGGCGCGCAGATCGGCAAGTACTTCTTCATCGACCACGGTACCGGTATCGTCGTCGGCGAGACCACCATCATCGGTGACCACGTCAAGCTGTACCAGGGTGTCACCCTCGGCGCTCTGTCCCTGAAGGAAGGCCGCGGCCTCCTGAACGTCCGCCGTCACCCGACCATCGAGGACAACGTCACCATCTACTCGAACGCGTCCATCCTCGGCGGCGAGACCGTCATCGGCCACGACTCCATCGTCGGCGGTAACGTCTTCCTCACCCGGTCCATCCCCGCGGGCACCAAGGTGTACGCGAAGGCCCAGGAACTCCACTTCGACACCGATGTGGACACCCCGCAGGTCCAGGACGTCACCCAGACCGACAACACCGACTACGTCATCTGAGAAGCATCAATACTTCGAGTTTCTCACTCCCCGCTGGCCCACTGGCACTCAGCATTGCCCACCAGCCACTCAACACAACCCCAAAGACCTGCAGCTCTCGCCGCAGGTCTTTTCTGATGCCTCACACACGAGCACCACTCGCACCAATTTCCTCAGCAAATCCGAATTTGTTGAGCTGATTTCCCGGGGAAGGGGAAGCCAAAGAGTGTGAGAGAAAGCCACCTTCCCCTGTCCCCGGACCCCTACCCCTTCCGGCTTTCTCGCTGGGCAGAAAAATCAAAGG
>Ga0256407_10007238_pt1 | contig 16810 bp, 8 predicted proteins | sample RumenRJG_04DNA_FD_193489 | JGI IMG/M metagenome (GOLD analysis project Ga0256407, IMG submission 193489) | Bovine rumen microbial communities from Lethbridge, Alberta, Canada - RJG_04 | ecosystem: Host-associated > Mammals > Digestive system > Stomach > Rumen | place: Canada: Alberta | collected...
CCCTGCTCATGGGCACGGGCAGCCTTCTGGCACAGAGCCATCAGTGGTTCATACGCCATATTCTTTCCGACAAGCACGCCATGATGAGTGTGAATACTCAGAAACGCTACATCCTGCTGCCTATAGAGGAGAAGGAAAACGAGACCACCATTAAAGTCATCAAGGACAGTCACTCCATGCAAGACATAAAGGTGCGTCTTGCAACTGGTAAGCCCGATTATTTCGTACCTCTTGACATCAGCAAGTTCGGCAAAGACGGAAAGGTACTCCTCGACTTTAGCTTTCAAGGCAACTACCGTACGGTCGGCAACATTGAGGACTACAGCTGCTGGCAGTTGATGAAGGAGAGCGACACCTTCGACACCACCAACCGAGAGGCTTACCGACCCGTCTATCACCATACTCCCCTGTGGGGATGGATGAACGATCCCAACGGCATGTTTTATAAGGACGGCGTGTGGAACCTCTACTATCAGTTCAACCCCTACGGTTCTATTTGGGGAAACATGACATGGGGCCACGCCACCAGCCGCGACTTAGTTCATTGGCAATACGAGGGCACGCCCATTGAGCCCGACGACTTGGGCACGATCTTCAGCGGTTCTGCTGTCGTCGACAGCAGCAACACGACTGGCTTCGGCAAGAATGCCATCGTGGCGATGTACACTACCGCCGCTGAGAACCAGACACAGAGCCTGGCCTACAGCAACGACGGTGGTAAGACCTTCACCAAATACAGCGGCAACCCGACACTCACTGCCAAAGAGCCGGACTTCCGCGACCCGAAGATGATCTGGAACAAAGCCACGAAAGAGTGGAACCTTGTGATGGCCACGGGACAGAAGATGAACTTCTACTCATCTAAAGATCTGAAGAACTGGAAATACGAGAGCAGTTTCGGCGAAGGCTACGGTTGCCACAAAGGTGTGTGGGAATGCCCCGACCTGATACAGATGGCAAACGGCAAATGGGTGCTCTTCTGCAATATCAACCCCGGCGGACCATTCGGTGGATCGGCCACGCAGTATTTCGTAGGCCAGTGGGACGGCCATCAGTTTACCTGTGAGAGCAAGCCTGAGACAACGAAGTGGATGGACTACGGCAAGGACCACTATGCCACAGTGACTTTCAGCAATGCCCCCGACGGTCGTCATGTGGCTTTGCCCTGGATGAGCAACTGGCAGTATGCTGCCGTCGTCCCAACCAAGCAATACCGTTCTGGCAACGGCATTCCCCGTGATCTCGGCATCTTCACCGACGGCAATGAGGATTATCTCAGCGTGAAGCCATCACCGGAGATCATGAAAGCCTTCAGCAAGAAAGCACAAAGCTTGAGCGATGCCTGCATGATAGAGGTGAGCGGACTGCGTCGCAACGCCACCATCGAACTCTCTAATGGCAAGGGCGAGCGTGTGGTCATGCGCTACGATGCCACTGAGAAGAGTTTCTCTGTAGACCGCATGAAGAGCGGGCAGACCGACTTCAGCGATGTCTTTGCTTCCGTCACGACAGCCCCCACTCACGGAAAAGCCAGCCACGTGCTGATCTTCATCGACAAGAGCAGCGTAGAAGTCTTCGATGCCGACGGCAAGTTTGCCCTCTCCAACCTGGTCTTCCCTACCAAGCCCTATGACAGACTGAGCGTGAAAGGCGGTAAGGCAAAGATTTGGAAGATGAAATAAAGCCATTGAGAGCATGGGGCTCGTCCCCCTGCTCCATGGTTATCACGCATATCAAGAATTCGGAAATAAGAGGATTCTCTCATAAAGGTCCTCAAACCTCAAATGCTTGCATCTAAGATAGGCTCAGTTCATTAGGTTTAAATAGATTGTTTTTTAGGGTAACATTCAACGCTGGAAAAGAAGTCCACTTCCCATTCATGCTGTGTACAAACGAGTAAAGCATTCCCTGCCTGCGGGGAAAGTGAGAGCAGATAGCTTCCTGAAGTTTAGGGAAAGGATCAACCTTTAAGGTCGAGCAAGGATCAAGAAACGGCGAAGTTAGGAAAAGCGAGGGGGGAGAGGAGCCGGACACAAAGTCTATTCACTTGTGGAATCAGAATTTTTCTCTGCGATTGTTTGCCGATATTTCTTAGGCGAGACGCCAACAATCATGGTAAACACCCGCGAGAAATAATAGCTGTCATCGATGCCTACCATCGTGCAGATCTGATTGATTTTGAGATCAGTAGTCCCTAAGAGTTGGCAGGCGCGGTTCACTTTGAGCCGGTTGAAGTAATTGAGCGGTGACTGTCCGATGCTTTTGCGGAAGATGAGAGAGAACTGTGAGACAGAGTAGCCGATGTAGTCGCACAGTTGTTGAAGCGTCAACTGCTTCTCGATATTCTCTTTCATATACCTTACCGTCATGGTGACGATGTCCGCGGTGTCGATGCGTTCTTGCTGAGCATTATAGTGTCTGAACTGTTTCAGATAGCAGAGTGAAGCCAGAAAGGTATAGAGTAGGGAAGAGGCGTATCGCAGATTTTCAAGACTGTAGTTGTCACTGAGCGTCAGAAAGATATCCTCAAAGACATCATTCCGCAGGTTGATGCGGGAATTGCTTCCCGGGACTATCTCTTTAGGCTCAAGGTGATTCTCACCGAAGCAGTGTGCCATCTGACCGGTGAAATGCATCCAATAGATAGTCCATGGATCTTGGTTGTTCGACGCATAGACATGTGGCTTGCCTTTTGGTATGATGACAAACTGATTGCAGCCAATGGTGTGTCGCTTTCCCTCTACTTCGTACCATCCACTGCCTTTGACGCAGTAGATGAGGATATATTGTGCCACCCCCTCGGGCCGCTCACGATAGTGGTACATCGCGTGGGGGTAATAGCCGATGTCGGTGATATAAAGTTGACGGAGATATTCGTCAGCTTCGCAGGTATGTCTAATCATGTTTGGTAAGACAATGGAGCGCTCACCGGAAAAGCCGCTTTTGATTCTTAACATGTAGGTTTGCAAATGAGTAAGAATGCGTACACATACTTTATATGTATGGTAGGAGCCTTCGGAGGCCTGCTCTTCGGTTATGACTGGGTGGTCATCGGCGGAGCGAAGCCTTTCTATGAGGCTTATTTTGGAATTGGCTCGTCGCCGAGCGATCAAGGTCTTGCCATGACCGTGGCTTTGATCGGTTGCATGTTCGGCGCACTGACGGTAGGCTGGCTGGCCGACCGGATGGGACGCAAGAAGCTGCTGACCATCTCCTCCATCGTGTTTCTGTTGTCGGCTTTGGCTACAGGTGCGGTCCATACTTTTAATACCTTCCTCATCGCCCGCTTCTTTGGTGGTGTCGGCATCGGCCTGGCCTCGGGACTCTCTCTCCTATGTATATCGCCGAAGTCGCTCCGGCTTCCATCCGTGGCCGCATGGTATCGCTCAACCAGATGATGATCGTTATCGGCATCCTTGCCGCCCAGATTGTCAACTGGCTCGATGTGGCCCGTCTCCACTGGAACCGCTCTGCTGAGCTCGACCCGACATTCCCCACTGTTTGGCGCAACCTCGCATTGGAGGAGTTCAACAAGGAGAACAATCCCGAGCAGGCCGTGGCCGATATGGAGAAAGCCTTCAGCCTCAATACCAAGGATGGGCGCATACTCATGGAGCTCGACCAACTCTATAAGCGACAGGGCTACGACCACGACATGCGACTGAAGCATCTTGAGCAGTACCCCGAGCTCATCGCCCAGCGCGACGACCTGCTGTTGGAAGAGATCACCTTGCTCAATCTCACTGGTCACTATGAGGAGGCGAAGGAAAAGCTCGATGTCCATCAGTTCCATCCATGGGAAGGTGGCGAAGGCAAGGTCAGCGGACAATACCAGCTCGCTCGCGTGGAGCTCGCCAAGCAGGCACTGGACCGTAAAGACTACGACACGGCCATTCTGCTCCTCAATGAGTGCCTCGTCTATCATCTCGGTGAAGGCAAGCTCTACGGTGCACAGAAAAACGACTTCTACTATTTCCTTGGTTGCGCTTACGAAGCCAAGGGTGAGAACGAGAAGGCCAAGGAATGCTGGGAGAAGGCTACGCTCGGACCCACAGAGCCTGCGGCAGCCATGTACTAGACAGTGGTGCGCATTTCCCGACCTGTGGGAACGCAGCCAGTACACGGGAGTCTACAAGGCATACAACTTCGACATCTTCGCTGATCTGTTGCGCGACAATGGCATGGCGACGATGGCCGGGAAGTTTCTCCACACCAGCGGCAAACTGCAATCGCTGTGCTATCGCTTTGAGATGGACAACCGTGCGCTCACCCTGCTGCGCCATGGCGGCAAGGTGCTCATCACGGCGGCCGACAAGGTACGCTATGGCAACGATGTGAAGCAGACCTACCTGCCCGTCTTCTGGAATACGAGTTGGTTTAAGATGCGGCCGCAGCATACCACGGGCTTGGCCATTGATTCGCAGCACCCGCTGTTCCGTGAGTTTCCCACCGACGACTGGAGCAATCTCAACTGGTGGGAGCTGGTCAACAATGCTCAGGTGATGAACCTCGCAGCACTGCCTCGTGACTATCAGTCGCCCATACAGCCTATCGATACGTGGCATGTGAGCCGCAAGCTCGGCATGATGATAGAGGCCAACGTGCTCAACGGTAAATTGCTGATGACCACAATGGACATCAGCAGCCACCTCGACCACCGCCTGGTGGCCCGACAGATGCGCAAGGCTCTCATCGACTATATGGAGAGTGACAGCTTCCAGCCTGCCCTGACGCTGCCTGTCACGGTCATCACCGACCTCTTTAAAAAGACGGATCCGCCCGTGAACATGTACACCAAGAACTCACCAGACGAGCTGAAACCGAAACTAAAATAGAGGGTAAAACTGGTTGACGTAATGTCCTATACGCTCCTTTTCATCTTTTGGATATATTCCGAGGGTATCATGCCGTAGGCATCCTTGAAGCAGCGCCGAAAGTAGGAAGGACTGCTCATGCCCACCATGAAGCTGACCTCGCTGATCGAGTAGCGTCCTGTGAGCAACAGATGTTCGGCATATTGCATCTTGTATTTGCGGATATACTCGTTGGTAGAGATGCCCGTAAGCGTCTTCATCTTGCGGTAGAGTGTGCTGACACTGACGTGCAGTTCCTCAGCCAGATAACTCACGTCGACATCTCCCGAGATGCGCTCCTCGATGAGATGGTCGAGCTGTTGGAAGAACTGCCGGTCGATATCCTGCAACGAGGCTTGCAGTTGCTTGCGCTTCAAGCTGAAGTCTGGCTCAGAGTGGGCGATGGTGTCATTGAGCTGTTGCCGTTGTCGGAGCAGATTGTCGACGCGTGCGCGGAGCAGTCCGGCCGTGAAAGGCTTGGTGAGATACGAGTCTGCCCCGGCGTTGTAGCCCACGGTCTTGTCGGCATCGGTGTCTTTTGCCGTCAACAAAATGACGGGGATGTGGGAGGTGCGTACATCGTTTTTGATATTCCGGCACAGCTCGTTGCCGTCCATCCTGGGCATCATGATGTCGCTGATGATGATGTCGGGCGTTGTCTCCTGTGCTACCTTCCATCCTTCTTCACCGTCTTTGGCCTGTCTGACGTCAAACAATCCGGTAAATACCGAGGCGATGAACTCTCTGATGTCTTGGTCGTCTTCGACAACAAGGAGGAGAAGCCTCTCTCTAGCTCCCCCCGAGAGGGGGAGAACTGCTTGCCCGGAGCCTTCGGAAGTATGCGGGGTTATTATGGCTTCGGTAGACCCTCCATTTTCTTTTAGCAACGTGTTTGAGGCTAACTTTTCTGAGTCTTCCCCACAGATGACGACTCTAAACACACTTCCTTTTCCCGGTTTACTCTCTACAGTAATCGTGCCGTGGTGCAGGCCGACGAGGTTTTTCACCAATGCCAGTCCTATGCCCGTACCTGATGCCTGATGTGGTCCTTGCTCTTGATAGAAGCGGTCAAAAATATGAGGCAAGGCTTCCGACGAGATGCCACGACCGGTATCCGACACGGTCAGCACGGCCCGACACTGACCATCGCCATCCTCACTGCTGACCGCAATGGTGATATGGCCACGATCCGTGTATTTTACCGCGTTGGAGATAAGATTGTCCAAGATGATCGTCACCACATCTTTATCGAAGTTCATCATGATTTCCGGCTGCGACGCCATCGTAGTGATAACAACATTAGGGTTGCGGTTCAACTCCTCATATTTCAGACAGACATCGCATACACAGTCCACCAGATTACCGTATTGCGGTTGCAACTTTCTGTTCGCCGTTTCCGTCTTTCTGAATTCCAGCAGCTTGTCGATGAGCGCCTTTAGTCTTTGCGCGCTTTGGAAGACCACAGCCAGCGTGTGTTTAGCGTCACGTGGTATGTCGGAATGGCGGGCCATGTCGTCGAGCGGGCCAAGGATCAGCGTCAGCGGCGTACGCAGTTCGTGGGCGATGTTGGTGAAGAACTGCAGTCGTTCTTCCGTAATCTTTTGTTGCAACTGGTGTTCTCGCTTCTCCGAGTTGTAGAGATATTCGAGACGGACTTTACGCAGATAGAGCCGTATGGCGGCGATGACAACCGCCAGGACCATAAGCGCATAGAGTGTTTTTGCCCACCAAGAGAGCCAGAACGGAGGTTGCATGGTGAGCTCCATCACTGTTGGTGCCGACCATTGCTGATTGCGCAGACGACAGCGCACAAGTAACTTGTAGTGTCCGTAAGGCAGATCGTGGAGCGTGACCTTGTTGTCGTCGAGCAGCGCCCACTGGCTGTGCAGTCCCTCCAGCTGGTAGGCATATTCCACTGTATGTGACAAGGCATAGTCCTGAGCACTGAACAGAATGGAGAAGGTGGTGTGATGGTAATCGACCGTGATCTGTTTTTTGCCGATAACGCACACGATGCTGTCCTGCCCGATGCTGTTGGCTGAGGGCAACGACAATCCTGTGATGAAGACTTTCGGTGGCCGTCGTTGTGTCAGCACTTTTTGAGGAAGAAAAGAGACGATGCCATCTGTACTGCCGAAAAACAGCGTACCGTCAGCGCGCGCGCATACACTGCCGTCGTTGAAGTTGCCTTTTGGCAAGTTGTCCCGCCAGGAATAGTTGATAAAAGCTCTGGCATTGTGGCGCAGACAGCTGATTCCCTTATTGGTGCTGACCCATAGGTTGCCGTCAGAGTCCATCATCGAAGCACGGGTGTAACTGCTTTCCATGCCGTCGCGCCTGCCATAGACATGTTGGATCTGCCTCTTTTCCGAAGACATACACACCAGTCCCTGATTGGTGGCAATCCATATATGTCCACGATGGTCGTTCTGTATGTGATAGATATCGCTGGAAGGGAAGCCGTTGGTCTCATTCATCTCGTGCAGGATGCGCATGGAAGGAGAACAGATCAAAAAGCCATTGCCAAAGGTGCCCAGCCACACATAGCCCCTGTCATCGACATAGACCGCCCTGAGCAGATAGCTTTTGACGGGCCAGTGAGCCTCGACGCGACTTGTTGCCTTAGCTGTTCTGTACAGTCCTGACGAGGTTGCGATCCACATCTGCTGTTTATTGTCTTCGAAATAGCAGCGTACATCGGCGTGTGCCGGAAGGCCTTCTATGGCGTGGATGGTGCCATTGGTTTCACGCACCTTTCCACCGTCGGTATAGGAGCCTGTCCATAGCCGACCTTCATGATCGCAGTAGATCGTCTGTACGCAGCTTCCCATTGTCGCTGGCATGTCCGCGATGCGCTGTCCCCCGCCGTTGAAGACGTTGACGCCACTGCCATCCGTTCCTGCCCAAAGAGAGCCGTCGGAAGCGATAGCCAGGCCGAAGACATTCTTGTTAGTGAGTTGTCCCGTCTGTGGAAAAGGTGAATAGGTAATGTGTGTGAAGGCTGGCAACTCCTGTGTAATCATATCCATGCCGGAGCCGTAGAGCCCTACCCACACGTTGCCAAAGGCGTCGGGACAGAGACTTCGGATGCCGTTGCCGGTAAGTTGTGATGAGGAAGCTCCTTCTGTGATGGTCCCGATGATCATCGAGGCAGACAGTGCGTCGGCGCTGGGCATAAGCGAACTGCCTGGGCTATTGCCTGAGATACGTGAGATGTCGAGGATGACAATACCCTGCAACTCTGTAGCGATCCAGAGGCGGTTGTCGCCGAGCTCACGGATATCCATAATCTTTCCTTTGAGTTGCGGAACATTTTGAAAGTGCAAAAAGGCTTGGCGAATGGGGTCAAAGAGATCCAGTCCATGATTTGTGCCTATCCAAAGATGCCCCATGCGGTCGCGGAAGAGACAATGAACCTCATTGCCGCTGATGGACGATGGAATGTCATCGCGATGGCTGTAGTTGGTGACACGTCGGCTGTGGGTGTCTATGACCGACAGACCGTTGTAGACATGTCCGACATAGAGGAAACCGTGCCCGCCATCGAGCGCGCACCAGACCTGGTCGCTTGGCAGAGTGGGAAGCGTACGCCGGCAGTAGTGGGTAAACTGTCCGGTATGCGTATTGAAGTGATCGACACCATTCCAATAAGTGCATACCCAAAGTCCGCCGTCACTGGCTCGTGCCAATCCAGTCAGGTCGTTAGACCCAATGCTGTGGTCGTCTTTGGCCTGATGGGTATAGTGCCGGATCGAGTAGTCGGCATAGTTGATGGCATTGAGTCCATTGCGTTGTGTCGCAACCCACATGACCGGACTGTATGTGTCGTCAAGCAAGGCACTCAGCGCATTGCTACCGAGGGCATCTCCATGGAAGCCGGGAGAGAGGTATTGATAATAGGTATAGAAATGAGAACCATCGAAGCGGTTGAGACCTTCCTCGGTAGCGATCCACAGATAGCCCCACTTATCACGCTCGATGGCAACACAGTAGTTGCTCGACAGACCCATGTCTATACCTAAAGGCTTGACGGCATAGTCTTGAGAGGAGGCAAGAATGGCAGCACTGGCTGGAACCGGCAACAAGGCGAAGCAGGTAAGCAGCAACAACCAAGCGAGATGTTTATTGATCTTTATCATACCATGCAAAGATATGATTTTTTTTGCAATATTATGGTACTTGCTGACCGAAATATAGCCTTTTGCACGATTTGTAGCTACTGAAAGCACGATAATTGTACCCCACGTTCTACCCATGTTTATTAACTTTGCAGCAAACAATTTATCCGCTCTAATCTTCAATATTTAAAGTTCTTTTTCTTTCGTAAGGGATTGCTACAGGATCGCAAAAGGTAATCAACATTAACGCAATAAATACATAACATAAACAATCAACTTACTAAAGCGTACTTATATGAATAAGAACAAAAACTTTTTCCGGCCATTATTGGCGGGTTTGTTCGGATTGCTTGCTACCGTGTCTATGACATCGTGCAGCAGTGACGATGACTATCCTGCTGTTGATGACCAGGCTCCCGTAATCCAGTTGACTACGGATCACATTCAAACCGAACCCGGACGACAGTTCACCATTGAAGGCGTCGCCAAGGATGCTGACGGACTGAAGAGCATCACCCTGGAAAACGAAGGGATGAACCTCGACAAGACCATCGACTTCCTGACTTATTATCCCGACACGTTGCTGCATGAGTACAGTCTGAGCTATCACTACACTGCCGGCTCAGAATGGAAAGACGGAGATCAGTTTCCCGTAAAGGTAACGGTGGAGGACGTGCGTGGACATCAGACAGAAACAACCGTGCTTGTCACTCCCGACGGTGACTTCACAGCTCCGACATTCACACAGGCACCTTCCAAAGAGCTCACCGTGCTCTTGCAGAATCCTAAGCTCAGCCTCACCACGGCTGTTGCCGATAACAAAAACCTGAACTATATCGTGGTGAGCATCCCAGATCTCAACGTACACGACAGCGTCAGCATCAGCGGCACGACCTATATATATAATAAGGTGTATGAGATGCCACAAAAAGAAGCAACTTACACGATGACTGTAAAGGTAGGAGACAAGTTCAACAACACGGCGACTACGACAAGCACAATCAAAGTGAGTGATCTGCCTGACTTCGACAAGATGTATCTGGCCGATGTCGATGACGCTGCCGACCTGACCAGCGACGTCTATGGCGTGCCCATGCTCATTGATCACACAGGAAAATATCAGTATCGTGCCCTCTACTACAACCAGAAGGCAGGTACCGGCGTGCGCTTCATCCCTCAGAAGACCGACTTCCAGCCAATTTGCTTTGGCGTGGATCCTACTACAGGACTGCTGACCAGCAACCCCAATGTCGGACAGCCCATCAAGCTGAGCAAGGTAGGCTACTACGAGATCGACTTTAACACGGTCACTGGAGAATACGACGTGAAGAGCTATACTCCGACAACCGCTTCGTTGGGAATTCTTGACGGTTCACAAAAGATCGACTTCAAGGATGGCAGTGGCGCACAGGCTTACGAAATCGTGTTAGCGGGCAGTGGGCTGCCAGGTACGCCGAGCTGGACAACGAACCCCAACAACAATGCGTTTGTGCTCTATCAAGACAAGAACAATCCTTACCGTCTCTATCGCGAGATGACACTTACCAAAGGCACGAAGATCAGTTTCACGATTAGCGTTGCACATATCTGGGGATGGTGGCCTGAGCCGTACTGGCGCTTCGACGGCAGTGATGAGAACGAGGCTAACAAGCCCAACGGCGGTGACAACATGAAGGAGATGACGGTGCCTGCTGACGGCAAGTATCTCTTCGAGTTTGACTATGCCCTGCTGCGGAGCCGCATCATTCCAGTGAAATAACAGAACCTGAACAATAGTATAACCAATCAACAGACAAATGAAAAAATATTTGTTATCCCTTTTCCTGTCCGTCTTCGCCCTGTGCCTGCAGGCGCAGACGATGAAGATCACGGGTACAGTGACCTCTGCCGATGACCATGAACCCCTGATGGGAGCGTATATCAAGGTTGCCGGCACGACCAACGGCACTGTCACCGATATGGATGGACACTATAGTATCAATGCCGACAAGAATGCCACGCTGGAATTTTCCATGATGGGATTCTCGTCACAGAAGATCGCTATAGCCGGACGCACTGCTATCAACGTTGTGATGAAAGACAATGCTTCTGACCTCAATGAGGTGGTGGTCATCGGTTATGGTGTCGCCAAGAAAGGCGATCTGACCAGTTCTATTTCCGCCATCAAAGGTGATGAGCTCAACAAGCTCACCACAGGCAACGTCATGGACGCCTTGCAGGGACAGGTCAATGGTGTGCAGGTGACCAACAGCGGCTCACCGGGATCCACACCGCGTGTCATCATTCGAGGCATCAGCACCATCAACGGTTCTGACCCGCTCTATGTCGTAGATGGTATGCCGGTAGGAAATAACATCAACTTCCTCAATCAAAACGACATCGAGAGTATGCAGGTGCTCAAGGACGCTTCCGCTGAGGCTATCTACGGTACTCGTGGCTCCAATGGTGTCATCCTTATCACCACCAAGAAAGGCCGTAAGGGAGCCATGAAGTTTGAGGCTTCCGTCTCTGAGGGCTTCCAGACACTCAGCAAGCCCGATGTTGCCAAGGCTTCGGAATATGAGAAAGTATATAAGATGCGCTACGCCAATGACGGTAGCACCGGTGCTTACAAAGGCATTGAGAACATCACCGACGCTCAGGGTACAGACTGGTGGGACCAGTGTATCCGTGACATCGCGCTGCAACAGAACTACAATATCGGATTCTCGGGAGGCACCGACAAACTGCTCTATTCGGCAAGCATCGGTTACTTCCGGCAGAATTCTCAGTACAAGGTCGGCGACTGGCAGAAACTCACGGCTCGCTTCTCTATGGAGTATAACTTCAACAAGATTGTCAAGGCTGGTATCGACTTTACACCGAAATATGAGAACTGGAATGATACGCCCAGCTTGATGGGTGCCATCATGGCCATGGATCCGACAACGCCCGTCATGCGTGACAAGAGCGAGTGGACTTCCAACCCCTACAGCAACTACGCACGCTCAAACAACAACCAGGAGTGGAACCCTGTAGCTTCGATGTATCGCCTCGACAAGCATTCCGACGAATATGGCTTGCTGGCTACTCCTTTCATCAGCATCAGTCCTATCAGCGGACTGACCTTCCGTACACAGTTTGGCATCAATGCACGCTTCCGCCTCTCGGACGGCTACACACCGGATTTCCATATCGACAACCTCGAACAAAGTGAGAAGAGCAATGCCTCACGCACTATGCAGAACTGGGTCGACTGGAACTGGACCAACACGCTGACATATATGAAGAGCTTCAACAAACGCCATAACCTCAACGTCATGGCTGGTTACACCATGGAGCGCTTCCAGGACTACTGGCTCAGCGGCAGCCGCGACAACATCCCCTCCAACGTTGAGGAAATGCGCTATGTGAGTGCCGGTACAGAGAACATGCAGGCTTCGGGTACCAACAGCTACAGCTCGCTGATCTCTTATCTCGGTCGTGTGATGTATAACTATGATGAACGCTACTACCTCACTGCCAGCGTGCGTGTCGACGGTTCATCCAAGTTCCCCAAAGGCAACAAGTACGCTACTTTCCCCGCCGTCAGTGCCGCTTGGCGTATCTCCGGCGAACCGTTTATGAAACATCAGCACGTCTTCGACGACTTGAAGTTAAGACTCGGCTGGGGTAAGGTGGGCAACCAGAACATCGACAACTCGGCTTATATCAGCTCTATCTCTACGACACGCTATACTTTCGGGGCCACTCCTGCCACGATCGTGGGCTCTACGATTGGGTCTATCGGAAACACGAATGTGAAATGGGAGACGGTAGAGGACTACAACATCGGACTCGATATGGCTTTCCTGGCCAATCGTCTGCGCGTCACTGCTGACTGGTACACCAAGAAGAGCCACGACATGCTCATGCAAAAAGAGAATCTGCTCATCCTTGGCTACCCGATGTGGAACGGACAGATGTGGGAGAACATCGGAAGCATGAAGGCTACCGGATGGGAACTTGGCATCGACTGGAACGACCATGTGGGTGGATTGCAGTATGGCGTCGGAGTGAACCTCAGCTCTGTTCGCAACAAGGCCGTCAACCTCAATGGCAACTATATCTACACAGGCAGCCACAATGGCGATTATATCATCCGAAACGAAGAAGGACGTCTGATCAGCCAGTTCTACGGTTATGTCGTTGACGGCATCTTCCAGAACCAGACAGAAGTGACCTCCTACACCGACGAGCACGGAAATGCCATGCAGCCAAACGCTCAGCCCGGTGACTTCCGCTATAAAGATCTCAACCACGACGGCACCATCGACGAGAAGGACAAGACCTATATCGGCAATCCTTTCCCTGACTTGATGTTGGGTCTGAACCTCAACGCTCAGTACAAAGGCTTCGACTTCAGAGCTCAGTTCTATGGCACCTTTGGCAATGATATCTATAACCTCAACCGTGAGCGCTACTTCGGTCTGGACGGTCAGAACGTCTATGCCGGTACGCTTGAAAAGGCTTGGCACGGAGAAGGCACTTCCACGGAATATCCGCGTCTGACCGTTGCAGATCCGAACTCCAACTACACGCGTCCTTCGACTTACTTCGTTGAGGACGGCAGTTACTTCCGCTGCAAGTTGCTGCAACTGGGCTATACGCTGCCTAAGAAGCTTCTTGGCACCTGCACGCTGCGTTTCTCGCTCTCTGCCCAGAACCTCTTCACAATCACAGGCTACAGCGGCATGGATCCGGAAACGGCTGCTATGGGTAGTGCCACACAGGCTGGTATCGACTGGACCGGTTATCCTAACCCACGTACCTTCCTGGTGGGTGTGAACATGAACTTTTAACGATTATCATCAACAACTATGAAACAATATATTTTGGGTCTGACCATGGCGGCTGCACTGACTTTCACTGTGAGCGGCTGCTCCGATTTCCTCGATGAGCCTATCCTTGGTCAGCAGGACATGGAAAACTATTTCTCTACGGAGGACGAATGTGCCAAGCAGGTGACAGGCTGCTATCAGAGTCTGACCTACGACGACTGGTGGCAGATATACAAGTTCTACGTTGCAGGAGATATGTGCACCGACGACGAATGGATGGGTAACACCACGCAGGATCCGGGCGATTATCTTCACCTGGCTCACTACACGGGCAACACCATCAGCGCCGGCAACAGCTGCCAAAACTTCTGGCAGTATCGCTACAAAGGCATTCTCCAGTGCAACATCGCCATCAACCGCATCCTCGGCGTGAAGTTCAACGACGAGTCACTCCAGAAGCGCTATATTGCTGAGGCAAAGTTCCTGCGCGCCTTTGAATACTTCGATTTGGTGAAGAACTTTGGTGGTGTGCCCTTGGTGCTCGACTTGAAGATGCCGTCGGAGGTGGCCGGCATAGAGCGGGCAAGCAAAGAGGAGACCTATGCTCAAATAGAGAAGGATTTGCTTGAGGCTATTCCAGACCTGCCCGTGCGCAGCGCATACAGCAGCAAAGACTTGGGTCGTGTCACTAAAGGGGCTGCCCAAGGACTGCTCGGAAAGGTTTATCTCTATCAGGAGAAATACAAAGAGGCTGAGGTGCAGCTCAAGGCTGTTATCGACAGCAAGGAATATCAGCTGCTCGACAACTTTGGAGATGTGTGGAGCATGGACCACAACAACAGCAAGGAGAGTCTCTTTGAGGTTCAGACCAACAGCGACATCAGCTATAGTCTGGGTGAGCGCATCTCCGTGGTTGTCGGCTCTCGCGACGACTCCGGCTGGTCGTGGGGATTGCCGACAAGCAATCTGGAGAAAGCGTTTGAGGATGCCGGTGACTCTGTGCGTCTGAAGTGGACCATCCTGCACGACGGTCAGACCAGCGTACCTAACGATCCTACGTGGACAAAGGACAATCCTTATGTCATTTCGCCGAGTAAGCATAAGAGCGCACGATGCAACATGAAGCTCTATATCCCTGTTGCCAAGCGTCCGTCGCCATACGATGCTCCGCATATCCCGCTGAACTATCGTCTGCTGCGCTATGCCGACGTGCTGCTGATGTATGCTGAGGTGGAGAACGCATTGGGCAATGATGCGGAAGCCCGCGCAGCTCTCAATCAGGTGCGTGCCCGTGTCAAGCTCTCTCCTGTGACCGCTTCTAACAAGGAACTGCGCGATGCCATTCGCTTGGAACGCCGTCTAGAGCTGGCATTGGAGGACAACCGACTCTACGACCTGCGCCGCTGGAAAGACGACAACGGCAAGCCCGCTATCGACAATATCATGGGACCCAACGGTACGTTTGTACATTACAACCTCTATGAGAGTACTGATAAGTACGAGAAAGAGAATAAGGGTGAGAGCAGCGACAAAGGCATCACGTTTAAAGAGGGACGCGATGAGCTCTTCCCAATTCCTAACTCAGAGATTATCATGTCCAACGGATCCATCAAGCAGAATCCATTATACTAAATTCTAGGTTTCGAAGGTTCTTTAGGTTTTAAAGGTTTTGTTGGTTTTAAAGGTTTTGTCGATCGTATGGAATCTTTAAGCCTACGGAGCCTTTGGAACCTATGAACCTTTCATTGTTGGATAGATTTTCTCTTCACACTTCTTTTTATATTATCTCGTATGAAACAAATACTCTTCTCCATCTTTGCTTTGTCTACAGTCTTGTCAGCCTCAGCCCAGTCAACATACACAATAGGATTCAATCCTTCCGAGCACTACCAGACCATCATGGACTTCGGGGCTTCAGACTGCTGGACAACAGAATTTGTGGGACGATACTTCTCCACCACAGAGAAGGAAAAGGCTGCGCGCCTGCTCTTCTCGCAAAAGATGGACAGCAACGGCAATCCCGAAGGTATCGGACTCTCGGTGTGGAGAGTGAACTTGGGTGCTGGCAGCAGTGAACAAGGCGACGGATCGAACATCAGTGATGCCACACGACGCGCTGACTGCTACATCAAGTCTGACGGCACCTACGACTGGAACCGCTGTGCCGGACAACAATGGTTCATGGAGCAGGCCAAGAGCTATGGGGTTGATCATTTTCTTCTTTTCGCAAACTCTGCACCTATTTATTATACGGCAAACGGACTGGCCAACAACAAGGACGGGGCGGCGGGAGCCAACCTTAAGGAAGATTGCTATGACGATTTCGCAAACTATATCGCCACCACAGCCCGACACTTCACCGACTTAGGCTATCCTATTACCTATGTCGACCCTGTCAACGAGCCGGCTTTCGACTGGCGCGATGGTCAGGAAGGCTCGCCTTGGCAGAACGCTGAGATCAGCCGACTCGTAAAGGAATTGGATCAAGCACTTGACAAGCAGCAATTGTCGGGAACTACCATTGTCATGCCGGAAGCAAGCGCATGGGACCGGCTCTATCAGCATTGCTCTAACTATGGTGGCAGGGCTTCGGATCAGATAGAGGCTTTTTGGAATCCGGCAAACAGTGAAACATATATCGGTGGACTGGGCCATGTGGAGAAAGCCGTGGCTGGACACGACTATTGGACCTTTGGCAGCGATGCTGCATTAGTGGACACACGAAAGAAGGTGGCACAGAAAGCTGCGCAATACGGATTGAAAGTCATGCAAACCGAGTGGAGCATGCTTGACAAAGAGCCCGGCAGCGACACGGGCTTCCCAGGTTCATACGATGAAGCCACTGACATGGACATCGCACTGTTCATGGGAAAGCTCATCTATGTGGGGCTCACCGAAGGCAACATGTCGTCATGGTCGTACTGGACAGCGATGGCTCAATCACAATGGAGCCAGAAAAACCGGTTTGAACTGCTTCGGCTCAACGCCACGGGGGACACTGGCTACGAGAGCTATGGTGATCTCACAAAAGGTGGAACCG
>Ga0256407_10007239_pt1 | contig 16806 bp, 10 predicted proteins | sample RumenRJG_04DNA_FD_193489 | JGI IMG/M metagenome (GOLD analysis project Ga0256407, IMG submission 193489) | Bovine rumen microbial communities from Lethbridge, Alberta, Canada - RJG_04 | ecosystem: Host-associated > Mammals > Digestive system > Stomach > Rumen | place: Canada: Alberta...
ACTTTTCCGGCCGACGCCTGCGACGTCGTGCGGCTTGACGACTACTATCGCGAACACGACGATCCGCTCGAAACACATAACTACGACGTGCCGGAAGCCTATGATTTCGATCAACTCGTCCGGGATCTGCAAGCGCTCAGAAACGGGGAAACAACGCCGCGAATTCACTGGGATTTCAGAGAAAAAAAGCGTCTCGTCAGCGACGTTCCTCTTCCTGAAAACGATTCCGTTCGCGTTATCGTCGTCGAAGGACTCATGACGTTATGCGTCGAAGAAGCGAGGCGCCTCGCCGATTTGAAAGTTTTCATCGACCTTGAGCCAGAAATCGGAATCATTCGCCGTCTGTCGCGCGACTTTGAAAAGAAGGATCGCCCCGGCGACCCGCTTGAACAGTTTAAGAGAATCGAACGCGACGTCATCCCCGGCAATTACAAGCACGTCCTTCCCTCGAGGCAGTTCGCCGACCTTGTCGTCTATAACGGGGAGTATAAAAACCTCGTCGGCGCCGCGCGGATGATCGCCGACGCGTACTCCGGCGGAGACGCCTGACGCGCGAATACGCCAATCCGTCCCTTTGGGCGCGAGGTCTATGGCGTTTCGTCGGAGACGCCGCGCTTCCTTTATGACTTTTCTTCGAACCTACGTTTCGAAAAAACGTCGCATGCCGACCATGAAGGGCCCCGTAACAACGGCGCCCTTCTTTCGATTGAAACCGCAAGACCTGCGGCGACGAGGAGGACGGTTTTCACGTTTTACCGTTGTTCCTCAACGTCAAGCCCATTGAGAATCTCCTCATAGAGCCTCAGAAAATCCTCTTTGGTCGCCGATCTTACGCCACGAGTTCGAGATCTCGATTTAGATCTCGAGATTCTTCTATCTTCATCCTCTTCGCTAAAAGATTGACGAAGAGTCTGAATAAACATCGTTCTTTTTACCCTTTTAGAATACTTTTCGGCCACATCCCTGCCGAACAACTTCTCCACCTCGGTCTGAAGACGAGCGTCCCCGCAATAACTCAATTCGTGACTTCCCAAAATTTCCATCGACCTTCCCCAGCCCAATTTTTCGGCATACAGTAAAATGACAGCCCTTTCCCACTCGTTGAGGACCTCGTCGATCTTTCCCTTCAATGAAATCTCGGCGCCAAAATCCGATTCCTTGCCTGTTTCCTCGTCGAGACGAAACGTCATTTTATAGTCGCGATCCAAATCGACGTCGTTCAACGTCACAAAGAGTCTGTGAAGAAAATCCATCATAAGTTCTCGGACAATTTCCTCAGTTGTTCCCCGTTTAGAGGCGATTGACAACCGTTTTTCAATCGGTTGGTTCATACCGTAGGGAGCGTTGGGACTCTCGTCCCAAGGGGGAACGACTTCGTTCGGATCATAACGGCGTACGCATTTACACGGTTTATAGTAGGAATTGCCGTTTTTTTCTTCCCAATCGCTTCTAAACGCCTTTTGGACGGAGTCAGTCTTCCACGATCCATGCCAAACCATTTGATAACCGGAGGTCGTCTCCTGGTCTCGTACCCATTCCAACTTGTCGGAATAAGGGCAAATCAGTTTCTTATTCCACTTTTCCAAGGTGATTTTCATCACTTCAGAAATCTCGGCAAAAGGAAGAACTTGACCGCTTGGATTTAAGTGACCGGCGATCTTTTCGAAGTCATTGAAGTACGTCGACGCCTTAAAATAGCAGGTTAGATAATGACGATGAACCGGTTCGACACGCTCTTGAGGATCGACGACAGAGGGATCTTCGTCCTTCAACCAACCGTTGCTTATAGCGAAATGGTCGATCGCAAAACGCCCGAGGTTTTTCCATTCGCAAGCCATGCGGACTTTCATAGTTTACTCCCCAAAGTTTCGCCGACGTTTGGCAGTTTTAATTAATAAAGTTGAAACAGTACTAAACAGCGACGGTCAATTCGCCCCGCTTGATTCGGACGGTTCTTCCGGCGACTTACTTTCTTCGGACGTAGCGGCGGGGGTCGGAACGTCGGGAAGAGGGGTCGCGTTTTTCGAGGACGGGTCGGACTCAAGCGTAGGCGTCGGAGCGATTCTCTGCTCTAGGAAGGATCGGAGATCGTTGAAGGCGCCGCCGATTCCACGCGTTATGACGGGAAAAAGGACGACAAGCGCAAAAAGCGCGGCATAGAAGGGGGAGAGAGGACGCGGTTCGCCAAAGAGCGCCCCCGGTTGCGGAGTCGGTTGTTCGTCGGACGCTTGGACGCGATTCTTCCGCGGCGGCCGCCAGCAAAACCAGTATACGGCGGCGATAATCGCAGACATAACGAAATGAACGAGAAAAAGAACGCCGACAACGGCAAAAGCGGACCAAAGGCGCGGGAAGACGTCCTCGACCATAAACGAGCCGTCTAACCCAGATTCCGCCAACTTGGCCGTTTCTAAAAAGAGCGCCAAATTGAAAACGCTCAAAATCGCGAGGAAAACGATCGACGATCCGATAAAAAACTGGACAAGGCGTCTCATAACTAAAACTAACGCTCAAACAAACTCACAGTCGACGCGTCTAACGTTCCGCGCGTCTTGTACGTCTAATTATAGTCGCTAATCGCCGCCGACGTCAAAAAAACGCTCGACTCGCGCGAAAAGAATCGATTTCCTCAAACGCATAAACGATTCGTCGAAAGGACGTTGACGACAAAATACGCCCGAACGCGGCGCCATGAATCTCGACGGCGTCTCACGATTTCCCTTAATCTGAGTCGATTTTCGTCTTGAATTGTTCAACGCCGCGTTTTTTAGAGTACAATATCTCGACCTGCTCCTAGAACACGCTTGGTAATTGCGCTTTCTCTCGAGCAGTTTCGAGGTTCGTTAAGAAGGAGAATTGCCCTATGAAATCCCGACATGCCAACGAATATGACGACGAAAACTACTATTTCGACGACGATTCTTCGAACCGCTTCGACGACTTCTCGGACGATCAGGACGCCGCGGACTCCAAAGACATGAACTTCTACGTGGAAGAGGGGGACGACGCGGGAAGCGACGCCGCGCTCGACGCCTTGCCGATCGATCTCTATAATCTCGAGGACTACGGCGAAGAACTCTCGCCCGAAGACGACGATTTCGACGACGACTTCGACGAAGATTTCATCCACCTCTCCGACGACGATATTTACGACGAAAAGTTTCCTGAGGAACGCGATCCCCACGGCGACGAAACCGTCGATCTCGAAAAGGCGGCTGAAGTGGAAATCGACGAATTCGACAACCTCAACACCGACGAAAACATCTACGGCGGCGAAGACGAACTGTAACGTTCGCCGCCCCTGCGACACGCAATTAAAAACGCCAAATGAAAAGAGCCGCGTTCTGCGGGAAAAAGAACGCGGCTCTTTTATTTATCTTGCGAGCGCCAAAGCGCGCGCGACGTCAGATGTCGGAGTTGACGCCGTCGCGATTGGAGACCGTCTTGGACTCCGCTTCGACCTTTTCAAGCGCGAGGAACTGCGCGGCGGCGATCTTAGCGGCCGTCTCGGCGTTCTTCACGATGAGTTCGTCAATCGCCTGCCGGCATTCGGCGACGCCCTGTTCGGCGGCGTCGAGCGTCTTCTTAACGAGATCGCGATAGCCTTCCATGCGCGTCAACGCTTCTTTTGTCTTAGCGATGTTTTCGCTCCACGAATCGACCTTTTTGCGCGCGACGGCGGCGGCGTAGACGTCGTCCCAATTCTCAAACGCGAGAACGTCTTCGTCCTTAACCTCTTCGCCTATCGCGACGAACTGGTCGGCGATGATCTTCGTGAACGTCTCCAGCGCCATCGTGTTGCGCGCGTTGATCACGTTCTGCTCGTCGCGAACGAACCAGTTATACTCAAGAGAGCCCTGGAAATCGACCGGGAACCGAGAGTCGGCGGCGACCTGACCGTTGGCGCCAATCGCCTCGACGTCGGCGAGGGTCAGTCCGCGAGTCACGAAATTCGCCGTCGTCGCCGGCAACGCGCCGACGCGTTCGGGATGTTCGCTTTCAAAATAAGCGAGGTCGGCCGGCGAGTCGATCGGAAGACGATCGGCGTAAACGACCCAGCTGCGGCCGCTGCGCGCGGATTCCTTGAGCGCCGACAATTCGTCGACGGAAGAGTATCCAACCGACTCGAGATTGACCTGCGAGTCGTTCGCGCCCGTGACTTTGAACGCGCCGAGGAAGGCGTAAGGATTGGAGGCGACCGCCGCGTCGGCGTCAGTCGCGTCAGCGTCAGCCGCGTCGACGGCGACCTCGGAAACGTCGGCGTCGTCGGACGAGCCGGCGGCCGCGGCTTTTTGAACGAGCGCGGCGCCAGAGTCAAAGACAAACGCCACGACGCCGGAACGGAACGCCGTCGTCTTGCTCTTGGGATCGACCGCGAAAGCAATCGTCGACGTTCCTTTTTCTTCGTCGACGCGCGCTTCGACCGGCTGGCAGTTCGAGAACGCTTCGCCGTTCTGCAGACCGCGAAGGTACGAGAGCCGTCCGTCTAATCCGAGTTCACGCCAGTTTTCGGCGATCTTTTCCGGACCCCCGTAAATCTCGTAGCGCAGTTGCTGGATCTCGTCTTGAACCTTCGCCAGATCGGCTTCCAGCTTCGCGACGTTCCCTTCCTGCTCCTTCGTAAGATTGTACTTGTTGGCCGCGAAGACGCCGAAAACGACGCACATAATCGTGACCAGCGCCATTAAAACCTTGTTCCAAACGTTCATTTTCCCGCCTTTGACCCGCCTTCCCGGGGGTTACGACTGATTCCCGCGACTAACGCGACGCGGGCGTCTTTATATTACGCGTATCGTCCAAAAGACCAACGGCGTTGAGCTATTTTTCCTAAACAGCCACATTTAGCCATTATGTCTATATTCCTATAGAATACGCATAAAATTCTACGTCTTCGATGTTATCCACAAATCTGGGAATTGTCAAGTTTTTTCCCATATTTACCGCAGATTTTCAAATTATCTCTCCCTTTCAATTCGCGTTATCGTTACAACCGCGCCATTACAATGAACGCCGTCTTTTCTCGCGAAAACCAACGACGTTTACTAGGCAATTAGTTAGACGCCTAACAACCTTCCGGATTAAAACTTTCATTAAAATCGGAACAGGCGGCGTTTTGATTAAACCAGTCATAATTATTTCGACGATAAAGACGGCAAGCGGAAATAGGGCGTCTTCCTATGGCTATGTCCATTGGGGTTTCTGCTGACCGCATGGAGAGACGGTCGAACCTACAAGGATCGGTCGTTACGACTCCGTAATGAGGTTTTAGAGCGTCCAACGGCGACCAAGGAGGGTCGCAGGACGAGAAAAGAGATGGAACGATGAATAAAAAGACCCCTGGCAAAAGCGAGTCGCGCCGAATTAAACGCCGACGAAGCGCAGCGCTGGCGCTCTTCGGAGTCGCGCTCGCGTCGTCGGTCGGTATGGGTTGCACTAGAAGCCAATACCGGGTCGACGCCGATAACGAGGTGTATGAGCTCCTCAATACCGTCGACAAAAGCGACGACGAAAAGTATTGGGAACTCGAGAATTTCACGCTCGACGCTTCGTGCAACTCGCGTTACGCCAACCTTTATGACCCCGACGCGCAGCCGTCCCCATACGACGACGGAACCGCGGGCAAGCTCCTCGCCGACGTCGAAGGTCCTAGAGGTCTTCAGAAATGGACCAAAAACGGCTTTACAAGCGCGATCGAGAACGAGAACTGGCGCAACACGTTGCCGGCGCCAAACGAGTACGGGGAAATCATTCTCGACCAGAAGGTCGCGTTCGACCTTGCGCTCCTTCATTCGCCGCAGTACCGCACAGCCTTGGAGAACGTGTACATGGCGGCGCTTGCGGTCACCGCGGAGCGTTACGCGTTCGATACGAAGTTCTACGGCGGAAGTTCGCTTTTCTATAACAATTACGGCGGGTTTAAAGAAGGAGCCTCGTCGAGTTCGCTGCGCGCGTCGACGCTTAGCGGCGGCGCGACTCGAAAACTCGCAACCGGCGCCAACATCGTCACGGAAATCGCTAACGAGATGGTGTGGACCTTCAGTCCCGGCGCTCATTCGGTTACGCCGACGACGTCTATTGGATATTCAATCACCCAGCCCTTCATTCGCGGCGCCGGACGCGCTATCGTCTTAGAGAATTTAACGCGGAGCGAACGTCGGCTCCTCGCCAACGTTCGACAGCTTGCGTTCTACCAGCAGGGTTTCTACGTCGGCGTGCTCACGGGCTCGTCCCCCGTCTCGCAGCCGTCGAGCGGCGGCTATCCCGGCAGCGGGGTCGGAAACGCGGCGGTCGGCGGATTCTACGGACTCCTTTCGAGCCAGATCCGGATCCTGAACCAAGAGTCAAACGTCGCGTCGTCGGAAGACAACTATCAGCGTTATGAAGAATACTTCGCGACGAGCCGCATCACGGACCGTACCGACGTCGACCGTATGCGTCAGAACTGGCTGTCGTCGCAACAGAATCTCATTCAGTTAAAGGACAATTACCGCGACTCCGTCGAGGAATACCTTATTTCCTTAGGGTTGCCTCCGGATATCGACAACATCGTCGTTCGCGACCCGCTCCTCGAGCAATTCGTTCTCATGCCCGTGACGCTTGAACAGCTCCAGAACGACGTTTCGACGTTCCTCGCGTGGCTCCGCAATAAAAACAACCGCATCGTCGGAACGACCGCCGAACGTTACGTCAATTCGATCGACGATCTTCGCGGCGACGACGTGAATATTCCGCAGTTGTCGGTCGCCGACCTGCGTTCGATCTTCGCCGAATTTGACAAACAGTTCGCGGCGGGGCTCCAAGAAACAAACTTCGACGTCGAAAACCTCGAGGTCAACGTCAAACCGCGTCGCGAAGAGGCGCTTGAGGCGATTCGCACGCGATTTGAGGAAGAAAACCCCGAACTGGACAGTTCCTTTGCGGATTATAAATATTTCGACGAACGCGTCGCCGCGATCCGCGACGACCTCGACCGTCCGCGAGAAGAAGTGAACGAATACGGCGTCGTCCTCAAGGCGCGCGGCGTCAAATACGACGTCGCTAAGACGCTCGAGCTCATCAATCAGACGGCGCTTGCGTACTCCCCCGACGACCTCGCCAGCATGATTATCATGCTTCGCGAAAACCCGGAAGAGCAAGTTTTCCCGTCGTCCGTTCATCAGCTCGTCTCCGACCTTCATATGGAGTCCGATCTCAACGATCCGATCCAGTTCAACGCGGATGAAATCGAAGCGGAACTCCGCGCGCTCAACGCCGTCGCTAAGAATCTGTCCGAAGAGAATCGCGCGGAATACTTCACGCGGCGCGACAGTCTCGAAAAAGCTTTGGCGTCGCTCCGTTCCGGCTCCCTCGCTCGAAGCGACGTCTACCGATACTGGTTCAGCTCGTGCCTGACGAAGCTCTCCGAAGAAATCATGACGCTGCGTCTGATTCAAGCGCGAGCGCGTCTCGAAACGATCGAACTTGCAATCGTCAACGTCGACTCCGACAACGCGTTCCGGGTCGCGCGCGAGCGTCGACTCGACTGGATGAACGTCCGTTCGAACCTCGTCGACCAGTGGCGCAATATTGAGATCGTCGCCGATCAGCTTCGGAGCGATCTGAGCGTCGGCGTCGCCGGCTCCATTTCGAACGACGGGTACAACCCCCTCAATTTCAGCAGTAAAAACGCGAACTTCTCGGCGAACATTCGGTTTGACGCGCCCCTCGATCGGTTCCTCGAACGAAACAGCTATCGTCAAGCTCTCATCGCTTACGATCAAGCGCGTCGAAACTACTACCTTTACGTCGACGGCGTTCATCGGCAGATTCGCAGCGCGGTGCGCGCAATCGAACTCGCGCAGATCAGTTTTGAACTCCAGCGCGACAGCGTTTTGACGTCAATCAAACGCGTTCATTCGGCGCAGCTTAATCTCACGAAGCCGCCGACAGGATCTTCGCGCGTCGGGTCCGTCAACACGAGCGCGGAAGCGCTCACGAACGCGCTGGAATCGCTCACGAATTCCCAGAACGAAATCATGTCCACCTGGCTCCAGTACCAGTCTCGACGAATGAACCTCATGCTCCTCATGGGCGTCTTCGATCTCGACGAAACGGGACGCTGGATCGATCCGGGCAATATCGACGAAGATTTGCTCAGACTCTACCTCTCGGGAATCGACGCTTCGCAGGATTCTCTCGCCGGCGTCGATCAGCTCCCGGCCTTTGAGGAACTATCAGGAGGACGTTCAGTCGAATCGGTTCGCGAGATGGGCAACGACGACGTTAACGTCATGTCCGTCGACGAGGACTTCGACGCGACGACTTTGCCTGAAACGCAAGAACGCGCTCACGCGGCGCCATACACGATTCCCGGCACGTCTAATTCTAACCGTACGTCATACACGATTCCGAACTCCTCCAATAATCGTTATGCGGCGTCCGATACGAGACGTCGCGTTTCGAACGACACGAACGGCGTCGTGATGAATTCGAGACCAAGCTCGCTTCCCGCGTCCTTCGACGCGTACCAACGCGCCGAGACTCACGAGCAATACGCCGAGCGCGTGTTAGCGCGGCAAGACGAAGAAAAGCTCAGACTCCGCGCGGAAGACCTTGGACTCGACCACGAGCCTATGGAAGATTCTGAGCGCTACTACGAATCTGAAGAAGACTCCGAATACGCCAGCGAGCCTGTGGAAGACTTTGAAGACGTCGACGAGCGAGAGGAAAGACCTGAATTCGCGCGCGGTCCCAAGATCCGCAAACAACGGGAGCCCTTGAATCTCTTCAACGTCGACGGCGAAGAAGAAGAGAACGTTCCCGATCCCTCGGAAGTCGCGGTCTTTTTCGATTCGAGCGTCAGAAAATGACGACAAAAACGAGACGCTGAAAATAGCGAAGGCTATTTTCTCCGACGCGTAAAACTCCTTAGAACAAGGGTTCCGACAGAGTTCGCTCCGCCGGAACCTTTGTTTTTCTTGTACTGCGCTTGATCTTGAATATAATGGCGTCGCTTCGTCCGAATTCCTCTGTTCAAGGAACGTCGCCATGTCACGCGTATTCCGTCTCTCTCGCAATTCGTCTTTATTGTTTACGCTCGCGTTCGCGGCGTTTTTCACGACCTTTTCCGCGTCGGCGCAAGAAAAATGCGTTCCCGGCGTTCCTTGGCGCGCCGTCGACGACCTTGGACGCGTCGTCTCCGCCCCCAAAGACGTCCCCGCGCCGCGCGCCGATCGTAAGGTCGGACTCTTTTACTTCCTATGGCTCGACGGCGATATTCCGCGCGACCGTAACCTTCCCGAGGGCGAAAACGGCCCCTACGATATCTCTAAAATCGAGAAGGTCGATCCTTGGCCGGAACAAAACGACGCGCTCGTCGGCTCCGACGCCCAGATGCATTACTGGGGCGAGCCGCTCTTTGGGTATTACGCGTCGAGCGATCCCTACGTCTTGAAGAGGCATGTTCGACTGATCGCTGACGCGGGCGTCGACACGCTTATCTTTGACACGACGAACGCGGTCACGTACGAAAACGCGTATCTTGCGCTCTGCGACGTGATTTTGGAGGCGTTCGCAAACGGCGAGCCCGCCCCGCAGGTCGTCTTTATGACTCGCACAAACGCGACCGCGACGATACAAAAAATCTGGAACGAGTTCTATTCCCATGAAAAATACCGTCCCGTCTTCTTCCTCTGGGAGGACAAGCCGCTGATCCTCGCCAATCCCGACGAAGTTCCCGAGGAACTGCGCGACTTCTTCACGATTCGCGACACGTACTGGCCGACAGACGCCGTCTTCAGAACGCATGACGCATGGCGATGGGTCGACGGCTATCCGCAGACCTATTCGTGGCACGACGCGGAGGATCGTCCGGAACAGCTCAACGTCTCCCCCGCTCAGAACCTCGCGCGGGACGACAAACAAGGCCCCGTTTGGATGGGCGAACTCATCGGGCGCGGTCGTTCCTTCGTTTACGGCGCGGAAAAAAACAGGTTCGCGCCCCTCGAAGGTCTCAACTTCGCCCAGCAATGGACGCGCGCGATTGAAGTAGATCCCCAATTCCTCATGATTACCGGCTGGAACGAATGGATCGCCGGTCGATGGCAGATCGAATGGGCGAACCGCTATGCGTTCGTCGATCAATACGACCTAGAATACAGTCGCGACGTCGAGCCCGTCCGCAGCGCGGCGCTCGACGCTTACTACCTGCAAACGGTCGACGGAATCAGACGTTTCAAGGGCTCGCCTCGCCCGCCCCAGCCCGCGCCCCGTAAATCAATCGACCTAACCGGATTGTTTGAACAATGGAAGGACGTCGAACCGACGTTGAAAGACTATTCGGGAGAAACGGAGCCGCGAGATTTTCGAGGAATCGCCGGACTGTGGTATAAAAAGGACAAGGGGCGTAACGATCTGTCGATCTCAAAGGTCGCGCGAGACGACAAAAACGTCTATTTCTACCTCGAAACGCGCGAAGCGCTCGCGCCCTCGCGTCTCGACGGGCTCTGTCTCGCGCTCGACCTCGACGACGCGCTTGCGACCGGCTGGCGCGGCGCGGAGCTTGTCGTCGGCGTTAAGTACGACGAAAACGGAACGGTCGTCGCGCAGTATTACGACGGGAGCGCCGCGGAAGAAGCGCGGAAACGGCTGGCGGACGTCACGAAACGCGACGACCTTGAAGAGTACCCCGAGACGCAGCGACTCGTCGATAAGCAGCTTCATCCCTATGCGACCGTCGAACAGGTCGCGGCGCTCAAAGAATGGAGCGAGCGCGAACGGCGGCGCTTTGACGCGCGGAAAGAGGCGGACGAACTGACGGAGCGCGCGCGGACGTTTCGCGCGGGGGAGGAAATTTCAGACTGCCGCTGGCGCGTCGAAGGGAACAAGCTCATGATCGCCGTTCCGACGGCGCTTTTCGCCGACGGCGACAATTTAACCGCCGTTTCCTTCAAATGGCTCGACGACGTTCCGCTCTCTTCGCCCGCCAACTTCTACGACTGCGGCGACGTCGCGCCCGAAAGCGCGTTCTTCTACCGCGTCGAATTTACGCCAAAGGAATAACGGATCAGCCCGCCTGCGCGTAGTCGAACTCTTTCAGATAGAGAAGGTCGAACGGCTTCGAGTTTTCGCGGAACGAGACCGTAATGTCGCCAAAAGCGACGTCCTGCGAGACGTAGGCGTACCCGTGGCGCGTCAACTCGAGAATCGCGAGAAATATCCCGACGAGCGTCGTCTTGCGATCCGCCTCCGTAAAGAGTTCGGAAAAGAGAACGGACCGCTCGCGCTGGAGTCGGGTATAGACGCGCTGAACGTGGATCGACGTCGGCGTGTCGTCGCCCTTCATGGAGTGGTGGAAGACCGGCGTCTTTTCGCGAAGAATGCGTCCAAAGGCGCCGACGAGATCCCAAAGTTCAACGTCTTGAATCGGCTCTTCCGCAAGGTTGCGCGCACGCGACGGCAAATCGTTCGACAGTCGCGGATAACGACGCTGCCAGCGTCGTCCGCGCTCTTCGAGGAGCCCCGCGTTCTCGCAGAATTTCTTATACGCGAGGAGCTGCGTTACGAGGTCGCGTCGCGGATCCTCGATTTCTTCGGCGGCTTTTTCGTCTTCCGTCGGGAGCGCTTGGAACGACTTAATCTCGACAAGCGCGCTCGCCGTCGTGACAAACTCGCCGACCGTGTCCAGATTGAGCGCTTCGAGCGCGTCGATAAAGAGTAGAAACTGATCCGCGACCTCCGCGATCGGAATATCGAAAACGTCGAGTTCGCGCTTGCGAACGAGATACAGGAGCAGATCGACAGGTCCGCAGAACGCGTCCAGTTTAACCGAAAACACAACGCCCTCCTTGCGCGCAATCGCGCGTTATACGCCCGACGCGTCAGACCGACGTCTCGGAATCGAACTCCGTAAACTCATAGACAGCGACGCGACGTCCTTCTTCAGACTTCCGCTTCGACTTTGCGGAACGCGACGAACGATCCCGCGACGTCGGCGACTTCGAAGAACCAAAAAAGAACGATCCCCACACTATCGAGCCGCCAAGCGCGACGGCGCCAATCGAAAGAATAAAAAGCGCGTGCATGTCAAAACCAACGTGAGTTCTTCTCAAAACGTCCTGCGGCGCGTCCTTGCGCCGACCCGATAACGCTAGCCTTTTTCGACAATCCGCGCAAGACGGATATTAGAAAGTCGTCCGCCGCGCTAGAGCGCAGAACTCGCTTTGGACGGGCGCGCGACGGTTCCCCGTCAAGAAAAAAATAAAGACGGCGCGAAGCGTTGAAGCTCGCGCCGTCCTATTACGCAAAAGTGAAGCGACGAAAACCGCCGCGTACGTCAGTAGGGAACGTTGGTCTCTTTGGGAACCTGCCAGTCGTTGACGCCGTTCGTTCGGTAATCCTTGTAAACGGAGTTCTGGAGCGCTTGACGCAGATGGCGGTCAAACGGGAACCCGAACGGATTCGATCCTTGATATTTCGTGCCCCACGCGGCCTGGGCGGCGACGGGGAACTCCTTGCGCAACTTGTCCCCGTAGAGCGTGTGCCACGTCGTGCAGAGGAGTCCGAAGGCGTTCTTCTCCGCGACGTTTTTCGCAAGACTGCGGATTCCGTCGAGATTCTCCCAAGGGCATGCGATCACGTCGAAACCTTTGTCGAGGAAATAGGTCGTCGTCGGCCACGTTTCGCCCTCTTTCGGCGCGCCGTACTGCCAGTCGCAGATGAGAATATCCTTCGGCAGCTTGTCGATCAGTCCGCGCGTCTTGGCAAGACCGCCGGTCGTGTAGCCTTTGAAATCGGACGCCTCGATCAGCATGTCGTGCCACATCATAATCCGGCAGTTTCGCTCCTTCAAGAGATCGTGGAAGTAAACGATCCATTCCGCGAGCGCGTCGAGATAGCCGCCGTCGCGCCGCTCAATGAAGCTCGTCCCCGCCGAATACGCCTCGTCGCAGCCGATGTGGAAAAACGCCGGACGGTCGAACGTCTCGTAGAGTTCCAAAACGCACTTCGTCAGCAGTTCGCGCGTCGCGGGGTTGCAAACGTTCCACGTCCACCCGTCGGGCGTGAAGAGCGGCTCCATTTCCGGGTGAAAATCGAGAATCGTGTGCTTTCCGGACGAACCGCGAGCGGCGGGCGCGTGTCCGAAAAGATTCATCTGAGGAATCAGCTCGACGCCGAGTTCCTTGCCGATGGCGACAAGACGGCGAACGTCGTCCTTCGTCGTGTGGAATTCATCCCAGCACAGGGCGGGAGACGCGTCGAAGGGGAAGACTCCCCAAAATTCCAACACAATGTAATTGAGCTTGTAATACGCCGCTAAACGAATCGAACGCTCGATTTCGCTGATCTCCGTTTCGGGGAACCAGCAGAGGTGCATTCCGCGAAATTCAAGAAGGGGCGCGTCGTCGATCTCGACTTCCGGGATAAAGCGCCGCGAATCCTCCGTCGTCGCCGAGACGCCAAACGTTTCCGAAAGCTGCCGCAGCGTCTTGAAGGAGTCGCGCAGTCCGGCGAAATCGGAGACGGCAATGAGAAGCGTTCCCGCCGAATCGTTCCGACGTTCGGCGAGTTCTTTGGCGGACGCGTCGCTCGCAAAGCTCGGGTCGCGGAGCGCAAGACAGCGGTAGGCGTTCTTTTTCTGGAAGAACTCGGCGTCGTCGGTCAGTTTCTGGGCGAAACGCAACGCGTCTTCGGACGCGTCGCTCTTCTCCTTAAGCTCCGCGAGAAACTCGGCGGCGGATTTCTGTTCAAACGCGAAATCGGCGCAGAAGTCGCGGCGGACGTTCGCGCGCAGCGTTTCCAGATCCGCGCCGAAATCGACGTCGGGCTCCGCCGTCAGAACGACGCAGCGCAGTTTCTCGTTGAAAACAACGACGCCGCGCCCGAACTCGACGGAGCGCGGTCCCGGCGTAAGCCTCGCGTTATAGAGCGCGACTTCGCTCGCGTCGGTCGGTTCGAACGCGACCGCAATCGGCGCCAGCGCGAATAGGGCGACGGCGAAACACAGTTTCAGAAGGTTTTTCATCGGCGTTCTCCTTGTAAAACGGGACGGGGAACCGCAAAAGCGATTCCCCTGCTCTATTGATCTTCGTCGTTGCCGCTTTGTCGTCGGCGTCAGTCTTCTCGAACGATCGTCTGGTCGCGGCTCGGTCCGACGGAGACAAACTTGATCGGTTTGCCGAGGATCGTCGAGAGACGTTCGAGGTATTTTCTCGCGTTTTCGGGCAAGTCTTCGTATTTCCGAACGCCGGTAATATCTTCGGACCAGCCGGGGAGCGTCTCGTAGATCGGTTTGGCGCGGGCAAGGTCGTCGACGTCGGCGGGGAAATACTCGACGCGTTTACCGTCGAGGTCGTAGGCGACGCAGATATTGACCGTGTCGAAGCCGCTGAGAACGTCGAGGAGCATGACGGAGAGTTCCGTCGCGCCGCCGAGACGGCTCGAATAGCGGACGGCGACCGCGTCGAACCAACCGCAGCGGCGCGGACGACGCGTCACGGTGCCGTACTCGTTGCCGTTGTCGCGGATGCGCTGGCCGATTTCGTCTTTGAGTTCCGTCGGGAACGGGCCGCCGCCGACGCGCGTCGAGTACGCTTTGATCACGCCGACGATCCGCTTGAAATACGTCGCCGGAATCCCGGAACCCGCCGCGACGCCGACCCCGGAGCTGTTGCTGCTCGTGACGTAGGGGAACGTGCCGTAATCGACGTCGAGGAGCGACCCTTGGGCGCCTTCGAGAAGAATGCGTTTATTCGCGTCGACCGCGTCGAGAAGGTAGTTGACGACGTCGCCGACGAAGGGGCGCAGCCGCGCGGCGTAACCTTGGTAGTCGGCGATAATCTTCTCCGCGTCGAGCGGCTGAATCGCGGCGCGCGCTTCTTCGGAATGCGCCAGCCCGGGGAGCGAACGATTCTTGAGCGCGCAGATCGCGCGAACTTTTTCGGGGAAATCGGCGCGGAAGAGGTCGCCCATGCGGATCGCGGTCGAACGCCCGACCTTGTCGCGATAGCAGGGGCCGATGCCGCGGAGCGTCGTGCCGATCGCTTCGGAGCGACCGCCGACCTCGTTCATAAGTCGGTCTTCTTCCTTATGCCACGGGAAGATAACGTGGGCGCGCTCGCTGATGAACAGGTTCTTTTCGATCTCGACGCCCGACTCGCGAAGGCGGTCGATCTCGCCGAGGATCGACTCGGGATCGATCACGACGCCGCTGGCGATCACCGACTTAACCTCGGGGCGAAAGACGCCGCTCGGAATCAGAGAAAGTTTGTATTTCTTGCCGTCAAAAACGACGGTGTGCCCCGCGTTCGCGCCGCCCTGATAACGGACGACGACGTCGTTTTGCGAAGTGAGAAAATCGACGATCTTACCTTTCGCCTCGTCGCCCCACTGTAACCCGATCACGCACGTTGCGGCCATCATAACCTCTTTTTGAGCTATACCGACGGATTCTGCGCTGACGCGCGACCCCAAGTCGTTCGAGGTTCGCGCCCTGAAACAAAAAACCCCTTGCGCTGAGTCTGCAACGGAGACGTCCGCCAGCCGAGCAAGAGGCGTTTTCTAGGATTTTAGCGCTTTGAAAGAAAAATGGAAGTCCCCCGAAGAATCGCGTTAAACGGCGTCTGCTCAACGCAGAGACGTCTATTGCTGGAATGAATTATCACTGCCAGAATTTTAGGTTTTTGCGACTCTACTTAAGAGACGCCCTCCTCAAAAGAGGCTGCCGGTTGTCAAAAGCATGAAATTGACGCCCCATAAAACGCCGTCGGCGACCAAAAGCCAATTGGTTTTTCTCCCGTTTCCTTTATTCTTTGACCACAGCAGAGCCGGGGACACGAGGAAGCTCAGGAAATAGTCAAAGAGTATGGTTGGCCAATACCCGACTCTTGCAAGCAGCAATACGTCGCACATGACAAAAAGGAGACCGAGTAGAATCAGCGGTTCGTCTTTGCTGTTTATAACTTTCATAAGTATTATCCCTCCGAGGAGTCGAAATTCCTAAATCGCGGGATTCTTCAAGATTCGTTTTTCCCTATTCGTCGTCTGATTTATAAAATTGAGCAACATCCGGATCCATGTACTCCACGGTCATTTCATATTCCCGACCCCAGACGTCGAATAAGACGTCCGTTATCGTTCGCCACGCCGTATTCTCAGGAAGCGGACGTCCGTCGACGTTTATCCACCGGATATCTACGCGTAAGCGTTTTCCACAATCGTAGGTCTGGTATTTTCCCATAAAAATATGTTCAGTTGACCAAGGCGACGGCTCGTCGTTCGTTTCTCTCCACTCCCCGAGATAATAATCCTCTGGTTCAAGCCAAAGATTGCGTCGGCAGCGTTCGAGAACGTCATCCAGTCGGTATGAAATTCAACCGTGCCGTCAGGTTGAAAGATAAACCTCTCCCCTGAGTAACCCCATTTCCCGATCAGGATATTGTTAGTTGCTTTCGGTCTGAACAAATCAAGTGATAAAACGATTAACCCTAACGCGAATACAACGCACATTGTTTTTTTCATTTCTTGCATCCTCCCAACCGCCGTATGGAACTCGTTGGCGCGTCCCTTTGAATCTAGGTTTTCCGTAATTCTATAAATTAATTTTACTTTCTCAAGTTTTTGAAAAACCTATTTGAGCGAAGACTGGCTGAAAATTGGGATATAGACGCCTTCGCCTATTCCGAATACAAACTCTTGGTTTAGCTACCGCGAGGACAGTACGGTCAAATAACTCCCCGCTTTACCGAGAGAACTCGTCGTTATGATCGAAACAGAAAGGTCGTCGGTTCGTTCTCGCGCAGAACGAACCGACGACTGTTCCGGGGCGTT
>Ga0256407_10007240_pt1 | contig 16806 bp, 21 predicted proteins | sample RumenRJG_04DNA_FD_193489 | JGI IMG/M metagenome (GOLD analysis project Ga0256407, IMG submission 193489) | Bovine rumen microbial communities from Lethbridge, Alberta, Canada - RJG_04 | ecosystem: Host-associated > Mammals > Digestive system > Stomach > Rumen | place: Canada: Alberta...
GGAAGGATGGGTGAGTGGCTGAAACCAGCAGTTTGCTAAACTGCCGTACGGGTTCCCGTACCGGGGGTTCGAATCCCCCTCCTTCCGCACCGAGGGGATTTCTCTGAGAATGCAAGCGGTCGATTCATCTAATGGTTAGGATACAAGATTCTCAATCTTGGCATAGGGGTTCGATTCCCCTATCGACTACCAAAAAGACTTCCTTTCGGAAGTCTTTTTTTTGTTTCTTACAAACAAGGATTATTAATGATATCTATAATCCATTTTCATCGAGACATAACCTTTGGGCCATTTCTGCTTATCAACAAAAAACTTCGCATTGCCGTGCGAGAGCAAGAAGAGGTCAGGCCTTATCTCCTTAAATTCATACTGCATATTGTTCTGCTTCTCCTGCCAACTGATGCGCGCTATCTGCCAGCAGCCGTCAGCAATGTGTACCCGCATATTGTCGAGCTTCACCACATAGAACGTCCTGTTGTCGGCCACATAGCTCCCCGCATATTCCATGCCCGTCTCCTTCTTTCTCTTGTATTTCTTCTGTAGCTCCTTCACCTTCTCGCGCACCCTTTTATAAAACTGGTCATAGACGTTGGCACTCATCATTCCGTCATGTTTCAGAAACGACGCTATCTGCTTCTGTGTCAGTTGCTGCTTCATCTCAACCATCCTCACGTTCGACGTCGTTATTTTGCCATTATTAAATAGCACGTCCTCAGCCATTGTAATACCAAAGTGCTTATGTTCCCTGAGAGCCGACACGATTTGTCCGTAACCAGCCAGACGGGCCGCAAAGGTAATGGTGCGACGATGTGGAAATGTCGTCAGGTCGATATCCTTCTCCAGCTGACACGTCACCGAATAGCTTAATGTCTTCACCCGCTCCTTGAGCGGTTTGGCATTCGCTAGCACCTTTTTCAGCAGATATTCTTCAAAGGTCGTCCCATCAGCCAGTACCACCGTTTCCGCCAGATTCAGCGAATAGGCAATATCCTCATCCTCGTCCTGTGCCTGCACATTCAGAGCCAAGGCCAGCGTCACAACCGTTACCAAATATCGTAGTAAGTTCATAAGTTTTTAAATTTTAGAGTGAGTCCGTCCATTTTACTTCAATGCGTCAATCAATTCTTCTATTGAGCAACACACCTTGCTGAACAACTTGTACATCAGCTCCGGCTCCTGCTTTTCGGGGATATAGGCAATCGTCATCTTCCCACGTCCAGCAAACCAACCTGCTTCCGTGTGAGCACTCCTTCCACATGGCAACACCAACACACAAGTGTCGCAAGCCTCCATCGCCTCGATATCGTTCTTGAATTGCCTCTCAGCCTTCGGATGCTTCAACATGTCCCGATATTGTTCAGGCGACCACTCCATATAATCTGGGTCAACATTACCCCATTTGAAACCTGGATCACCCGAAGGCGGATTGCGGAAGTCATAGACATCATGTCCTGCCTCCCGAAGCTTAATCACCACCTCAGGATAATACACATTCCTCCAACTGCTTGCTACATATATCTTTCGTTTCATAACTGATCCATCATCAATTTTAAGAAGTCAGCAGGACTGATGACCTTAGGTGTCTGAGGATAATGCTCGATTTTCCCTTGCTGCACGAATCTCAGCGTTGATTTCATCAAGCGAGAGTTCCGGCTCCTTGCTAAACTCCGCAGCATTCCTTTGCTGCATAAACAAGTCCATCGCACTTGGCGAGCCATTGGCATTCATACCCAACTGATCTACATTGCTGTTAATTTTTCGTTTAAGCATATCTTATCCGTTTTTCAAATGCAAAAATAAGCCTTTTTGCCCGTCTTCCAATGCAAAGGTAAGCCTTTTTGTTCGTTTTTCCAATTAATTAACAGACAATCTGATTAAAGTGAAACTGGTATCAGTCACTAATTTATTGAACTCTTAACAAACCCGGTACACAAAACGGGACGGTTCTTGTGTATCTGACAATCAACTGCCCATCATCGGCTGAAATCCCCCTTTATTTTAAAGACTCCACCCTTGCCGTCTGCTCTTGGCAAAGGTGGAGATTATTTATGTAATATGCACAGTAGGGTTTCTGCTGAGCTTTTGAATGTTCTATCTACCTATAGCCACCCGTCTTTTCTCTGAAGGGAGATGCATAATCATTGCAAAAACCCTATTTCCACTATCATTATCAAATATATAATCATAGGCCTGACTTACAAGTTGTTCAATGATAGCATTTCTATGCATCGGCTCATCAGAATTGTTGTCTAGCCATCTATTGTATATGTCAATCAAATAATCTTTATCAAAAGAATAGTGCTCTATTGACTTCCTTAATTGACAAACCTTTTTTGAATCCACATTATCTCTAATAGCCAGGAACCTAAAAGTAAGCCATCTATTAAGTTCTTCTTCTGATGATAAATAACGTGTTTCTGGCTCATGTTCAAAGCGGAACTTAAAATTTTTAATATAATATGATACTGACCAAGTAGATGAGTCATTATTATTATCTTTCCAAACAGACACTATCTTTCCGTCGAAACACAAAGAACATTCTCCATTTTTAGAAAATTCTTCCTCGAGTAGTTTTAATGCGTAGTCATCACGTTTTATCAATATGTCATTTAATTCATTTACCTTTTCGAATATTTCAATTGCATGTTGTCTCTCTACTTTTAGCTCCGAAACTGTTTCAATTAGAAAAACTTCTTCATTTCCTTCAGACAGATCTCTTTCTTTTCTTATTCTAGCACTTCCTTCGCCCGTTGTTCTATGCCTTTCGTCTTCTTCATGTCCTATAAAATGATATCTCCACTTCCTTTTGGCCGAAGGGAAACCAAATCTATTGTAAAGCCCGACGTTGTCGAGAAACAAACACTTTTTCTTCCCTTTGGCTATTCTCAACCCTCGCCCAACTTGTTGCAAGTACATTGATAATGATTGAGTGGGTCTAGCCAATTGAATAAATTCTATATCTGGGCAATCGAAACCTTCGCTAAAAATGTTTACATTGCAAATTATATCAACCTGTCCGTTTTTAAAGGCATCAATATATTTCAGACGAATCTCAGTAGGAGTGCTGCTGTCAATTGCTACAGTTCTTATGCCATTCCTTCTAAAATCACAGCAAAGATTATAGTTGTGTTCTTTGTTTATGGTATATATTATCCCCTTTTTCCCTTTAGCGTATTTAAGATAAGTTTCAACAACTTGAGCTCTAATATGATCATTATCACATACTCTAGTCATATCTGCATCAGTATAATCCCCTCCTTGATATATTTTAATATTATCAAGCTCCCTCTGTATTTCTGAATTTGGCCTTACGGAATAATAATCGTACTTCGATAACACCCCCATGTCAATAAATTCTTTTACTGATGGAGACACTATCAGTTCATCAAATATATCAGTAAAGCCTTCCCCACTTAATCTATATGGAGTAGCAGTCACACCTAATATTTTTGCATTAGGAAAAGCATTTATAATTTTGACATAGCTTTCAGCTGGAACATGATGTGCTTCATCAACTATAATGAAATCGAATCTTTTCTCAGCCCATTTCTCCAAACGTCTGCTTAACGTCTGAACAGAGGCAACTTGTAAACATAGTTCTGGAGCTTGTCGAAATCCCGCTTGTATTACACCTGATCTGAGATTGTAATGAGTTAATAGGGTTTTAACTATTTGATCTATTAGTTCCATTCTATGTACCATAACAAGGATGGAAATATCTAAATTGTTCGAATCTGAGTATGATTCAATATCTTTAATGATTGAAGAAAACAATCTTGTTTTTCCTGTACCTGTTGGCATTTGAAGCATGACAGAACGCTTTGTTTCCCATACTTCATATATTTTTTCTTTATTATCCTTTTGATATTGTCTTAAACTTGTATCAGAAGAATATTTCAATTTTTCGAAATCAACAACCATTACCTATCTAAATATATTTGTTTGCGATGGAAATCCAAATAATCTTTTCTTTTTTCATTAATGCATTGTTTGTTCAATTTGGTATGAGACAAATATTGATGCATACCTTCTCCTAATAACGAAGAAACGTCAAGAGTACCATCATCGTTAAATGTAAAATAGCCCTGTCCGAACAATTCTTCGGCTTGTTTAGGTAAAAGTAAGCCATTATTAACATCAAATGATTCTTCTTCTGTTGATACCTTTATTGGTTTTATATGGCTTGGCACTAATATTTCAGACGATAATCCTTCAAGCATACTTTTGGGTTTTCCAAAAATAGTGGTGCTTTCATCAATTAGTTCACAATTATATACACGCTGAAGGTATGGCTCTGTCACTATTTTTTTTATCGCTAAATCATCTCCAAATATTCTTTTTGCATCAGTTTCATAATAGATAGTTCCATTATAAGATACGAGGTCGTCCAACTTGCCTAGCAAATTCTTCAAATGAGATATTTGGTTATACTTTCTACTTATAAAACCTGACGCATTGGCTGACCGATAATATTGACTTAATTCTGTTGGCGAAAGAAACCCCTTTGAATGTTTTACTATGTCAACAGTCATCATTGCGGTAATTTCTTTTTCTGACAAATGTCCTATTTCCTCAAGAGTCCTTAGAAGAAAATTAATTTGACGGTTATTAGAAAACACCGGTTTAGTCATTGAGTTGTCAAAATTAGCATATCTATATATAATTTTAGACATTATACTTTTCCTCTTAGAAGAAGAAGCCGCATTTAAGAATTCAAGTGTTTCAATAGGATAACCCATTAGCATTGGTTTTAAAAAACCAAGTTTTACAAACTGGTTGATGGCTTTTCTAATAGAAATCAAATCTATACATAGTATTGATTGTATTTCATATTGTAAATCTTCATATGCTTCTTGCGAGAAGTTCTTTTTGCTTGAGGAATCTAGAAATTCCACACATGTTTTGAGTGTTGTAATTGCTTTAGGACCAAAAAGGTCGGTAAAGGCAGCTGTATAACTCCAATATTGTTCATAAATCTGTGCCATAATAATTTCTTATTTTAATTCTGATTCTGCAGCCATCAAATAAGAATCTTCTTCAAATACGTATTTTCGTACATTCCTTGTTGAGAATCTCTTGTTAAAAACAAAGTTTCTATGATATCTCATATAATCCATCCTTTTAGGATTAATGAAATCACTATGAAGTCTAAATCTGGATAGATGATTCTTTAAATCTGTCCCTAATACATCAGATGGAATTATTTTTCCATCAGCATCAAAAGTCATATAACCTAAATCAAATAGTGAATCAAAGTCCTTACTAAGTAACAACCCATTATTCACATCAAATCGTTCGTCTTCATTATTCTTGCAATGACTATATGGTTTAATATGACTAGCAATTAAAACAGGATGGCTTAAACCTTCCAACATGCACTTGGGAGTTTCACATTCGAAATGTATGCAGCTTTCCTCTTCTAATTCCGACTTATAAACTCTTTGAAGATAAGGATCACGAACTTCTTTCTTGGTTTCTTCATCGCCAAACAATCTTTCCGCATCGGTCTTAAAATACAAGACATTGTCATGTATGGCCATGTCGTCCAACTTAGACAAGACGTTTTTTAAATGCCCAACTTGATTGTATTTTCTTTGGAAGAAATCCTCGACATCAATCTCTTTATACTGTCTTTCCAAATCTTGTTTGGTAATATATCCATTGGGGTAATCAGAGGTGTTTATAGTCATTAGTGTCGCTAATTGCATCTCACTTAATGAGCCTATCTCCTCTAACGACTTCATGAAGAATTTCAATTGATTTGTATGTATATCATTAGTTGTTGCATTCAAGAAATTGGCATGCAAATAGACTATTTTTGACAGAATGCTTTTACGCTTTCTATCTGTAGATGCATTCAAAAAATCAAGTGTTTCTTTTGGATATCCTCTTAGATAAGGATAAATAAATCCCAATTTTACCAATTGATTGATACGTTTCCTTTGAGTGGCATCCCATCCCTTACCAGTCACAGGTACTTTGTCTTGCAAATTATTTTGAAGTTCGTCATATAAACGTTGTGTATAAGATCCATCATGAGCATCTAAATATTCCACAATCGTTTTCAATGAATTGCGAAACTTAGTACCATTGAAATCCGTAAAAGCAGCTGTATAATTCCAATAGTTTTCATAGATCTGATTAACTCTATTTCTCATAGGCATAATAGCTTTTTAGTTATTGATAATAAGAGGCATTATTTGACAATTGGGTTTTTCGCTATAAATAGATATTCAATATCCTTTTTCTTTTTTTCTTTTCCAGTAACTCTATATGCATAAGGCATCTCATGAACAATAACCTTATTTGAGTACTTGTATAAGAGTTGCAGTAATTCTTCTTTTGATGGTTTTGATCTGCTATTATAACTAAGCATCCAATATTTGTAGTTCTTTAGCTTGCAAAATAGGGCATCAAACTGTTGAATAATAGTATTCTTGTCTATAAAGTTGTTTTCAAAAGGTTCTGTAATTGTGCTTGTAATATAAGAATCAAGTAACCCATAGAAGCCAAAATAATCATTCATTGTTCCAGCATAAGGAGGATCCATATAGATAATATCTGCATCGATCTTTTCAACTGCTTCAAACACATCTAAATTGTATGCCATATTATTCTTTCCATTGTCAAATACCGCTTCATTATATTCCTTAAGATTGTCTTCAAAATGGAAACGGAATGATTGGTTGTGGTAATGACGTCTCCTTTTGTAGTGCAGATAACTAAACTCTTCATCACGTAGTTGTTTTACCTTATCCCACTTAATGGTAAATCTTGAATAAGGCATTTTACGTATCATGGCTCTACGCATCAAGATAAGAGCAAGTGCTTTTTTGAAAGGAGTACTTAGTTTTTCAATATTGACTCTATACAAATCCAACTGCATACATTCTTTTTCAAAAAAATATTGATCTGTATAGTTTTCCGTCATAAAGCCTTTGAACGGTTCTCCTTGGAATATGATATCAATATCTTCTTTGTTTAGAGTTTCATAGGAGTTCTCTATTAATGCCTTTGCAATATTGAAGTTTATTCTTAATATGTCATTTGCGAACACTTGAAGTCCTTTCGTTTTTGCCATATATGCAACAGAACAACCTCCAGCGAATACATCAAAGAATGATTTCGCATCGGATGGGAGGAGAGAAGAAATCCAATCTACAATTTTCTCCTTATTACCTATATAATTGATTGTTGGGTAAGCCATTATAACATTGTTTTTACTGCCTCTGCAATAGCCTTAGCAAGTAATGGCGGTACAGAGTTTCCTACCATTTGCTGTTGTTTGATTTTGTTGCCCAGAAAAATAAAATTATCAGGGTAACTTTGAATTGCAGCAAGTTCCCTTACGGTAAGAGCTCTATTCTGGTTATAATGGAATACCTTGCGCATATCTCCTGTTATACAAATGGATGGTTTTGAACTATCGTATCTTATATACTTTCTTATATCACCTTTTTGAGGCCTAATAGATTCTGGGATGTCATTTCGGTTACCACCATCTTTTACGAAAGACATCTTTTCGAGCATCTGAGGTGTATGTATCATAGCCTCATGATTTGGTATATCTGAAGACTCCCCGCTTTGCAAAGGAGGATACTTATCAATAGCATCTTTTATAGTTGGTGTACATTCTTTTGACTTCGAGGGAAAACGAACTTGGTACATAAAGTCATCTGTCAACTTCCCAATAAACAGAACACGATTTCTATATTGGGGTACGCCATAATCTGCAGCACATACTATATCTGCTTTTACGACATAACCTAGCGATTCAAAATGTTGTTTTATCTCCTCCCTCGTTTGCCCTTTTAAGCGAGTATAGAGTCTTGCCACATTTTCCATTACAAAGCATTTGGGACGAACTATACTAACAACTCTTACGAATTCTTTAAATAGGAGATTACGTGGATCATCTGCAAATTTTCTTCCAATATTCCCTGCCATACTAAAACCTTGACATGGTGGACCGCCAATAACAACGTCAACGGGTCTACCCCCAACTATTTCGAGTATGGTTTCATCCTCCAATTTTGTTATATCGCATTCTATCAAATGATGATTGGGAAAATTGTATCGATATGTATCGCAAATCTCATGATCATATTCGACAGAAAAAATGTTCTCGAATCCAGCTTGGTCAAATCCAAGAGAAAATCCACCAGAGCCTGAGAACAAATCAATATATGTATATTTTTTCTTTGACATGAAAAAGCCCTCTCTTCGTTTTGAAAAGGGGGCGTGGAAGAGATGTGTTTAACCAAGGCTTACGACGGCCCACATCAGACAACAATCCAACTGTCCACGCCCTTATGAGCGCAAACATCCAATTGCTTGTCCGACTGATGTGTTCCCTTATGTCGTAATTCTGGTTAATCAGTCAACCAAGGATGTCAAAGACTCTATATTATTCCTTTACTATTGTTTTACTCTTTTTGTTCGTTGTCCGTAAACACCCAATACGAACGGGTCATAATAATTGGCTAACTACAAAAAGAAAAAACGTGGGTGCTTGCATCTGCCTGTTCCACCCATCGCGGCCTACCACAGCCTTGCAGAAAGAACAAACAGAGAAACAACCACGTTGGAGTATACAGACAACCGTAAAGTGTGCGTTGAGGATACCTGACCCTCGCAGCACACTACGGAGAGTATATACTACACTCCGTGGAGTTACCCCTGCATTTGTTTTGGTTCTGCATATCGATTGTGGTAGTTTCGATGGATCCAAAAACAAAGCGTCAGTAACGCCTTTCCATATGTAGTGCTCCACCCAGCGGCTCCATCCTCCACAGAGGACCTCCCAGCCACCATAGGCGGATAGCATCTGCAAAGATACAAAGAAAAATGTATTAACGCAAAATTTTAAGGAAAAGATTTGGAGAAAAAAAAGAGTAGAGTTACTTGTAGTACCCTACTCTAACGGAATGGCGAGGTGTGGCAAAGGGGGGCTTGTAGCAGTTTTGATGTTATCGCTTTAGGGGGCTGCCACCCCGTGTCATTTACTCAGATTTTTGATGAAAAAGCGAATAGCATCCTTTAACGGAGATATCTCGTTCTTGATAATCCATAGAATTTGCGAGGCATCAACATCAAAATAGTGATGCGCTATTATATCTCTCAGCCCTTTCACATTCTTCCATGGAATTGAAGGATAAGTTGGAAGAAGTTGACCATTGGTTGTCTTATCCAGATTCTTCAAGCTTTCACCAATGGCTATAAGTAGCATGCAAGTTGCATCCAACAATACCATACCTGATGAAGAATTCAGGAAGTCATCAATAGAATTGACGTCTTTTGTCCGCTCTTCAAGCCTCTCAATAGCAGAAAAGATGTCTTCAAGAATATCCAGGGCTATGCTTTTGCTTTCAGAAGATAAATACTCCATCTTTTAAAATACGCTTTCTTAATCGGGGATTCAAATTCTGATGATTACGAACGATATCAACGGAAGAGCCTGTTGCACTCTCCAAAAACTCCTTTGCATCCATTAACAGGAATGGATTGGGCGTCTCTGTTTCAACAAATAAATCAATATCGCTACCCTCCTTTTGCTCCCCCCTAGCCGTTGAACCAAAAAGGGACAAAGACGTAATGCCATACTCGTTTTTAAGTATGTCCATATATTTCTTTAGGAGCTTGATACATTCGTCTTTTTTCATATCGAACGCTTTTTACGTTGCAAAGATACAAAGAAAAATGTATTAACGCAAAATTTAAGGGAAAAGATTTGGAGAAAAAAAAAAGTAGAGTTACTTGTAGTACCCTACTCTAACCATGATAGTGCTTGTTAATGATTCGGATATACTGGTCGAGACCGAAGATGGAGCCTGCCAGCAGGAACGACTGCGCCACGTAATAGAGCAGTCCGCCTGCCACGTCGTCTATCTCGACTACCTGATAAGCCACCAGCGCAATGCTGCTCACGATGAGCAGCACCGCACAGGCATACTGAGAGATTTTGAAGCCGTTGTTACGTTCCATAGCATAGCTTAATCTTTAACATGAATTACCATGAATTGAACATGAATTTTTCATCAATTATAATTTCTGATCATTCGTGTTACATCATGGTTGCTTCGCCTGCCGCACCCAGGAGTGCTGCGATAATGTAACCGAGAATCTGAAGAATTGTTTTAACTGTCTTGCTCATAACTTCTTGATGTTTTAAAAGGTGAATAACTAGGATTGTTTTTAATACATCGCGAAGTTACGAAATCCTGTCGGGGCGAATTGTCGTTTCCTGCACTTCCCTGAGGTTGTGTGAATATTTATCGATATCTGCCTATTTTTTCTGTATGATTCTTGGGGAAGTCGAGGAAATTTTATATCTTTGCAGACTCAAACGAAAATGATATGGAGGACACAGGAAAGGATCAGAAAACCATCTTTGGGAAGGTGGCGAACTACAAGGAACTGCACGTCTATCAGAAGGCTGAGGTGCTGGTTCTTCTGACTGATGTTTTCTGTAAACGTTTCCTGCCGCTATATGGCGACCGCCGTGTGGACCAGATGAACATGGCAGCCCGTTGTGGCAAGCAGAATATTGTGGAGGGTTGCGAGGAAGGACTGACAAGCAGTCAGATGGAAGTGAACCTTGTTAATGTGGGCAGGGCCAGCTTTCATGAGCTTCGTGAGGACTACGAGGATTATCTGAAAAGAAACCGTCTTGCCGTCTGGGACGTGAATCACCCGCGTTTCAGGAAAATGGTGGAGTTCTGCCGCAAGAACAACACGTGGGATGCCTATAAGGACATCGCCACAAAATGTGCTGCCGAAGAATTCTGCAATATGGCGCTCACCCTTTGCCATATAACCGACAGGATGTTTGAGGGCTACTTGAAATACCTCGAGAAGCGCTTTATAGAAGAAGGTGGCATCAAGGAGCGCATGCATGCTGCCCGCACGGGATACCGTGAAGGCATCGACCGCCGTCTCCGCGAACTGGAGGCCGAAAACCAATGGCTAAAAGCTGAGAACGAAGAACTAAAAAAGAGGCTGGCGGAGGCTAGTCGGGGCTAGTAGCACTAGTAGGGCTAGTAAGACTAGTAGGGCTAGTAAGACTAGTAGAACTAGTAAGGCTAGTGGAACTAGTGGGACGATATTTCACCAATAATATACCTTATTATATGATAGAAACAATTTTAAAGCAGGGTAACGAAAACCCTTTAGAAGAAGCAAAAGCCTTTATGACGCAGTTGATGACCTTTTTCAACACCCTACAGCAGGCGCTGGAGGATAACGTGCAATTAAGACAGCGGGTGGCGACGCTAGAGAAAGAGAATGCCGCTGTGACGGAGACGTTGGAGCAATGGAAGAACAACGACGAGTGGTCGAACCGTGTGACCTACGACAACGTGGTAGACCAGATAGCATCGCTCGAGGATGCCTCGATGCGCGACGATGCGCGCAGGCTGATTGAGGCGCTGTTGAAGAAGAGCCAGGTTACCCAGTTTCGCCGTGACATCAAGAAGCGCGTCAAGGAGTTGAACGAAGAAGGCAATACCTTTAGCGACGAGCAGGTGACCATAGCGCTGGAGTCCTGTGTGGGCAAAGGTCTTGTCATCGATGCCAAGTGGAAGTGGGCCGGTGCCTATTGGCTTCTGCGTTGGGCGTGCAACTATCCGGTTGACGCCAAGGAATTCAGCCTGAAGATTAAGAGCCTGGACTTGAATATCGCTGCTGAGTATGAGTGCAGCTATGAAAGCATCCGCAAGATCTGCACGCTCTCGTTCATGAATTACGACCCGCGATGGATGGACCTTGTCCGCGTGAGCAAGAACGACCAGGGCATGTTTTCCCAATGTCGGGAAATCGTGCTGAAACTGGTCGAAGAACTGGGTAAGACGGGTCTTCCGCAGGAGTGACCTTCCCAAATTCTTCCCAAATCCTTCCCAAAACGTTCCAGATGTTCTGGAGCGTTTTTTTTATGCCTAACTTTGCCGTTGCAATTGCAATAGCGATAGGGAACGAAGCCCCAGCGTGGCTCCCGCCAGTCTCGGTAAGCATCTGGCCATAGGACTGGAAACGTTACAGATGTTCACTTCCTTAAAAATAAGAAACAATGGAAGAAAAGAACATTCATTCAAAGAAGACCAGCCGCAAGGGTTGGCAAAAGAACAAGGCTGACCGTAACAGTTGGAACAAGAACACGGAATTAGGTGTTAACTTGAAGACTCTTCTGCGCAGCGAACGCAAGATGAAAGTAGGTAAGAGTTATCTGGGCGTGTTGCGCCTCGACTCGGAGGGCATCGTTGAGGATTTCCTTTGTCGTGACCCGCATTATACGTTCATTGAGACCCTACCTCAGAGTGCTGGCAAACGAAATCCGCACGTGTTCGATGGGCAGTATATTACGGTAACGCGCAGGGACGACGGAAGCCTGCGTCTGAACTTCAAGGAACTGAAGGTGGGGGCTGACTTCAACCTGGAGCGCTATGCCCTCGGAGTCTATAACGAACTTTGCATTGCGCTGGAGGGCCTTATAGAGGAATAAGGTTCCAGGTTCCATGTTGTTCCAATCTGTTCCAGTTCCAAATGTTCCAATTAAAATTTGAGGGACAAAAGCCCTTCTTTAGAGTTTATAACTAACTAATATATAGATAGTTATATATAGAATTAGGGTATAATGGAACTGCCAGAATAATAATTGGAACAACTGGAACTGGAACAAATGGCTCATATGTTAATCATCTAAAAAGCAATAAATCAATGAGATACGATATTTCAAAAGCGACTGCGCCCGCTATGCCAAACCTCGGCAAAGGCACAGAATGTATCCGCTTGCTGCTCTCGCAGACATCAAAAGACATGCACGAACCCTTGGTTCCGATGCTTTTCCCCGTACTTGGCGCACACATCAGCGGTGCGGAATTTCAGTATCCCGACCTCAGTTGGAAGGAGCCAACGGGCATGATGGCCAACTTGGTGGGCGATTCGGGCTGTAATAAGGGTCAATTGTCCAACCTCGTGGAGGCTATTTGTCGCGACTTCCGACAGCACGACGAGCAGGAGTTGAGGAAACTGGTAGAATGGTCGAAACAGGTCAAGCAGAAAGCGAGCACTAAGGAGAAGCCTGCGCGTCCAGATGTAGCATTCTATTTTCCACCAAATGACACCACGCGCCCAGCGTTCCTGCAAAACGCGATGGCGCTGGAGGCGCAGGGCGGTCGCACACAATACCTGAACATGCCCGAGGTGGAGATGGCCGACGGCATGTGTGGCGGTCACCGTCAGGTATCGCAGATGCTGCGCAACATCTACGACCGCCAGCGTGCGGGTGCTCTGCGTGCCACAGCAGATGGTGTGACGGGTAACCCGATTCTCCGTGCCAACCTGACGCTCTCGGCCACACCGTTTGCCGCCAGAAAGTATTACAAGAACGACCTGTTCAACGGCACCTTCGGGCGCATGGTCTTCTCTTATAAGGCTCGCCAGAGCCGCGACGGGCGCATACCCCGACAGGGCAAATACACGGACGAGTTCTACCAGAAGTTGGACGAGTATCTGGTGCGGCTCGACATCACGAAGGGGCACTTCATCATTCGTCCGCTCAACAAGTTGACAGATAAGTTGGCGCAGGACATGGCCTCGCTGGCCGACCTGGTGGATGACGATGTGCTGTGGGATTGTTCCAAGCGTGCTCTGGTGTCGGCTTGGAAAGCTGGGTGCATCCTTTGGGTTCTCAACAATCAGACCTACACACGTTCGATAGGTGACGTGGTGGAATGGTTGGTATATCGGGATTTGTGGAGCAAGATGCAGCTGTTTGCCGACCTGCTGGGCAAGGATGCCGACACGATGTGCGAGGCACAGCGTCGTGGCCCGAAGAACATGCTGGACGACCTGCCCAACACGTTCAGCGAGGCTCAGTTGGAGGCACTCCGCTTGCAGCTTGGCAAGAGCAAGGAGGGCACCAACAGTCAACTCCGCAAATGGCTGTTCCGCAAGTTCGTCACGTACTCGAACCAGACGGGACTGTACACGAAAACAGATAGTTATCTGAAGAATGAGTAATTAGTAATTAGTAATGAGTAATTATGATTAGTAATTATGGATAGACTTGAATTGCAAAAGCTTCGCGAACTGCCCATCGAGGGGGTCGCGGAGCGACTTGGACTCCAAGTTTCGCGACATAAGTGTCTGTGTCCGTTTCATGCGGACAACCACCCAAGCCTCTCGTTCAAGGTGAGCAAGAACACCTATCGTTGCTTCGTTTGCGGAGCAAGTGGTGGGACGATTGATTTGGTGATGCGACATTTGAATCTCGATTTCAAAGCTGCTTGTCGATGGTTACAGACCCTCTCCGGCTCCCCCTGTTTAGGGGGAGAGGATGACCCTACACAAAGTACACAAAAGGGACTCTTTTTGTGTACTGCTACACAGAGAGAGTCCCCGGCATGCACTTTTGATGCGACGAGATATGAGCGGTTCTTTGAGCGTCCTTGGCTTTTGCCAGAGGCTCGGAAGTTTCTGTTTGAGGAGCGACAGCTTGACCCGAGGGTGGTTCGCTGGTGCCGGTTGACGTCGTGGAAAGACAAGCAGGGCGTGGCGTGGTTGCAGATACCATATTATAATAAGGAGGGACAATTGGTGGGCATTCAGAACCGTAACCTCGTGAAGGGTGCCCTACCCCGCTTCCGCTTTCCGCAGGGGTCGCAATGTGGCATCTACAACCTGCCCGTTTTGAATCTGCTGAAACCTGGCGAACAGCTCTTCATTACCGAAGGCTGCTCCGACTGCTGGGCTATGCTCTCGGCTGGTCATAAGGCGATAGCCATCCCGTCAGCCACCCTGCTCACAAATGATGTAAGAGGTAAGATGGAAGAGGTAAGATGTAAGTTCGCCATTCAGTTTCACATGTATCCCGATCGCGACGCCCCTGGCGAACGATTGTTCCTGCAACTGCAAAAGGTGCTGTCCTCGTTGGTGCATCATCAGCTGCCACCAGACTGCAAAGACTTTAGCGACCTTTATCTATCAACGATAACCAAAACGAAAACGCAAAATGGATAATTTTATCATTCGTGCATATAGCAAGAAGGAACTGGCCTTGATGTATTTCCCAGACAGCAGCCCACGCACGGCTGTGAGCCACCTGATGAGTTGGATTCGCCGCTGCACCCAGCTTTGGACGGAACTGCAGGCGACGGGCTACGAAACCACCTGCAAGACGTTTACGCCCCGTCAGGTAAAAGCTATCGTCGAGCAATTGGGAGAACCCTGAAGATGGAAGATGGATGATGGAAGATGGATGATGGATGATGTTTTTTTGAAAATAAAGTCCAGGAATCGCACGGCATCGCCAGCCATCGACAGAACGCGCTCCGCTGATTTCGTAACTTTGCATTGTCTTAAGAACGCAGGTGCTCGCGCCTACATTTGCAGACTCCCCGAGGCTACACTTGCACACTCCCGGGACCCGCACGTGCAGACTCCGGAGGCTGCAAAAAAGAGACAAAAAAAGTAACCCTATTGTTCAACATTAAAAAAGTAAAGCATTATGATTCAGATTAAAGCAAAGCAACAGAACGTATCGTTCGAAAAGAACGTTGAGAAGCTGGCATTCGTGCTCTCCGCACACCTGTACAACACGCTGGACGCCAGCAAGGTCATCGAGGAAGCAGCCAAGCGCAGCGGTATCAGCGTCGGCGTGATCAAGGCCGCATGGGACGCAGCCGGTGAGGTCATCCGCACCTGGGCAACCGAAGGTCACAACGTGCCCCTGCCAGGACTGGGAAGTATGCGATTCGGAGTACGCTCGAAGAGTGTGCAGAACGTGGAGGACGTGAAGACCTCGCTCATCTCTGCCCGTCGCGTCATCTTCACCCCGTCGAAGGAGGTCAAGGACGAGTTGCAGGCCACCAAGATTGCCATCACCTGCTACGACAAGGACGGCAACATCGTGAAGCGCGTCACCAGCGCCGACAGCAACGACGTGGAAGACCCCGATAACGGTGGTGGTTCTGGTGACGACAACACCAACAACACAAACAACACAAACAACAATGGCGGCGGCGACAACGGAGGCAACTCTGGCGGTGACAACGGTGGCGGCGGTGGCCAAGACGCTGGCGGTGCAGACGTGAACTGAACGACGGAAGATGGCTGATGTCGTTAACAAAAACGGTTGAAATAGGTCAAGAAATTAAGAAAATGAGACAATCGTTTGCGTTGTGTGGGCACACAACAAATTTTTTATAAAAAACTTTCGAAAAATTTGGGTTTTATAAAAAAAAGACTGTACCTTTGCACCCGTTATCCTGAAAACAATCTTTTTACCTTAAGAAAAAGGACTAATACCTATTGAAGATATGAAGCGGTTGCCTGTGAGGGTCACCGCTTTATTTTTTCTCTCTATTTATTTGGTAGTTTCATGGATTTTTAGTACCTTTGCAGCCGATTTGGTCTGTTGTGGCTCAAAGAAGCTGTCGCACGAGGTGACACGCCACGCAGAAAAACCCGTTAAACAATTAAATAAACAATGTACGCAATTGTAGAAATCAACGGTCAGCAGTTCAAGGTTGAGGAAGGTAAGAAGCTCTTCGTGAACCACATGAAAGACGTGGAAGCCGGTAAAACTGTTGAATTCGACAAGGTACTGCTTGTCGACAATGAAGGTTCAGTACAGGTAGGTGCGCCCACCGTAAGTGGTGCTAAGGTAGTATGCGAAGTGGTTAACCCACTCGTAAAGGGTGAGAAGGTTATCGTGTTCAAGATGAAGCGTCGTAAGGACTCTCGCAAGCGCAACGGTCACCGTCAGCAGTACACCCAGGTAGAAGTTAAATCAGTAATCGCTTAAAAATT
>Ga0256407_10007242_pt1 | contig 16804 bp, 12 predicted proteins | sample RumenRJG_04DNA_FD_193489 | JGI IMG/M metagenome (GOLD analysis project Ga0256407, IMG submission 193489) | Bovine rumen microbial communities from Lethbridge, Alberta, Canada - RJG_04 | ecosystem: Host-associated > Mammals > Digestive system > Stomach > Rumen | place: Canada: Alberta...
TTTTTATTTAATAATCTTAAATAATTTTCTTTTTTGGATAATAGAAACAATATTTTTTTTTATGAAGAATAACTTTTATAGGTTTATAAAATAAATTTGAAATGAAAATTTTCATATGGAAGATTTTTGTTTATTTCAAAGTAATAAAAAATATAAAAAATCTTAATATAAATATAAATTATAATTATTCATAAATAATTTTATATTGAATTATAATTAATAACAAACATAAATTAATAAAAATATTAAAATAAAAAAAATAACAAAAATAATAAAATAAAAAAAAAATCTTATAAAAAATGAGTTCTCATCCTCGTAGCAGCAAAGGAGGTGCAAAACCAAAACCAGAATCCAAATCAAAAAACGATAGAAGTAAAAGAAAAAATATTAATTAAATAACATTATAGAACCATCAGATAAATCAAGTGGTGATATCAAAGCATCATTTCTAAAGAAGATAAACTTAGCAAAAATAACATATGATTGGGAAGATGAATCAAAAGATCAAAAAGCAAAACAAGAACGTTTACAAGCAATAAATGATTTAATTCAAATGTTAAATGATCAAAGAATGGTGACATCACTTTTTATACCAAATATAGATAATGTAATGGATATGATTAAAAAAAATATTTTTAGACCTTTACCAAATGCAAATAGAAATAATGTTGCTTTAGGAGTTTCTGAAACTGGAATTGAAGAAGAAGAACAAGAACCTGATCATTCTTGGACTCATATTAAAGGAATTTATGATATTTTCTTACAATTAATTATTAATGAAGCTTGTGATGTTAAAACTTTTAAACCTTTTATTACTTCAAATTTTATTAGTGAGTTCTTACAATTATTTGATAGTGATTTACTTGAAGAAAGAGATTTTTTAAAAAATATTTTACATAAATTATATGCAAAATTAGTACCTAGAAGAAAAATGATTAGAAAAGCTATTACTGATTGTTTTCATCTTTTAATTCATGAAATACATAAATTTAATGGTGCTTCTGAATTATTAGATATTATGGCTTCTATTATTTCTGGTTTTGCTGTTCCATTAAGAGAAGAACATGTTATTTTCTTTAAAAATATTATTATTCCTCTTCATAAAGTACAAACATCAAATTTATATTTTGATAATTTAATAAGATGTTCAATGTTATTTTTAACAAAAGATTCAACACTTGCAATTCCATTATTAGAAGGAATATTAAAATATTGGCCATTTGCAAATTACGTTAAAGAAACTTTATTTTTACAAGAATTACCAGAAGTTTTCGAATTTTGTGATGCTGAAAAATTACAACCTTTAGTAGTTAAATTATTCAAAAGAGTAATTAGATGTATTTCAGGTAATCATTTACAAGTTGCAGATCGTGCAATGTGTTTATTTGAAAGTGAATCATTTATTTCTATTATTAAACAATATAAATCTATTACTTTTAATATGTTAGTACCTGTTGTTAGTTATTTAGCAGAAAATCATTGGCATCAAATGCTTAAAGAAAGTTTAAGTGCTTTAAAAGAAATTTTGCAAAAAATTGACCCTCAAGCTTATAATAATGCTCTTGAGAAATTAGATCAAAAAAAATATGATAAAACTTTAAGAATTACTCAACCTCCTGATGAAAGAAATAAAATGGATCAAAAATGGAAAAATTTATGTAAATTAGCTATGAAAAATAATCCTAATTTTACTGAACCAGTTTTACCTTTTAGTGATGGGTATGTTATTAGTGATTATAATTCTGTTTATAGAAGTATTTATAATAAGGAAAAATATTTAAATGATTAAGTTAGTAAAAAAATGTTTAGTTTAAAAGTTTGCTTATTTGATTTGATAAAAATTATTAAATTTTTTTTAAAAAAATGAATTAATTTTAATTTTAATTGTTTTTTGTTTAAAAATAAGTGTTAAAAAAGTATTTTATACTTTTTTTATGAATTAAAATTTTTTAAAATAATTGAATTTTTAAAATGGAATCAGCTGAACAAAATAATTTTTTTGAATTAGAAATACCACAATCAGATGAAATATTTTATTTTAATCATGATGTATATAATACTTCAATATTACCTTCTTATATTTCAAGAAAAAAATTTGATGATATTTTAACAGAATGTGAAAAAGTTGTATGTAAAAGTCATGTAAATAAAACAATTTTTGAAAAACAAGAATTAAAAATGTGGATTTATATAATGATTATTATTTCTATAATTGTTTTTTTAATATCTTTGTCAATTTTATTTTATTCTAATCGATATAGACATAAAAAAAATTTATATTTAATTGCAATCTATTTTGCAATATTTGGATTATTTATATTAATTATTGTTTTATTTTATAATTGTTTTTCAACCAAAATTACAGGAAAAGATATTAATGATTTTGTATTTGAAGATTTAAATAAATATTTAGAATCAATAAATAAACAATTTAATAAAAAAATTATTTTTAATTATGATAAAGAGAAAAAAACAATAATCATGACTATCCCAAATAAATTAGATAAAGAAAAATATACAAAATTAAAATTTGATAAAAGAAATTATTTTATAAATTCAGAACAAAATCCTCCTTCTTCATCAAATTTTGGTAATCTTTCCCCAATTAATAAAAATTATGATAAATTTAGTTTTGAAAATTATAAAATGAAAGAAGATTAATTGATAATAATTTTTTTCTATTTTTTATTATTATTTTATTATATATTAATATAAGAATGATAATATTGTTAATTAATAATATATTATATATATATTAATAATATTTAAATATTTTACTTGCTTATTATTAATTATTTTTTATTAAACAAAATATATTAAATGAGTTTTGATAATAATTTATGGGGAAAAGTTTTTGATTTACATGAAAGATATAAAAGGCAAAATAACAATTTAGATAATATTATATATTTATTAACTCAATTTCAAAATGTCTTATTTTATTATGGAAAAGATTTACAAAAAGCAGTAAATAAAAACTATACATTATTTGAAGAAAAAAATACTACACAAAATATTTTATTAGAGGCATTAAATTCTCATATAAAACTTCAAGGTGAAATTTTTAGTCAAAAATATAATGAAATCAATGAACATATCACTCAACCATCAAAAAATAAATTTAAAAATCTTAAAATTCAAGAAGAAAAAGATTATAATAATTTTAAAGATGCTCAAAAATTATATGAAAATATAATGGAAAAATTACAAAATTCAGAAAAAAATTATCAAAAATATCTAAAAATTGCTGAGGAAAATACAAAAAAATATGTAGAAAGTAAATTAAATAATGAATATGAAATAAATATATTAATTAATGAACAAGAATCAGATAATTCATTATCCAACGCAAATTTTTATGAAACAGAATATATAAATAATGTTAATAAAGCAAGAGAATTAAACAATAATTATAATTGTTATCAAAGAATTTATCTTCAAAATTATTATACCTTAAATTTTCAAATAGGAACATCAATTAATTCTATAATTATGTTATTTATATCATCAATGAAAGATTTATTGGGTAATATTATAACTGATATAGATATATTATCTGAAAAAGTTAGAAAAATTAATATTGAGGAAGATATTTCAGATTATATAAATCAAAATAAAAGCAATTTAAAACCTGAAGAAAACATTATTTTTCAATATTATCAACCAAAAACTATATTAAACTTTGATTCTTTAAACCCTGCTTTAGATTATGAAGTAATTAAAATAATGAAAAGTAGATTAAAAACTGTTTTTTTAAATTTTAATGAAAATGAAGAAAAAGATATAATTGAATATAGAATTATTTATTCTAAATTATTTAATGATAGTATAAAATTAAATGAAAATGAAATAGAAAAAGTGAAAATATCTTTACAAAAACAAAAAAATAGAATTTTTTTTTTAACTTTTCTTAGTAATCAAAGGAAAGAAGGTAAATATGTTAGAAAAAAAGAAATAATTGAAATTATAGCTTTAATATTGAATGAAATTTTAAATATAATTGAAAAAGAAAACGATTTTTTTAGTGTAAAAAATACAATATTATTATCTCAAACATTTTATTATGAAAATGATGATAAAAAAAAAATTTATGTTGAAGAATTTATAAAAAACCATCATTGGGTTAAAACTTTTGATTTTTGGAAAAATTTAATTGATTATATGATAAAAGAAGAATTAAAAAGGCAATTTCAAGAAAATAAAATAAATATTGAGGAAAAAAAAGAAGAAGAAAAGCAAAAAATAATTTCTACAGTTTGTTTTACTCAATTAATAAGTTATGCAAATGTTATGCAACAATTTGAAATTGATAAAAATCAAATTGTGGAATTAATTAAAATATTTATTAATAAATATTCAATCGAACAAAAATATATAGAACAAATTTATGAGGTTATAAATTATCAAAATTAAATCAATATTTTCTTTTTTTTTATATTAAACATTTTAATTTAATAATTTAGAATAAGAAAAATTATTTTTTCATTAGAAATAGTTCTCATTACTTTTTTCTTTTTTAATAAAATTATTTAATTTTTTTAAAGATAGGGTCTTCTCTTCTATTAAAAAAGAAAAATCAAATTTATAAATGAAATATCTGTATTCTTCAATTTTTTGATTTTTATTTATAAAAGATAAAGATATAAATTATTTATGTAATCATCTTATGATTTAATATTTAATATTTCAGTTAGTTGATTTAATTTGTCTTGAAAGTTCATTAAAATCTCTTAAGATAGAATTATATTAAGAAATAATTATATCCATTTTTTCTGAAATTGCATTTACTTTTTTTCTAATTTAATTTCCATGAGTTATTTTAGTAATAAATGAAATAATAAAAATATATTTAATTAAAATGAAATTTTGTTTATTTAACTTTTTAACCATTTATTTATAAATAAAAATTTTTTGCATTATATATATGATTCAATATTCATTTTTTAATAATCTCTTTTATTTTATAATAAAAATTTTAATTAATTATTTGATTTTGAAAAGAATATAAAAAATTTTGTTCTATTTTCTGATTTTATATTTAACAATTCAATTTTATCCATTTACACAATTAGAATAAATTAAATTTATCTATTAAATTAAATAACTAATAATAAAGAAAAAAGAAAATAATTGAAAAAAAAAATAAAAAATTATAATTTAAATAATATATTGAAAAAATGCAATCACCATCAGATTTAGGAGATCGTTTACATGATGCTCTTTTTTTTTCAAAAAACAAAGAAAAAGAAGTTGTTGAAATAATATCAAATACAAATTTACCAACAAGATTAACAATAGCTCAATATTACGAAGCAGCATATAGTGTTAAATTACAAGATGATTTAAATAAAAAATTATCATCTAAATTTAGAGATCTTGTAATTGATTTATTTTTATCACCAGCTGATTTGGATGCTGAAATTATAAAAAGAGCTTTAAAAGGTTTTTCTATAAGTGAAATACCAATTTTTGAAATTTTAACAAGTAGACCAAAATGGATGATTGATGATTTAAAAATTGCATATAAAAATAATACTGGAAAAGAATTAAGTGAAGATTTAGAAAAAAAATTTTCTGGTAATTTAAAAAGAAATGTACTTTCTTTATTAAATACTGTTAGAAATACAAATGAAAATCCTAATAAAATTGAATGTGAAAAAGATTCTGAAATTTTAATAAAAAATAAAGAAAGTTCTTGGTTTGATGATCAAAAAATTTTTGATAATATTTTTGCTAAAAAATCAGGTGAAGAATTAGTTATTATAGCAAGATATTATTATAAAAAAACTGGAGTTGCATTATGTGATGCAATTGAAAAAAAAATGAGTGGGAAAAATAAAAGTTTATTTAATGAAATATTATTTAATAATATTAATCCAAGTGAAATGTTTGCAGATAAAATTTATTCTGCTTTAAAAGGAATTGGTACTGATACTAATACTCTTAATAGAATTCTTTCTACTAGGAATGAAATTGATATGGTTGATATTAGAGAAATTTATTTTATTAAATATAATAAAAAATTAATTGATGTTATCAAATCTGATACATCTGGTCCTTATCAAAGTCTATGTATGTATCTTTCAGAAAAATAATTTTTTTATTTAATTTTTAAAAAAACAATTTTTTATGAATAATATATAATTACATTTATTTTTTTTATTAAATAATTATTTATTCTCCTTTTTCAATATTCATATATTTATATGATTCAATTTTTTGTATCATTTGAATTGGTTTTCTTTCAATATCATAATTTTCATTTGTACCTCTTAAACTTAAAGCTACTTTATTTTGATTTGTAATTGGAAAATTATTAATATTATTTAATTCATCTTTATTTATTCTATTAATTCCAATATTTTTATATTTATCATTTATTTCTTCTAAAGGATTTTGATTATATTTCTGCAATTTTTTATTATCAAAAGAAAGATTAGTTTCAGTTTGAATATTTGAATTAGGTCTAAAAACTCTTTGTTCACTTTGATATTTTTTCAATATAATATCAGCTTGTTGAGCAACTGATGGTTCAGTAATATTATTATTTGTTTTTCCACTATTAACATTATAATTATAATTTGGTTTTTTTTTATTTAAATTCATATTTTCTATCATTTGTATTTTTTCTTGATATAATCTTGGATCTGGTGATTCTTGAACTAAAGATTCAAGTGTTGGATTTTGTAAATTTTGTTTATTATTTTGATTATATGTATTTAGTACTGTATAATTTTTTTTTTGAGGAGAAATATTTGTTATTTGATTATTATCTTGAAGAATATTATTATTTAAAATATTATCTTTCATTAATTTTAAATTATTATTTAAATCACCTAAAATATCAGAACTTTTAGTTTTTTGTTGATATTGATTTATTTGTGATGATATATTATTAGGATTTGAAATATTAATTTTATTATCTATTTGATTATTTTGTGTTAGAATATTATTTGTAGGCTTAAAATTTTTATATAATCCATAATCGGTAGAATAATTATTTGATTTTATTTGAGAAGTAGATTCAATATTTTCATTTAATTCTGGTTTATAAAGATTCATTTGATCTTTTGTTATTGAATGTGGTCTATTTTCATTCATATGAACCTTATATGCTATATTTTCAATTTCTTTTTTATTTAAATCTATATTTTTTGTTATTATTGGTGATGATTTTCTTATATCGAAATTGGAATATGTTTTTTGTTGATTGTTTTTATTTATTATTTGTGATGAAATTTCTTTTGGATTGAAAATTTTTAATATTTTATATCTATCTGGTTCAATTAAAAATAAATCAATAAATTTTATTTGAGGAGAAAGCATTTGATTATCCATTGTTGATAAAAGAAAAGGTTCTTTAATATTAAAAGCTATTGAAAGATTTTTTGAAATATTATCTATTGTTAAATCAGGAATATAATCTAATTGCAATGGATAAATATGACCTAAATAAGAAAATCCTATTTGTAATTGTTGAATTAATTTTAAATGAATATTCTTTTTTAATTTATTTAAATCATGAGGATTTAAAATTTCCAATGAATTAATTAAATTATCATTTATAATACTTAAATCATATCCATCAATTTGTAATTGTTCTATTTTTTTTGAATAATTATCTAATCCTAATTGATTTATAAATTCTATTATTTCATTAGTTGAATATTGGGATAATCCTTTATTTATCATATTATCTTCTAAAGACATATTAGAATTAAATTTATGTTTAATTATTTTTTTTATTTTTTTAGTATTTTTTTTCATAATATATATATGAGAGAATTTATTTTTTTTAAATTTAATAATTATTATATTATATTCTTGACTTATTTTAAAAATTGTTGATATATACTTTTGGTTTTTGATTTTTAATCAAAATTTTATAAGATAATATAGGATGAATAATTTATTTAAAACAAATTATTTAATCTTAAACTGAATAAACTATACTAAAATGATTATAAAATAATGTTAAAAATTTTTTAAAATTTCATAAATAAATATATAAATTGTAATAATTGGATTAATGTTCCTAAACAGTCCAACAATGGATGATGAAAATACTGAAAAAAGAGGAAATAATAATGAAAATATAATCTCAAAAATATATAAAAATCATTTAGATATCCCTAGCAATATAAAGACTGAAGAAGAAAATTCAAATGTACAAGAAAATATACAAGATAAATCATCAAATTATTTAAAACCAAATCAACAAAATAAATTATTCCCTTCAGATGATACAAAAAAAAGAAGAATAAGTAAAACAACATTTGGACAAAAAAAATTTTATAAAAAAATTAAAAGAGTAACTATTGATAAACCATTTATTTCAGTAATTCCTATTGAATCATATAAAGAATATAATTTAAAAATGACATATAGTGAATATGAGCCAGATAAGACTATACCTGTTAATAAAAGTTGTCCATGTAATAAATCACTTTGTTCCATCTACTAATTTAATTCAAAATAATAGTAGTTGGTAAAAATGTTACTAATATTATAATATATTTTTAAATATGTATAAAATTGCAATATTCTAAATTTAATTATTTTCCAAAAAAATATTTATATTCGAAAAAGTAATTTAATAAAACAATATATATTAATTATTTTCCTTATTAAAACTAAATTTTTTATAGTTTTTTTTAAAATAATTAAAAACTATTCTTCTCCATTTTTCTTCAAATATTATGATAATTATGAAAAATTATAAGAATATAAAATATAAATTTTTAAAATTTAAAATTTGAATTATTAATTATATCAATAATTTGATTATATATTTCAGATGATAAATGTGAAGCATAATATTCAAATTTTTCTTTTCTTTTTGTTACTATTCCATCTATAATACTAATCATTGTTTCAAGTTCATCTTCTCTCATTTTAAAATTAACAATATTTTTATTTAAACTGAATTCATAATCATCAATTTTTTTTGTTAATTCAGAGATTTTATTTTCATATATTTTAATTATTTCATTTTGAGAATTAATTAGATTATCTTTAGATTTTAATATTGTATTTAATTCATTTATTTCTTTATTTGCTTCATTATATTTTGTTTCAAATTTTTTTTTCATTTGTTCTTCTTCATATAATGATTGAATTTTTTTTGTCAATTCCAGATTTAATTCATTTATTTTAGTATTAGATTTTTTTATACTTTCTTTATAAAGTTCTGTCATTGTATTAATTTGAATTTCTCTTAATGATTTAATTTCTTCAATCCAACTACTTACATTATTTTTTATTTCTTTTATTATTGATTGTAAAGAACTTTTAGTTAACATATTTTCTTTTTCTTTATCTAATTTATCAACACTTTCTTTAAAATCCATAAAAGTATTTTGAATATTTTTAAATAATGTTTGATTTATAATATTTATATCACCTATTGTTTTTTTTTCACCATTTAACCTTTCAATTTCTATATTTAATTTATTATTATCTTTATTTAATTCATTTATTTTAGATGTATTTTTATTATTTGAATCTAATAAATTTTGATTTAATTTTTCTATTATACCTTTTAGACAATTAATTTTTTCTTCTTTTTCTTTGATTTGATTTAAATAATTATTTTCTATTTTTTCATATTTTTGAATATTTATATTATTATAATTATAATTTTCTTCTTCTTTAGATTTTATTTCTCTAGTAAATTTATCATATTTATTTTGTAATTCAATAAAGGAACGATCTAATTCAGTTTTTTCTTTTCTTTTATCTTCTAACATTTTTTTTGAAACTTCCAATTGTTCCTTTAAAGATTTAATAGTTGTATTTAAATTATCTATGTTTAATGAAGTATCTTTTGTCATATTATCATAAAGTTCAACAATTTGATCTGCAATCATTTTTATTTTTGATGCTACAAATTCTTGAAAAATATTCAATAATATTGTTAATAAATTTTTGCAAAAATCTGAATTAGGAATATCTAAAAATTTATTTATTGAATTTTTTAATGTATCTGAATAAGTTGAAAAAAAAGTTTTAATTTCTTCTAATTTATTAAATTTTAATTCATTTAATTTTTTTTTTAATTCATTATATTCAATTCCAAACCATTCATCATAAAATTCATTATTTGTTTCAAAAATATTTTCTAATTCAGAAACCATTCTTTCATTTAATCTATGAATATATTCACCACAAACTTTAGTATTTAAATTATTTTTTACTTCATCACAAAATTTTGTAAAAGTTTTATCTTGTAAATCAAAAAAAATATTATAAATATCAATAAAATTCATTGGGAATTTTGATTCTAATTTTGATGTTATTTTAGTTTTAAATTCTTCAAAATTTTTTTCAGAAATATTTGTTGCTCTTGATAAAATTACATTATCTATTGCTTTTAAAATAATTGGATTTTCATCATCATTTAAAGAATCAATATAATTTTGTAATATTCCAAAAAGTGAATCTCCATCAATTTCAATATTATTTATTTTTTTAATAGGTATATTTGTTTTTATTTCTATCATTAAATCATTTATTGCTTTATTATATTCTGTAGTTAATATTAAATTATTTTCATTTTCTAAATTTTTATATTTTATTTCATCTAATGTAGGAGGTGGAATATAAAACATATTTCTTTTTGAAAATAACTTTTTTATATTTTCACAATTTTGGTTTTTATTTAGTAATTCTTCCATAAAATCATTTGGCTTTTTTTCATTATTTGAATAATTAGATAATGTTAATATTAAAGATGGATAATAATTCATTAAATTTTCAATTGAATTTTCTTCATTATTTTCATTTTGTGTAACATTTATTTTTTTTGATAAATCAGAAAAAAATATAAAGTCATTTATCATTTCTTCATTTATATTCCCTTTAAAATTATATATAATATAATTAGAAATTAGAATATTTAAAATATATAATTTTTGACTAATAATATTATCTTTTTCATTTTTATTTAAACCTTGACTATCAAAAATAAGTAATTTAACACCATTTTCTAAATTTATTGGTTTTCCCCAAACCCAAATTCCATTTGTTTTATCATATTTGAATCCATTCATTCTTCCAAGAAGTGAGTTTGCTAAAAATGATTTTCCTGATTGAGATTCTCCATTTATGCTTAAAATACTTAATTTTTGATTTATTAATTTATTAAAAAAATTAATTCCTTCAATTGTAATTTCTATTATTCCATCTTCTTTTACAGTTACTATTTGTAATGGTGATTCTTCAAAATTGTTCATTATTTATTTAAATTTATACATTAATTAATAATTTTTTATTTTATAAAAAAATATTTTTAGGAATAAATTATTTAATTTCGAATAAAATATGATAAAAAGAATTAAAATATTAAAAAAATTTGTGTCAACTTTTAAAAAATAAAAAAAAAAGAAAGATAATTAATTAAAGATATTTTAATAAATTATTAGTTCATTATTAAATAGATATATTGTTTATTTTAAAAAAAAAATATTTATTATTGTCTTTAAATAGTTTTGTATATCAGAATTTATTTGATTTTTTAAAAATAATATAAAATATTTTCTATTATAAGTTAAAATTTATAAAGATAATTAATAATATGGATGTAAGAAAGATTCAATGTCATAGATGCAAATTATTTAGAGAAAGAAATATGATAATTAATTGTTCAAAAAAAGATTGTCAAACAATGTTTTGTTTGTTTTGCTTTGAAGAAAAATTTGGAAATTGTTCCTATCCATTTTTTCTAAAACAAAAAGCAAGTAATAAATGGAAATGTTTTAAATGTAAAAAAGTATGTAATTGTGATGATTGTTTAAATAAAATGAATTTAAATAATGAAAAGGAAATTCAATTACTGAATAATAAAAGAAATAGATTTAAAAAACATTTTATTAAGAAACCAAATCCTATAAAACAAAAAAATTTATTAAATAAAAACATTCAAAATGAATTTCCTAATTTTAATAGAAATAAAGATATAAACAAAATTGTAATTAGAGCTGCAATAATATCACATCTTTTAAAAATATGTAAAATAAAAAAATTTTCAAATAAACCATGTTTAATTTGTAATAAATTTAAATGTCCCAAAGATATAGAAATTTTAAAATTTAAATCAATTGATGAAGTTAGAATTTTTTTAGAAACTTTCTTCATTGAATTTGAAGATGAAATGAAAAGAGGAATTTTAAATATTGATTTAATGGAAATTTTGGAAAAAAAAACAAATTTACATAAAATAAAACAAATTTTAGAAACTATACCTTGTAAAGAAAGATTAAGAATCCCTAAAAGAATTTGCTCAAATTGCTTTTCTTCATTATTATTTGAACAAAATGGATTATTAAATTTTGCAAATTTATTTAAAGAAGAAGATGAAGTTGTGAAATTAAATATTAAACAAAAATTAGAAATAATTAATGGAATGTATAATTTAATTAAGAAACAAATTAAAAAAAAAAATATGAAAAATGAAATATTATATGGATTTTTAAATAATTATGAATCAACTCAAAACTTTGAACAAAATAATCAAATAAATATTTTTAATTCAATTTTTAATCATAATAAAAATATAAATTGCTTAAAAAATGAATCAAAAGACAATTTTTCCTTAAATATTAACAACAATAATAATAATAATTGTAATATACATAAAGAAAGTTTTACTTTATATATTCCAAATGGTCCTCTAAAATCAAATTTAAAAAATCAGAATCAAGAGTATTATGATAGTTTTAAATTTACTTCAAATAATATAAATGATATTATTATAAATAAAATGAATTATTTATGGAATAATAAAAGAAGTTTAATCCATGATAATATATATAATTTATTATTGAATAAAATATCAGTTAATGTCTCTGAAACTATTAATTTATTAATGAGTATTCAAAATAAATTATTCGAATATATGAATTCTCAAAATAATGATATGATTTATAATGAAATTATTCTTATTAATGAATTAATAAAAATGAAAAGTAATATTATTAAAAATAGTTTATATGATTATAATAGAGAGTTATTATCTTTGCCTAATTATCTATATATTAATTCTTTTTCATTAATTAATTAAATAATAAAATAATATAATTTTATATTTTTAAAATTTTTTAAATAATTTTAAAATGAATTATGTAAAAACAAAAAATATTTCAAATATTTATAAAGAAAATGAACTACATATAATAAATATAATACAAAGTAATAGAAAAAATAAATTAGAAAATCCATTAAATAATATATTATATAATTATCATAAAGGAAGAATAAAAAAGAAAGATAATAAAGAAAAATTATCAATAAATTTTTCGACTGGAATATTTAGAAAAAAAATTCAGAAAGGAAGTAAAAGTCCTTCATGCAAAGAAAAAATTCATCATGCATTAAGTGTAAAAAGTCATAATAATGAAATTAATATTAGGTTATCATTAAATTCTGATGGAAATAATACAAATAGTTATATGAATAATACAAATTCTAAAAATATTACAACATATGAAGAAATTATTAGAGAAAAAGATTTATTAATTACTAAATTGAAAAATGAGATAAAAATAAATAATGAAATATTAAGCCAAATAACAGAAAAAAAGTTAAATTTTAATGATAATAATTTATTAAAAACTAAAAGTTCAAGTAATATATCTTCAAAAAATTCAAATAAAAAAATTTTTATTTTTACTGATTTAATTAGACAAACAAAAAGAAAAAAAATTCATACACCAAGATATAAAAGTAAAATAATAATGGAAACAGAAAATATGAAAAATCATAATAAATTCATTCCAAAAAGGAAAAAATATATTCATCCAAATTTTTCAGGGATTAACAGTGAAAGATTAACTTATCATAATAGTGATTCTAATTTAATTAATATTAATAATCTAAATAAAGATAGAAATCAAGGATATAATAATGATATTTTTTCAAATATTTGTTTTAATATTTTAGAAAGAACTAAAAATATTTGTTTAAAATATAAACAAATTTCTTTAAAAAACAAAACAATAAATCCTTCACAATAATATTTTATAAATTTATTTATTTTATATATATTTTAATTAAAAAAGATATATCTATTTAAAAAAGAATAATATTTTTAACTTATCAATTTACAAATTAAAAAAAATACTTTTAATTGTTAAATTATAATAATTATATTTTTTTATAATAAACAAATTAAAAAAAATTAAGATTTTCTTAAAAAAAATATCAATTATTGATTATTATATAATTTATTTAAAAATGTCAATCATTTTTGGAATAATTGCAAAAGATTCAAAACCATTATGTGAATATTCAGAATATATAGGAAGTATTTCAACAGTTTGTATTAAAGCAATTCCAATGTGTAAAGAAATTCAAGGAGTATTAACATATGAAGGATATAATATGTATTATGAAAAAAAGTCAAATTTAATTTTTATGTTAATGTGTGAAAAAGGATATCCAGAAGAAACAGTTTTTCAATGTATTAAAAATATTATTACTGAATTTGATACAACTTTTCCTTCTTCAAGTGTTTATGATAATGGTCCACAGTATTGTTTAAATAAACAATTTCAACAAAAATTAAGAATGTATATGGAAAAATATAATGATCCTAAAAATCAAAGAAATAAAGTTGATATTTTAAAAGATCAAGTATTATCAATGCATAGACAAGTTTTAGATACTGCTGATATTGTTAATGAAAGAGGTGAACAAATTAATCTTATAGTTTCTAAATCTGAACAATTAAGTAGAGATTCTTATACATTTAAAAAAACTGCTGAAAAAGTGAAAAATATTGAAAGATGTAGAAAAATTAAGACATATGCAATTATGATTGGTGTGTTAGTTTTTATAATTGGTATTATTCTCTTTTTCAAATTAAGGAAATAATTTCAATTATTTTTTAAATTTAGTGCAATAATATTTAATATTATTAAAATTGAAAAAGATAGATAATTTTATTTATTTAAATTAAATTAATAACCATAAATAATTGAAAATTGAATTATTAAATTAATATATTATTTAATGTATATTTAAAAATTGAATAAATTAATCAAAAAAATATATTTCATTTAACTAATATAATATATATATAATTTTATTTTTATTCATGAAATATATTTAAACTAAAAGAAATTAATTAAATTCAATTTTTTATTTTATTTTTAAAAGTATTGATCTACTATTTTTAAATAAATAAAAAAAAAAAAACCTAAAAAAAATTAAAAATTTTTCTTTTATCAATATTAATTATTAATTGTCTGAAATTAAACAATCCCTCATAAAAACAAATTTTTTAAATCAAAAAAAAAAAAGAAAAAATAAAAATAAAAAATCAAATATCAAAAAAGCTCTTAAAAGAAAACAGCAACAACAGTAATATCATCAACAACAATATCTTCCTGATTCCACCACTTAGTAGACTCAGTAATAAGAGCTTTAGCAGCTCCTTCAGGATCATTTTTCAAATAAAAAGGCATAACAATATTTTTAACAGTTTTATTATCTAAAAATTCCCAAACTCCATCAGAAGCAACAATAATAAATTTAGTATCTTTATCAATTTCATTTTCAGTAAATTCAGGTTCAGGAATAACACCTAAAGTTGAAGCAACTAAATCTCCAATAGATCTACTCATAGCAATTCCAGGATACATTTCTCCTTTTTTCCAAACTCTAAAAGGACCACTTTTAACACCATCTTCTTCATATTGTGATACTTCACCTCCATGTTTTAATATTCTTTTTAATTCATGTTCATTATTTGGTTTTTGATCAATTGATAATGGAAAAACTTCATCACCTTTTACTATTATTGCTCTACTATCACCTACATTTGCAGTTATTAATTTAGTTCCTGATTGAAATACTATTACACATGTTGTTCCACTGAAATTTGCATCTATATCACTTTTTCCTACTTCTCTTTCTGCATGAGTATATAATTTTCTTATTATTTCATAATTATTATTTTTTAATTGATTATATACTGATTCTTCATCTGTTAAATGTTTTACATGTTTATTTTTATGTAAATGACTTTTTATGTATTTTGATACGAATTGAGATACTAAATGACCATTTAATCCATGTCCATCTAAAACACCAAAAACATTAAAATCACCTAATTTAAATTCATTTAAGTCAACTAAATATGAATCTTGATTTACTTTTGTAAATCCATCTTCTCCTTTTCCTGCTTGAGATATATATGATATGTTCTTTATGTGATTTTGAGAATCAGATATTTTCATATCTTTTGAATGCTTTGATACTGTTTGTATATCGTCGTCTATACTCTTTTTATTTGATTTATTTGGACTTTCTTCATTTAAGGAAAGACGTTTTGATTGATTCTTACTTCTTCTTTTTGGTTGCGGTGACATTGTCTCATCATCATCATCTTGGACACCATTTACTATTAAATTTATTTTGAATTCATCTTTTTCTTTGTTTTCTTTTATTGCTCCTTTTTTAAAACTTGGGGAAAGATAACGTTGTTTAGTGTCTTTTTTCTTCATTTTTTTTTTTATGTATATTTTTTTTTTTTTTTTTTTTTTTTTTTTTTTTTTTTTTTTTTTTTTTTTTTTTTTTTTTTTATTTTTTTTTTTTTTTGTTTTTTTTTTTTTTTTTTTTTTTTTTTTATGTATATTTTTTTTTTTCTTTAATAAAAATAATGTAAATAAATTATGATTAAGCTTTATTCAAAAAAATTTTTAATTATTTTAATATCGTTTTTAGTATGCTTTAAATAATTAAATAGAAATATTTGGGTTAAATACAATCTAAAATTATAATGTTTTTTAGTTTCAATTATCTT
>Ga0256407_10007243_pt1 | contig 16802 bp, 9 predicted proteins | sample RumenRJG_04DNA_FD_193489 | JGI IMG/M metagenome (GOLD analysis project Ga0256407, IMG submission 193489) | Bovine rumen microbial communities from Lethbridge, Alberta, Canada - RJG_04 | ecosystem: Host-associated > Mammals > Digestive system > Stomach > Rumen | place: Canada: Alberta | collected...
ATTTTTTCAAATACTTTATCTTTATTTGTTATTTGTGTTACATACTCTTTTAACATTTCTTTATTTTTTTTTGCTGTTATTTTCATATCTTCTAATTCATTTTTTTAATTTGAAAAAATATTAATTTAAGGATTAATTAATAATGAAAATGGTGCATTATAATTATTAATATTAAAATAAGTTGATTGTTTAATTATATTTTTTTTATTTATTTCCTCTTTATTATTATTAAGAATTTCTAATTCAAAATCTGATTTAATTTCAAATTTTTGAATATGAAAAAAAATTTGTTTATTATCATCATCATTTTCTCTTAATAAATATTTAAGAATTCCTTTTTTTTTAATTCTTCAATTGAAATTTACATCATTTTTACATGAACAAAAATAAAAAATAAAAAAATAAAAAATAAAAAAATGCAAAATACTAATAAACAAATTCAATGTAAAGATTGTTCAAATATACCATTAATAGGAATATTATATGAAAATGGAAAAGTAAATATAGAATCAAAATGTGAAAATCATCATTATAACATAGAAGAATTTCGTGATTTTTATAAAAGAAATTTAAATGCCTCATCTTCATTTTTAATTTCAAATGCAGAAGAAGAACAAAAAAATAAAAAAGAATGTGAAAAATTATCAAAAGAAGATATTCAAAATTTAGAAAATAATTTAAAACAAATTGAAAATGATTATTTTAAATTGATTAAAAATGCAGGAGACATTTATGATGAATTAACAAAATATCAACAAAATTTTTTAGAAGCAATGCTAAGATATAAAGAAATAAATAGAAATCAAATAAATTTTTGTAAAGATTTACTTAATTCATATAAAGAAATGGAAAAAGAAAATAATTTAAATTTTGAAATAATAAATAATATAAAAAATATATTAAATTTCAAACCAATAAATTTTGAAATTGATAATAATTTTCCTTTTTTAGCAAAAATACAAAAATATTTTACATATTTAAATAATAATTATAATTGTATATTAAATCAATCAAATAATTTTTTAAATACAGAATATCAAATTACAAATGAAGAAAAAAATTATTTATTATCAAATTTCCCATTAAATATAAATTATGAAAATGAAAAAGATAAACCTGATTTTTATGAAGAATATGACGATCATGAAAGTGGGAATATTTATTATGGTGAAATAATAAGAAGAGATGATGTTATATTAAAACATGGAAGAGGAATTTTACTTTATAAAAATGGAGGAAAATATTTTGGTTATTTTGAAAATGATCATATGAATGGATATGGAATTTTTTATGGTAAAGATGGAAGAATTGAAAAAGGAAATAAATTAAATGATTATAAAGAAGGATTTTATATTTTAAAATTACCAAATGATATTATTATTAAAGATTATTATATTAATAATTTAAAAGAAGGTTTTTCTTATAAATATTATCCTAATGGTGATATTATAATAGAAGAAAAAAAAAATAATTTATCAAATGGTTATTTTATTAAATATTCACTTAATGGAGAAAAATTTGAAGGTGATATGAAAAATGGAAATAAAGAAGGTATTGGTATAAAAAAAACATATAATTCAAATTATGAAGGAGAATTTAAAAATAATAATTATGAAGGAATAGGAAAATTAAAATCAAATATTACAAATGAAAAATATGAAGGAGAATTTAAAGATAATAATTATGAAGGATATGGTATTTATTATAATAATATTGGATTATTAAATTATGAAGGTCAATTTGAAAAAGATTTAAAAGAAGGTTTTGGAATTGATTATTATCAAAATGGAGAAATAAATTATAAAGGATACTTTAAAAATGATAAAGCAAATGGATTTGGAATTTGTTATTTAAATGATGGTTTTATTTACTATATAGGAAATATAGAAAATCAAAAAAGAAATGGATTTGGAATTTATTATGGAAAACCAAAAGAAAAAAAAATTGGTATTTGGAAAAATAATAAAGTAAATGAACATTATAAAGTTTATAATAATGATAATTCTTTTTATCAAGGATTTGCAATTAATGGAAAATTTAATGGTTATGGTATTTTTACTTATTATGATGGTGATGAATATGAAGGAGAATTTAAAGATGATTTAAGAAATGGTTATGGTATTTATAAATATAATGATGGGAGAATTTATAAAGGTTGTTTTAAAAATGATAAATTTGAAGGAATTGGTGAATTAATTACTCCTAATGATGGTACTTTTAAAGGAGAATGGATTAATGGGAAAAGAGATGGATATGGAATGGAAAGTTTTGATAATAAAAATGTTTTTGTATATGGAATTTATTATAAAGGGAAGATGGTTGAGAAAATTAATATATGAAATATTGGTTATTTAATTTAAAAAATTGTTATTTTTTATTTATTTAATTTTTTTTTTTTTTGGGGGATTTATTTTTTTTTTTTATGATATTTTTTTATAATTTTATAAATAATATATTAATAAATTTATTTATTATGAAAAATAATAATATATAATTAATTACAATAAAAATAATAAAAGTATATATTTATTCATTAGTCAAAATATATTGCCAAAATACAATATTTGTATCATGTGTTTGATTTATTTTTGTTAAAAATTTTGAATAATATTCCAAATTATCTTTCTTAGGAAAAATTAAATTAAAATCAGTTAAAGAACTTCTATCAATTTCTTCAATAGCATCTTGTATAATTTTAATATAAAAAGGATTACTATAATTTTCTCTATATTTAGATAAATTATAAGGATTAAAATATCTTAAAATATCAGATTTTAAAGTAAATAATTCAGAATTAGTTTCTCCTTTAAATAAAATAGTTTTCTTTTTTTTTTTTATTTCATTTAATTTAACATTATTATTTTCATCAATAGAACAAACTGAATCATTATTATAATGATTAAAAGGATAAACTCCAACAAGATTAAAAATATCAGTAATTAAATCTGTTTTAATATCTAAATCAAGTGAAGAAGTACAATGCATACTTGGTTTAACATTTACTTCAATTAACCAACATTTAAAATTATCATCAACTAAAATATCAAAACCATATAATTCAAAAATAGAATTTAATTTATTAAAATTAATTAATTCAGAACTTTGATTTGCAATAGTAATAATAGATTTAATAACAATATCAACAATTTGATCCCATATTTTATAATATAAATCTTCTTTTCCAATTTTAATAAAATATTGTTTATATTCATATAAACTCCATTTAGATGAATCATTATCATCATTATTATTATCATTATTTTTATATTTTGGATTATTAACATTAATAGAAAAATTAGTTAAATAAACATAAATATTATCAGTATTATTTTTATTATAATCTTCAGTAGCAAATCTAACTAAACCATTATTATATAAATATATTCTTAAAGGAGTAAATGAAGCAATTAAAACATAAATTCTCAAATCATATTTTTTATTATTAATTGTATGTGGATTTGAAATATATTTACAAACAATATTTTTAACATCTAAATTATATACACTTTTCCATGTAAGTTTCCATAATTCATTTTGATCTTTTAATATATGAATTCCTCTTCCTCTACTTAAATTAACTGGTTTAACTATCCATAATTTTTTTAAATCACCATCATATTGTTTAAATTTATCACCTTCAGTTGGCATAATAAAAGATAAAGGAATATAATTAAAATCATTTGGAAATGAATTTTTATAATTTCTAAATTTTCTATACATATTATCTTTTCTTCCTAAATTATATGTTGTTGGAAAATATGAAAATTTTTGGTATTTTGTTAATTTTTTTACTATTGAATCCATTATTTCTCTTGGTTCTAATTTCCATATTATATTACAATCTTTTATATTATTTTTAAAACCAAAATTTCCATTTTTACATGTTTCAATATAACATTCTTGTATATCTTCAAATGTATTCATATATGGGTAATATGATGAAGGTATTTCAATTTCGTGTTTTAATTCAAAGTTTTTTGAAGTAATTTCTTTTTGTTTTTTATTTGGTTTTTTTATAAAAAAATATAAATTATGAGTTTTATAAAAATAGTAAAAAGAAAATTTTTTGGTATTGTTATTATTATTTTCATCATTTTTTGTACTTCTTTCTGTGTTTTCTATTGTTGTTTCTATGTTATTTTCATTTGCTGTTATATTATTTGATTCTTTTTCTTCTTCATTTTTTAATATTTTTTTTTCTTTTATTGGTGGGAGATTTCTTATTGTTTGAGAATGTTCTGATGATGGTTCTGTTAATATTATTTCGTTATTTGAATTACTTGTATTTATTATTTTTTTATTATTGTTTTTCATTGTTATTGATTTTGAAATTATTGATATTTTACTTATTTTCCTTTTTGATTTCATTTTCAAAAAAAATTGAAGATTTAAAATTGAATTTATTTGATTAATTTATATATTTTTATTATTTTTATTATTTGATTTATACTTTATTAATAGTGAAATATAATAAATAAATAATATTATTAGAACTTCCCAAATTAATTATATGAATAAAAAGTATATAAAAATATAATTTTTCCTCAAAATAATATTTTATTAAAAAGAATATAAAAAATGAATAAAAAATACATGAATTAATTTTTTTTTATATCAAAAACATAATAAAATAAATCAAAAAATATAAAATAAAAATCTTAATCCAAAAATTTCATTTGAATCCATTCATTAAAGCATAAAGGACAATTATTTTGTTTTTTAATCCATTCTTCAATACAATGATTATGAAAACAATGATTACATTGTCCAACAACTTTTTTACATTGTCCAGGATCATAATTATCAGGATTAGCTTGACAATTAATACATGCTTCATTTAAAGGATTTTTGCAAATTGAACATGTGTCTCCTAAATTATTATAAACCCACATTGCTACTGTATTCCATTGTGTTACTTTAAATTTTTGACTTTGTTCTATTGCTTGCATTTAATTAAATATTATTTTTTTATTAAAATTATTTTAAATATTTTTTTATAAAATATTTATTTTTTTTTATATTAATTTTTTCTTATATTTTTATATAATAAAAATTTAATTTTATTTCTTAAAATAAAAAAAAACAATTTAAAATTCTAATTAAAAAAATATTTAATAACAAAAATCAATAATTAAAAAAAAATTCCTAAAAAAAAAACCTAAAAAAAATTAAATTATAAAATAAAAAAACTCAAACTAAATATACCTAAATTCAGGATCAAATTTCCCTTGTTCCCTTGTATAATCATTAACATCAACAATAGCACATGGAATATGATATTGTCCTGGTCCAGGAGTATCACTTTTCTTAACATATCCTCTCTTCTCAGTTCCAAACCCATACTTAGGTCCCATATTTCTATTCTTTCCAACATAATCATACATTCCAGGACCAGGAACACCTTCTCTAATAACTCTTTTTAAATTATCATCTCTTGATCCAGTTCCAATTTTCCAAGCAGGATTTTTAGTTTTATCATACATTGTTTCATTATATTGTCCAGGACCAGGTATACCATTTTTAATACTACCAATATTACCTTTACCTACTATTGTATATTTAGGTCCATTCCCTAATCCTTTACTTACATTATAATTACCTGGTCCTGGTACACTTTTATCAACTGGATTTAAATCAGGACGCATTCCTGTTCCTATTTTCCAGGATGGTGTTTTTGGTCTATAGAAATTTGGATTTGTTGATGAATATTGACCTGGTCCTGGATTACCATCTGTGTTATATAATCCTCTTCTTTTTGCTGTACCTATTCTATATGCTGGTGCTTTTGTATGATTAAAATTATATGATTGACTATTATTATACATTCCAGGACCTGGATAATATTTTGAATCATTTGCTACATTTCCTAATTTAGCACTCATTGTTATACGAGGACCTTCTTTACCTATATATTGTTTATATGAATATTGTCCTGGTCCTGGAGTCATTGGTCTTCTATTATCACCACGTAATTCTTTACCAAAAGAAAATTTAGGATTTTTAACATTAATTGCATCTGCATTATATTCATAATTACCTGGTCCTGGTACATATCTTGCTTGTGCTAAATCTAAACCATCTTTTTTCTGTGTACCAAATTTATATGATGGTACTACTAAACTTTTATCAGTCCTTACATTATAATTTCCTGGTCCTGGAGTATTTTCACTTTTACCATAATGAGTTTTACTTCTCATAGTATATTTAGCACTACCACTTTTATATTGAGGATAATATTGTCCTGGTCCTGGAACACTTTTATCAACTGGATTTAAATCAGGACGAAGTCCTGTTCCAATTTTCCAACTTGGAGTTTTTGGTCTTACAAAATTAGTATTTTTATCTGGAACATATGTTCCTGGTCCTGGAGTATCACTTGTTTTTAAACGACCTCTTGGCCCTGTTCCAATTTTCCATGTTGGATAATGACGACCTCCTATCAATGGAGCATATTGACCTGGACCTGGTGTATATAATGGGTCTGTTCGTTCTATTTCACATTTTCTTGCTCTACCAAAACCATATGCTGGTGGACAGGCAAACTTCATTTTTTTTTATTTGTTATTTATTGAAATTTATGAATATTTTTTATTATTTATATAGGATTTTTTTATTTTGATTATTTTTTCATTGAATAATCATAATAATAATAAAAATTTACTTTAATAATATTAATTTTAAAAAATAAATATATATTAAATAAAGAAAAATAAAAAAATGACAGATACAGATTCAAAAGACAATATTTTATTTCAAAAACTTCGTAAACTTATAAACTTAATAGACCAGCTTCGTGATTGTGGAGTAAATGAATATATAAAACTTCCACGTATAGCATCGTTAGGAACACAATCATCAGGAAAATCATCTGTACTAGAATCAATAGTAGGATTAGACTTTCTTCCTCGTGGTGATGGTGTAGTAACTCGTAGACCATTAGAACTTCGTTTATGTCATACAGAAACAGGAGCACCATGGGCAACATTTGAAGAGAAAAAAGGAGTAAAATTTACAGATTTTGTAAAAGTAAGAGAAACAATAGAACAATTAACAGATGAAGTATGTAAAGAAGATAAGAATATAGTAGATAAACCAATAGTATTAAATGTTTATTCACAAACTTGTCCAGATTTAACATTAATTGACTTACCTGGTGTTACTAGAGTTCCAGTTGGTAAACAACCTAAAAATATAGAAGAAATTACTAAAAATATGGCAAAGAGATATTGTTCAGATCCTTTAACTATTATTTTATGTGTCATTGCAGCTAATGCTGATATTGCTACTAGTGATGGTTTGAAAATGGCAAAGGAATTAGATGTTGAAGGGAAGAGAACTTTAGGAGTTTTAACTAAATTAGATATTATGGATAAAGGAACTGATGCTAGGAAAGTTTTATTAAATGAAGAAATTCCACTTAAATTAGGTTATGTTGCTGTTAAAAATAGAAGTAAACAAGATTTAATTGATAAAATCCCAATGAAAGAAGCAATAAAAAAAGAAAAAGAATTTTTCTCAAATCATCCAGTTTACAAGCACATGCCACAAGGTTTTTATGGTACAGATGTTTTAATAAATAAACTAACAAAAATACTATTTAAAATAATAAGAGAAAATTTACCTCATATAATAAAAAGTATAAATGAAAGTATACGTCGTTGTGAAGAGGAATTAACTCTCCTTGGAACACCAATGCCAACAGATGATGCAGGTAAAATAAGTTTATTATGGAATATGTTAAATGAATATTGTGAAATATTTAAAAATGTATTAAAAGGAAAATATGATAGTAAAAGAGCATCATTTTTAAGAGATGAAGGAGGATATAAAATAAAAGCAATTTTTAAAGGATTATTAGATGATTTCATTGGAGATTATAGAGCAACTGAAGTTTATACAGATCAAAATATTGATTATGCATTACAAATACATGAAGGTGATTCAATTCCAGGTTTCCCTTCAGTAGATGCTTTTTATTATTTATTAAAACCTTGTTTAGAAAAAATAAAAGAACCAATAAATGAATGTTTCACAAATGTCTATTCATACTTAGAATTATTATCAACTAAAATATTAGAAAGAACATTTTCTCGTTTTCCAAAAGTAATAGATGAAGTATCTGAATTTGTAAATCATTTCTTAATAGAGGAAAAAGATCGTGCTAAACATTTAATAGACTCTCTCGTTGAAATGGATATAAATTATTTATTTACAAATGATTATGAATATATGACAAGTTATGCTAATTTTAATCCAAATCAAAAACCAGGTCAACATAATCGAGCAAATCAAACTCATGAAGAACCAATTCCAGTAGGAGGTCGTCAATTATTAATTAGAGAAATTAGAAATAGGATAGAAGCTTATTTTAAATTAATTGTTAGAAATTTAAGAGATTCTATTCCAAAAGCTATTGGTTATACTTTAATTCATGCTGTTGAAAAAAATATGAAAATGAAACTTTATGAAAAATTATATAATGATAAAAATATGATTAAAATTGTTAGTGAACCTGAAGGAATTACTAAACAGAGAATTGAGTTGAATAGACAAATTAAAGTTATGAGAGAAGCACAGAAAGTTATTAAGAGAGATCCTGATTTAATGGCTGTTATGGAAATTAAAATTGAAGATGATGATATTATTAATCCTAATACTTATTAAAAATGGAAAAATGTTTTTTTTTAATTTTATTTTTATTTTAAATAAAATAAATTAAATGGAAAATCATTTTTTAATTTTTTAAATTTTATAAGTTTTTAATGTGTTTAAAAAAAATTTAAAAAATATTTAAATAATTATTTTATATTTAATAATTTTTTATCCATTTGTTGAAAAAATTAACAATTGTATTTTATATTTCTTTCATCACAACAACTATCATTATAATTTTTTTTATAAGTTTCAAGTTGTTGATTATTAAGTAAACAATTTTTAATTTTCAAATCTTCAATTTGTCTATTTAAAGCCTTATTAAATAATTGATTTTGCATATCACTTTCTTTAATAATTTTCATATAATCTTCACATCTTTTAATTTCAATAATTAAATGTTGATTTATAGTTTCTTTATGTTCACTTGTTAAAGTATCATTCATTAAAAGTTCATGTGCTAATTTATAAACATTTTCTTCTGGGAAAATTCTACATAATCTATTTACAATTGTTAAAAGTAATTCTCTATCATTATGTAATTTTCTATTTTTATTTCTATAATTTTCTACTTCTTTATTTGCATTTAATATTAAATTATCTTTTTGTTCTATTTCTCTTATATATTTATCACTTCCTTTACTTAATTCTTTTACTAAATCTTGGAAATTTTTAATTTGATTTTTTAAATCTTCATTTTCTTTTTTATTATTTTCAATTATTATTTTTAATTTAGCTAAATTTTTATCTAAAATTTCATTTTCTTTCATTAAATTTTCCTTTTCTAAAGTTAATTGTTTTACTTTTGGTATTAATTCATTTATTTTTGAATTTAATTTTACATTTTCTTTTGTTAATTCTAAAATATCACTTGAAGTAATAATCATATAATTATTTAAAGTTAAATTATTTTTTTTATATCTAACTCCACTTTCAGGAGAAATTTTATCTAATTTCATAATAAAAGAATTTAAATTATCTTGATAAATACTATTATTGAATTTTTCTCTATTTTGAACTTCATTTAATTCATTTAATAAATTATTTTTTATATCATTAAATTTTGAAGCTTCTTCTTCTAAATTTGATATTTTACAATTTAATTCTGAATTTATTTTTACTAATTCACTTGATTTATTTGTTTGATATTCTAATTCTTTAAGAGAATCTTCATATTTTTTATTTAAATTAGAAAAAGAAATTTTTAATCTTTCTCTTTCATTTATTAATTTTATTTCATTATTACATTTATCTTTATATTTTTGTTTATATTGATCATATTGTATTTCTGCTTTTGTTTTTTCTTTTAATAATTTTTCATATTCAATATCTTTTTCATTTATTTTATTTGATATATATTTTATTTCATTTTCCATTTTTATCATATCTTTTGAATATTTTTCTTTCCAATATTTTATTTCTTGAATTTTATTATTTTTTTCTGTTACATTTTTATTTAATTCTAAATCTTTTTCTTTATTTGATATTACAACATCATTATGTTCTTCACTTAAACTTTTAAATTGATTATTTAAATATTTATTTTCATTTCTCATATCATTTAATTCTTTATTATTTAAAGAAATTTCAGTTTTTAATTTATTATTTTCAATTAATAATTCTTCATTTTTAACTCTTATTTCTTGTATTTCATTAATTAATTCATTATATCTTAATTCATTTTCTTCTTTTTGTTTCAACAAAATAATATTTTGAGTATTTAAATCATTTAATTTTTGAGTACAAGAATTTAATTCATTATCTTTTAATTGAATTGATTCTGATAATCTATCAAGTTCATTTTTCATAGTTTGAATTAAAGTTGTATTTGTTTTCATATCTTGAATCATTAATAATAAATCAGTTTTTTCTTTTTGAATATTATTTAAAGTACAAATTAAATTTTCATTTTCATTTAATGAATTATTATAATTTTTTTCAATTTCATCTTTTTCATTTTTTAATTGTAAATAATCACATTGACATTTTTCATAATTATCATTTAAATTATTTAATTTTATTTCCATTCCTCTATATTTTTCCATACTATTTAATAAAGATGCATATTCATTATAATTTGTTTTTAATTGATTTTGATTTACTGAATTTATATTTTGATATTCATTTACTTTTTCTTTTAATATTGAATTTTTAGTTTTTAATTGATCATTTTCAATACTCATTTCATTTATTAATTTTTGATTATATTCTCTTTCATTATTTAAAATATTTAATTGTTCTTCTTTTTTATTATTATCATCATTTAACATTTCATTTTGATTATTTAATTTCATTATTTTATTTTTTGATTCATTAATTTGAAATTCTGCTTCTTTTAAAGCAGAATTTAACTCAAAACAATTTTTTTTTAAAATTTCATTATCTTGTCTACATTTAGTATAATCAATAAAATATTCTGCAATATTTTTTTTATCACCATTCATTTTTTGATAATCTTTAAAATCTTGAGAAGATTTAATAATTGAAGCAAAACCACTTTTAAATAAATTACTTTCTATTATTTCTTTAAGTATTTGAATATAATTTCTTTGTTCTTCATTTAATATCATTTCTTTTCTTAATGTTGATAATAAATTTGCTTTTTCATTATTTAATTTTGATAATTCATTTAATATTTCATTATTAAAATTTGATGTTTCTCCTATATTTTTATAAGGAATATTTTCAGTATTTAAATTTTCATTTGTATTATTTATATTATTTTCTTTATTACTATTATTTGATGTTGTATTAATATGATAATTTACATTTTCTTCTTTAATTAATTCATTTTCATAATTTTTATTTTCTTCTTTATTATTTGAATTTGTTAAATATGAATTTGTATTATTAATATTATTTCTATCTGTACTTAAACTTATTGGTATCATATTATCTTGATCTGGTGGTGTTTGAAAATCTTCCATTATAATTTGTGTATATTTATTTTATATTAAAATTTAATATTTTATTATTGAATAAAAATAAATTATAAAATAAATAATTATTTTTTAGAATATAACATTAAAGTAGAATTAAATTATTTAATTTAAATAATATTCTCTTAATATATGTTTTATAATTATTCTTCCTGAATATTCAAAAACACTAACTACAATAAAACTTATAAATGCACCAATAAAATATAATGCAAATGTTAAATAAAAAAAACTTTGACTATCAATATTTCTCATTACAAAACATAAAGATAAAATAAAATATATAATTCCATCAAGTATACAATAATATGTAAATGAAATTCTATCAATAAAATTAAAAATTCTAAATTTTGAAATATATATTTGTTTCTTTATTACATATGCTACAATGAAAAAAAATAAAATTCCAAATAATCCTTTTTCAAAACTGAAATAAAACCATTCAATATTACTAAATTTATAAATATTTTTATCATTATTTCCATTTAGATTATATTTTTCTTTGTCTTTATCATCAAATTCTTTTTTTGATAAATAATAAGAAAGAGAACAAAAAAACATTAAAATACAAGATATAATAAAAATAATTATATGAGAAAAAAATTTATACAAATCATTATAAATATATGAAAAAGGATAATATTTATTAAAATTTTTTTTATTATCTTTTTCCTTATTAATATTATTATAAAAATTACATATACCTAATAAAAAACCTAAATGATAAAAAAATAAATTAGAAGGAAGATATTTTTCATAATAATTTTGGAAAAATAATTTATTATATAATTTATAATAATAATCATGCATTCCTGTTGAATATTTTAGAATTAATTCTTCTTTGAATTTTTGATTATTTTTATAAAATCCAATTACTCTATTATCTTCTCCTTTATAAAATATTAAAATTTGAAATAAAAAAAATAAATTAAATATCAATGTTGTTATTATTTTATCGAATTTCTTATTTTTTAATTTATATGAAATAAAAAATAAAAATAACATTATAATAAAACTATGAAATTCATTATAAAATATATTAACATATTCATAACAAAAATTTTCATTTTCATTTTCTCTAATTAAAGTATTTTGAAAATCTGTTAATGGAAAAATAAAAGGAATAAAAATTCTAATTGTATAATTTAAACATTTTCTATTCTGAATTAAAAAATGATGATAATAATTAAAAACTTGTATGTTCTCTGATAAACTAATAAAATAAAAATAAAGATATTTAAAGAAAAAAAAAGACAGATAAAAAAATATAATTCTTGGTATAGATAATAAAAAAAATTTTAGCACAATATAAATAATATGATGATTATTTTTATCCAATTCACATATTATTTTATAAGAAAAAATAGCTCCTTCAATAATAATAAAAAAAGTTGTACTACTATTAAATAATTTATAAATAAAAGTATCAATCCCAGAAAATATATCAAAATCATAATTATCTCTATAAGGAAAATTCATAATTGCTATAAGTAAATGAATATATGTAATAATAAACATTATAATAAATTTTATAAAAATTAATTTTTCTAATCCAACTGAATTATAATATCGATTATATTTAATAAATAAAACATTAAAATTATCAACAATATCCAAATATTTTATAATTCTTATATTTTTAGGAAAAAAAGATTGTAAATCAAATTCAGGATTATAATTAGAAATTCCACTATATTTATTTAAATAATTTTCAATATTGGAATTGTTATTTTCATTTTTCTTTTTTTCTATTTTCCCTTTTATATTAATTTTTTTTTTTCCTTCTAATTCATAACCTTTTGGATATCTTATTAATTGAATAATTTTAGCAATAATTTTAATTATAATAATACTAGAAATAATTATTAATACTATATATTTTGGATCCTTAAATTTATAATGTTCAGAAAAACCAGACGGATAATTTGAAACATCAATTTGAGGTAAAGTATAATTTTTATATACTAAATTAATTTTTAAATCATCTTCAAAATAATTTAATCGATCATTTTCACCAAAAAATGTTTGTAAAAACAATAAACTACAATTGTCTAAACAAATACCAAGAAAAGAAATAGGTTGATATAAAAAAGATAATAATTTAATTCTATCAATTATATTATTATAAAAAATATTATCTTTAAAATGTGTATATCCTAAAATTATATAAGTCCCATTTCTTTCTAAACATTCTCTTTCATTTCCAATATCATTAGTGTCTTTTCCAGAAAAAAACAATATATTATTTAAATCAAGGGCTTCACCATTTTCACTATACCCCATTAAAGTTTGATTACATTCAGTATAATTTGATAAAGTATTATTTAAAAAAAATTTTTCTGAAGTATATCTTTGAAATATAACTTTATTTAAACTAAATAAAAATTTTAATCCTTTAAATAAGGGAAAATCTATATTTAATATTTTAATATTGAGAATGAAAAATAGAATAAATTTGAAAATAGACATAATTGATTGAAAATAATATAATAATTGTTTTATTTTATTTTTTTAAATATTTGAAAATTATATGTTTAAAATAATATGAAGCATATTCCAATAGAATCAGAAAGTTCAATACAAAATAATGTTAATTATAAAGAAAATTACTTAAATAATGAAAATTTAAAAAATCAAATTGGATATATTAAATTTCTACTATATATGAATTATATAATAATTTTGATATTATCAATATCATTTTATTTAGGAAGTTTAGGAGGATGTCACGATGCAGAATATTATTGTTTATCAGATGAAGATAGTTTAAATTATTTATATTCAAAAGCATTTGAATGTGTAATTTCTTCTTTATTAACAAATATTCTTTTTTTATTTGTTATTCATAAAATGTTAAAATATTATTTTTTTATTCCTGTTATTTTAATTTACTTATTCTTTTTTAGTTATTTTAAAGGATATGATTTAGAAAATCATAGTTCATATAATACTTTAGTATTTATAATAGTATTTATCTTATCATTTTTATTAAGTGAATATATTATTTATTTAATCAAATTAATAATAAGAAAAGAAAAAAGGAAAATAACAATAATTTTAATATTAACAATATTACCATTTATAATATTCATATTTAAAGGAATAACAAATTGTAAAAATTGGGATAGAGGATTTGATAACATAAAAATAAAAAATTCTAAAAAAAAAGATGCATGTTATATTAAAACACCAAAATTTTGTACTATACCAACATTTAATAATATATTTGATTTAAGTAGATTAACATTAAGAACATGTAAAAATAAAGCAAATACAAACAATCCATTAAAATATTTTTTACCAGATAAAAAATTTTATCCAAATCAAACAATTGTATATCCTAATACAATAAATTTCCCATTTTATCCAAATAGTTCAGTTGGTGTATATCATTATCAAGTATTAAATAAAATAAAAGATATAAAAGAAATAGATTTAAAAAATGATAACTCAGAAATAAAAGTTGAATTTAAAAATAATAAAGGAAAAGTGATTATTGAAATAAAAAAAAATGAAACATTAATAAAAGAACGTGAAAAATTATCAAAAGAAAATAATGTAAAATATAAAAATATTCTTTTCATATACATTGATGCAATATCTCGAAATCATTTTATGAGAAAATTACCAAAAACAACAAAATTAATATCAAAATACTATCACACAAAAATAGAAAAAGAAAAAGAAAAAGAAAAAAAAACTAAAAATCCAAAAAACTCATTTTTCAATCCACCTCCGAAATACACATCATTCCAATTTTTAAAATATTCAAATTTCCGAGCAGCAACACAAAATAATGTAATGCCAATGTTTTATGGAAAACCAATGAAAACAGGATCAGGAGATTCAATATTAAAATATTTAAAATCAAAAGGTTATATAACATCAGGAGCAATGAATTCATGTCATAGAGAAATTTTTGACCTTCAACATTATTCAGATTCATCAATTAATTTCGAAAGTTTTGATCATGAAAATTTTGCTTTATTTTGTGATCCAAATTATGCAGCACCAAATTATCCTTTTAGTTATTTAAAAGGTATTTATTCAAGTTTTAGAAAATGTTTATATGAGAAAGATACTGTTGAATATGTTTTTGAATATACTAAAAAATTTTGGGAAAGTTATATTAATCAAAGGAAATATTCTAGAATTTTATTTCAAGATGCTCATGAAGGAACTATGGAAGTTGTTAAATTTTTAGATAAACATTTATATAATTTTTTAATTGAGTTTTTTGAGAAATTTTATAATGAGGATACTATTATTTTTTTTACTAGTGATCATGGAGAAAATATGGTAAGTATACATAGTTTTTTATTTGGAGATGATTATTTTTTTGAAAAAAGTTTAGGTGTTTTTTTTTTAATTTTACCTTATCAAAAATATCAAAATAAAGGAAAAGAAATTGAAAATTTAATTAATAATGAACAAATTTTTCTTACTCCTTATGATATACATGATACTGTTATTGATATTATTAATAGTAATAATTTTAGTCAAAGAGGAAATAGTGTTTTTAATTATATTAATTCGAAAGAAAGATTTTGTCAAAAATATACTGATGATTATGATGATATGAAAAGATTTTGTACTTGTATTAATTATTAATTAAAGAAAAAATTTTTTTTTTATATTTAAATTAATTTTTTTTTTTATATTATTTTTTTTTCAATTATATTTATTTATTATATTTTTTATTCTTTTTCTTTTTGAGAATTATTTTTATTTTCATCTTGTCCAAATAATTCTGCAATTTCATCATTATTTAATACAAAATCATTTTCACTACTTTCTTCTTTAAATACATCTTGTTGAAATTGTTTAAATTTAATTTCTAATAAATCAAATTTTTTATTTAATTTAAATAAATCTTCTTGAAGTGATTTAAAATCATTTCTAAATGAAATATAAAATTTTATTAATCTATCTTTTTGATTTTGAGTTAATTTTCTTCTCATTGTTGAAAAATTAAAGATAATTTCTTTTTTTTTACCTCTGGATTTTTTATTTGTTCCATCTTGTTTTTTTCCCATTTTAATTGACAATTAATAAAAATTTTTTTTAAAATATTTAATAATTAAAAATTGATAAATAAATATTAAAAAAATATAAGTTCAAATAAAAAATAATAATAAAATAAAAAAAATGTTATTAAAAGAATTAATATTTAATTGATTATTATTCAATGGGGATTGGGGATTGGGGATT
>Ga0256407_10007244_pt1 | contig 16801 bp, 22 predicted proteins | sample RumenRJG_04DNA_FD_193489 | JGI IMG/M metagenome (GOLD analysis project Ga0256407, IMG submission 193489) | Bovine rumen microbial communities from Lethbridge, Alberta, Canada - RJG_04 | ecosystem: Host-associated > Mammals > Digestive system > Stomach > Rumen | place: Canada: Alberta...
TATGAATAAAGAGTGGTCTGAACAGAATAAAAGAATGCAGTCGCTGATCAAAAAGGCAGATACATTTAATGAGGGTAAGGATGTCCTTTTTGAATTGCGAAACGACCTGATGAATACGATAACAGATTATTCGGAGGAATAGGAACGTGAAGATTACGGTTATCAATGGAACTGAAAAACGCGGTGTTACATACAGAATGAAGGAAATTTTTTTAGAGCAGTTCAGAGACGATTCGGAAATCACGGAATATTATCTTCCCAAAGATGGCCCAGGTTTCTGTATGGGATGTACTGCGTGTTTCAGGAATAATCAGATTCGTTGCAAGGACTCCGAAAAGGTTCAGAAGATCGAGAAGTCAATGCTTGAAGCGGATCTGCTTGTTTTTACATCACCTGCATATGTTTTCCATGCAACCGGCGCAATGAAGGCTATGCTTGACCATTTTGGTTACAGGTGGATGCCTCATCGTCCGGCAAAGGAAATGTTCGGGAAACGTGCGGTGATAATCACACAGTGCCTGGGAGCAGGTGGGAAATCCGCAGCAAAGGATATTAAAGACAGCCTTTCCTGGTGGGGTATTTCGGTCATTAAAGTCGTAAGTTTTAAGCTGATGTCTGAAATTGACTGGGACAAGATCGAGGACAAGAGGAAAGAGTCCTTTAAAAAGAAACTGGATAGTATTGCACGGAAAATGCGAGTCATCGACTATAGTAAGCCGGGCCACACAGGGGTTGTGGTGAAGGCAAAGTTTTATGCCGTTAGGATGCTGCAGACAAGTCTTGGTAAACAGAACCCTGAATATACAGATTTTAAGTATTGGAATGAAAATGGCTGGATTGGAAAAGTAAGACCGTGGAAATACCATTAAATTGGAAGATAATTCTGCTTGGGGGGTACTTTATTTGGGATAGAGACTATCTTGTCAGGAGGGGAAGGGAAAATAAAAATGCGAATTGCAGTTTTAGGGTTAGGAGTTATTGGTACGACTTATGCTTATGCATTGCAGAAAGCAGGACACGAGACTTTTCATATTGTAAGAGAAGGTAAAAATGTCCCATCATCAATAAACGTTCATCTTTTGGACGGAAGATATAATCCGAAAGGTGAAGAAAAAGATGGCGATTACAGTGTCAAGACTGCTTCTCAAAACGAAGAATATGATTTCATACTGATAAGTGTTGCAAGCGGTAAGCTTAAAGAGGCAATGAGAACTCTAAGGGACAGGAATCTTAAAGGTACTGTTATCCTGTTTTGCAATTTTTGGAACGAGCGAAAAGAAGTAGAGGGTAAGCTTAAAAAGCTCAAGAAACAACTGGAAGGAAATAAGATGCCGTTTGATATGTAACGGCATTTGGTATTAAGCATGGATGCAAAAGAAGCATTAAAAGTCTATTTTGGTTATGATTCCTATAAACCCGGGCAGGAAGAGATCATCGATTCGATTCTTGCAGGAAAAGATGTATTGGCAATCATGCCGACGGGATCAGGTAAGTCAATTTGTTATCAGGTACCTGCATTACTCTTGCCAGGTATTACGATTGTTATTTCACCGCTTATTTCACTTATGCAGGATCAGGTCAAGGCATTGAATGAGGCGGGGATTAAGGCAGGATCTATTAACTCTTCATTGACAGAATCGCAGATATCTACAGTTTATGCCAGAGCGCTCGATGGAGCATATAAGATCCTGTATGTTGCGCCGGAACGCCTTGAAAGTTATGAGTTTACTAATTTTGCCAGCAAAGTCGGTATATCGATGGTTACGGTAGATGAGGCTCACTGTATTTCTCAATGGGGCCAGGACTTCAGACCAAGTTATCTTAAAATTGTTGATTTTATAGATGGTCTGAGCAAGAGACCTATAGTAAGTGCCTTTACAGCTACAGCAACTGAAGAAGTAAAAAATGATATTTCATGTGTCCTTAAACTGAAGGATCCTAAGATCGTGGTGACCGGTTTTGATCGTGAGAATCTGTATTTTGATGTGGAAACGATCAAGAAGAAGGATGATTATGTTTTGGAATATATCAAAAATCATCCTGAGGACAGCGGCATCATATACTGCGCTACAAGAAAAAATGTAGATGCATTGTATGAACTTCTTTCAAATGCTGGAATTCAGGTAGCAAGATATCATGCCGGAATGAACAATGAAGACCGTAAGGAAAGTCAGAATGATTTCATATATGACAGATCGCCTGTGATCATAGCTACAAATGCATTCGGCATGGGTATTGATAAATCCAATGTCCGATTTGTTATTCATTACAACATGCCGCAGAGCATGGAGAATTACTATCAGGAAGCCGGCCGTGCGGGGAGAGACGGTGAACCGTCACAATGCATACTGCTGTTCTCTGCACAGGATATTATGATAAACAAGTTCCTTCTTGATCATAAGGACTTTACGGATATTCCATATGAAGATATTGAACTGATCAGGCAAAGAGATGCAAAAAGACTTCAGATCATGGAAGGATATTGCAGAACATCCGGATGCCTTCGAAACTATATCCTTGAATACTTCGGAGAGAAGCGTAATGAGCCTTGTGACAGTTGCGGAAATTGTCATAGAGAGTTTACCGAGATTGATATGACAGAGGATGCCAAGCTGGTCATCAATTGTGTATGGGAAACAAAAGGCAGATATGGATTGAATATAATCCTTGGGACTCTACTTGGCGCGAACAGAGCCAGATTAAAAGAACTTGGAACCACTGAATACAAGACATATGGTGCGTTAAAGAGTCGATCTGAATCAGAGCTGAGGCTCCTTATCAGCCAGCTGCTTTTGGATGGATATCTTTACCAGACTGCAGATAAATATAGCGTGATCCGCTTAGGAAATATAGATCCTCTTAAGGAAGCGGGTGCACGTGTCCTGATCAGAATATACGAAGACAGAGAACCTGAAAGACAGACTAGAAGCCGTAGCAGGAGAAGCACTGATTCTCTTACTAAGGCCGGATACGAATTATTTGAGACTCTCCGCCAGTTGAGACTGACTATTGCAAGGGAAGAGGGAATGCCGCCATATATTGTCTTCAGTGATAAAACATTGATAGACATGAGTGTTAAGGTTCCGCGGGACAGATTATCTATGCTGGGAGTATCGGGAGTCGGTGAAGCAAAGTATGAGAAATATGGTGAAAGATTTATTGAGGCTATAACGGCCTTTGTGGATGAGAATCCTGATTCGGTCACAAGCATCAAAGATGACGACGATCCTGCAGTTGTAAGGGGTAAGTCGGCAAGGAAGCGGAGGAGTCGAAAAGGACCTTTTTATCTTAATCCTGAGGATGAGGAAAAGTTCGAATACTGCGACCTCTATCTTTTAGGTGAAATCAAGGATGAACTGAATAGGATTACTTCCGGAAATAATGTTAAACACATATTTGGGACGGATATCTATAGATTCCTTACAGAAAAAGGATATGTAGAAGAACGAAATATCGATGGCAGATTTGTACAGGTTCCGACAGAGACCGGAGAGACCAGAGGCATTGCTGTTGTTGAACAGACCAGCAAGATAGGTACGGTATATACTGTGCTGAAGTATCCGCCTGAAGTTCAGAAAGAAATTGTTGACCATTATATAGAAATTCGTAATCAGGTTGCCGCTGATGACGAGGAAGAAGATGTAGCAGAAAATGCATCTTTTGATCGTGTTACATACAATCGTAAGATGAACAGACCTGAAGGTGCCGGTGCATCCTGGTCAGAAGTAGAGGATAAGCAGCTTGATGAAGAGTTTAATTCCGGCATGAAGATTTCGGAGATGGCGAAGGTTCACGATCGGACGAACGGGGCAATTCGTGCAAGGCTCAGGAAACATGGGCTGATAGAGTGAGTAAGAGGGAGCCGACTTATGTTACTCTTGATGAAAGAAGGTGATATCCCTAAAGTCGTTAAATGTGTATTCAAATCCTCATTCCTGATATAGCCCTATTTTCTCCAAATAGAGCGCATCACAGGAGGTTATTTCTGTATTCCATCTGCGGTTGCGGAGCTTGGTCGATATCTCGACCTGCTTAACTGTATCAAACCACTGCAGCTGCAGATATAAAGGCGTATTGTTAACCCAGGTTCTTAGCTTTTTGGTGGTTTTGAGTGCTTCGCTTTTCAGATCACCGCTGTTGATCTCGCTGTCGAGAACTGCCTTGAGCTTGCGTATTTCTTCGCTGAAATATTCGTAGTAGCACAGCGAGATGAACTGTACAAACATACGGCCTCTTAGAGTGTATGTGTACCATACTCTTGCACTTGTACCGTCGGCATGCTGTTTCTCTGCCTCAAAGAAAGACTCTATGGTCTCTCTTTTACGGTACTTGCGCAGGCACTCAAACGGATCCTTTTCTTTGTTGGAGACGAGCGCAAAATACCCATGATATAATACATCATATTCCGGAGGGAATAGCACTGGGCGCGATTTATGCGGCACATTTCATGAAGTCCGAGTGGATATCTTCATCCGTTGCGCTGGTTCTGGCTATAGCAATTGCACTCCAGAATATTCCGGAGGCTCTGTGTGCATCACTTCCGCTGAGAGATGTGGTAGCAAAGACAGGCAAAGCATTCCTTATGTTATGTCAGTTGCCGGCGGAGCCCTGATATATACGACAATAGAGGAAATACCTCAGATCACTCTCAAGAAGGATAATGACAAGGGAGCACTTGCTTTTGTAGCGGGCTTTGCACTTGTCATGCTGATGATATTTTTAAAGATAGGCAATTAGATAATTTTTAGGCAATCAGATCGGAAAGGACATCAAAAATGATATCAGCCAATTATCATACACATGCTTATACAAGCAGGACGAGTTGAGGAGAAAATTCTACCGGATAGTAAATAAAACCGGAAGTTAAAGTGGGAAGGCCACTGCATCTTTGTACAGCTTCTGAAGTGTTAGTATAAATTCAGCAAGGCTCTCTCGGCTATCCGTCTTGTGAGTGCAGAGAACGCAGTGAAAGCATTCCTTGCAGTCATAAGGGATCCATGCAAACTGTCCACTATGGTCGTTTAAGAATCCGGGAGCAAGGCAGATGCCTTTGCCGGATGCGACGTTTACAAGCGTAGAGTCGTGATCGGGACTGTTAAAGTATTTGATCTTCCCGGATGAGATGAGCTTTTGCTGGACACTACGTAAAGCGTTCGGAGAACCGCCGCCTACCATGAGGGTTCGTCCGTAGATATCTTCATCTGTGATGATGTTCTTTTTTGCCAGCGGATCGTTTTTATCAGCAATAAGGTAAATCCCGGAATCAAAGAGCTTGTGTACGTTGATCCCCGGGATATGTTTAGTCTGTTCGATAAGCGCAAAGAGGACATCGGACTCATCCTTTAAAAAACTTTCTACACCGTTATCGTACTGAAACAGAGGAGTAACCTGGACACCGGGCTTCTCCTTTTCAAATATGCGGATCGCCTCAGGCAGGAAATATATGGCCTGTCTGACAATCATGGAAACTGTTATGTTGTCAGTATACCTGGCACTGAAATTCTGCCCCTGTTCTATTGCTCGCTTCATATCCTCACGCATACCGGAAAGGTACGTTACGAACTGCTGACCGGCAGGAGTGAGTGCGGCGCCTTTGCCGTTCCTTTCAAATATCTTAAAGCCGACCTCATCTTCCAGCAGTTTTACCTGATAGGAAAATGTGGGCTGGCTTACAAATGCGTTCTCTGCGGCGCGGCTGAAGTTAAGAGTCCGTGCCAGTTCAATACAGTAATCGATCTGTTTGGTGGTCATCGAAAAATCTCCCGGAATTAGTTATTTAAAATTTAAATCAATTATAGGATATTTGAATTGGATAATTCAAGATATATATGTAATAATTTAATCAACGAAGCAAATAAACACAGTTCACGAAAACTATAACGGAGGATAACACGATGGCTAAAACACTGATAGCATTCTTTTCAAGAGCAGATGAGAACTATTTTGGCGGAGCAATGAGATACGTAAAGGTCGGGAACACCGAGATCGTAGCAGGGATCATGAAGGAGCTGATCGATACGGATACATTTAAGATCGAGATGAAGGACCCTTATTCACCGGTTTACATGACCTGCATCGATGAAGCGAAGAAGGACAAGCAGAATAATGCAAGACCCGAGCTTACCGGATACTTAGACAGTATCGATGAGTATGACACCATCGTTCTTGGCTACCCGAACTACTGGGGGACTTTCCCGATGGCAGTCGCAACTTTCCTGGAAAGATATGATTTCACCGGAAAGACGATCCTTCCCCTATGCACTAATGAAGGAAGCGGGATGGGATCCAGTGAGAGTGATATTAAGAAGTCTGCCAAAGGAGCAACGGTAAAGAGCGGACTTGCGATCACGGGCTCTAAGGCGGCAGATTCCAAGGATGCGGTAAAGAAGTGGTTTGCAGCTAACGGTTTGATCTAAAAAAGGATGGTGACAGAGATGGATTACGAAAAGGGATATGTTTTTGATCTGATGGAACAGGGCGGACCTACCGATGTGAGGGAGCCGTATTTTAAGGAAGCTGTAGATGAAATGATGAGAGCCAGAGTTCTCTGTGCCAGGGCTAATGCAAAGATGCCGGATGATCCTACCTATGTGGAGGATCTGGAAGAACTCTTCGGAAGAAAGCTTGATGATGTGAGGATCCTGACACCTTTTATCTGCGATTTCGGGAACAGGGTGAAATTTGGAAAGGGCGTTTTCATAAATCATTCAGCAATACTGTCTGCATCCGGCGGTATTGAATTCGAAGATGGCTCCATGGCTGCACCGGGTCTTCGGATCGCAACGATCAATCATGATATGAATGAGCGCCATGCGATCTATACATATGGAAAGGTTACGGTCAAGAAGAATGCCTGGATAGGCATGAATGTAACCATCTGCCCCGGAGTAACTATTGGAGAATATGCTGTCGTAGCTGCAGGTGCCGTCGTTACCAAAGATGTGCCGGATTATGCCGTAGTCGGTGACGTGCCTGCTAAAGTCATAAAATACCTTGATCCGAAGGAGCAGAAGGAATGACCGACGAGGAACAGATCAAAGAATTATACATCCGCTACTGGCAGTATATGATCGATAAGGATGCTGACGGACTTAACAGTCTTCAGACAGATGATTACTACCTGATGCATATGACAGGTGTAAAGCAGTCCCGGGAAGTATTTATAAAAGGACTTCTGGATGGTACTTTCAATTATTATTCCGCAGAGCATGATTCAATTGATGTAAACATCACCGGTGATACCGCTGTGATGGTCGGTAAAAGTAGAGTCGTAGCTGCTGTATACGGCGGCGGAAAAGGAAGCTGGCGATTACAGGGGGATTTTACCCTGAGAAAAGAAAATGGTGCCTGGAAACTGACAAGCTCCAGAGCATCAACATACTAGCACAGTACTTGATGGGCTTGCCGTAAGAGGAAACGATGCCCAGAATGATCAGGAAAGTGTAAGAGAAGCTGTAGAAACCTGGGTATCAGGATTGGGATACTAAAATGGATTGGTGGCATTGAAATTGAGGATGATTGATAAGAAATAGATTGGAGGGTGCATGACATGGAAAATAGTAAATGGTTTCCGGAGATTCATGGTAATTTCGGATTCGGTTGTATGAGGCTGCCGATGAAGGGCGGGCAAGTGGATTATGATGAGTTTTCCAGGATGGCAGACGTTTTTCTTGAGGCGGGATTCAATTATTTTGATACGGCACACGGATATATCGGAGGACAGTCAGAAACGGCAATCAGAGATTGTGTTTCGGAGAGATATGATCGTTCAGCGTTTCTGCTTACAAATAAGCTGACCGATCCGTATTTTAAATCTCAGGAGGATATCCGTCCTTTCTTTGAAAAGCAGCTAAAATGGTGCGGCGTGGATTATTTTGATTTCTACCTGATGCATGCCCAGGATCACAGCAACTATCAGAAGTTTAAGAGATGCAAGGCATATGAGACCGCATATAAGTTTAAGGAAGAAGGACTGATCAGACATTTTGGAATCTCATTCCATGATAAGGCAGATGTTTTGGAAATGATACTTTCAGAGCATCCGGAGGTAGAAGTGGTTCAGATCCAGTTTAACTATCTGGATTATGAAGATGCCACGGTAGAAGCCCGAAAGGTTTATGAGGTATGCGAGAAATATAATAAGCCGGTGCTTGTTATGGAGCCGGTTAAGGGAGGCAGTCTGGTGAACCTGCCGGAGGATGCTGATAAGATACTCCGTGATCTGAATGGAGGCAGCAATGCAAGCTATGCGATCCGTTTTGCAGCAAGCTTTCCCAATATTGCAGTGGTGTTATCCGGTATGAGTGATATGCCTCAGATGACGGATAATATCAGTGCAATGAAAGACTTTATACCACTTTCAGAAGCAGAACACGCGGCGGTAAGGAAGGTGTGCGATATCTTTAAAGTGTTGAACCTGATACCCTGTACCGCATGCAGATACTGCATCGAAGAGAGTGAGTGCCCCAGAGGGATTCGCATCCCCGACCTGTTTGCGGCACTTAATGCACATGAAGCTTTTCATAACTGGAACACTGGGTATTATTACGACAACATCATAACCGGAAACGGTCACGGAAGGGCATCTGACTGTATCAAATGTGGAAAATGTGAGAGAGTATGTCCTCAACATTTGGAAATACGTAATTTGCTTACAAAGGTGGCGGCGACATTTGACCACTAGGAAAGAGGGTTTGAATGATGCAAGGCTTGATGTTAAAACACACTATGGATTATGAATCATTCAAAGAGAAGTTCATAGAGGAAGGAGACGGCTCTGGGATAATGCTCAGGGATCGTTTGAGGAAGTTAATGGCAGATTGGGGCAGTCATCCGGCTGCCCCTTCTGTTTATGAGGAGATGGAAGATGAACGATTTACTGATAAGCCCTTTTCCGGAAATCCGGCGGCGGTTTGTGTAATGGATAAATGGCCGAAAGAAGACTTCATGATGAAGTTGGCTATGGAGAATAATCTGAGCGAGACAGCGTTTATTGTCAAGGAGGAACAGGGGTATCATCTCAGATGGTTTACTCCTGGATACGAAGTTGAACTATGTGGTCATGCTACTCTGGCATCTTCTTTTGTGATATTCAATTATTTTGAGCAGAATAAGGATGTAATAGAATTTAACACTCTCAGTGGAAAACTGACGATAGTTAGAAAAAACAAGCTTTATGAGATGGACTTTCCTACATATGAGCAGCAGGAGATACCGGTGACAGATGAAATGGAAAGTGCTTTTGGTGTGAGGCCCATTAAGGCGATACTGGGGCCAGATCTTGTATGTATTTTTGAATCTGAGGAGCAGATCCGGAACATGAAGCCGGATCAGGCTAAACTTGCAGGGCTTCCCGGACGTGGACAAAATGTTACGGCAAAAGGAAAAGATACAGACTGCGTATCAAGGAGTTTCTTTCCTAAACTTCTGGTTCCCGAAGATCCCGTTTGCGGTTCCGCGCATTGCCAGATAGCTGATTATTGGTCAAAAGAATTAGGGAAATCAGAGATTCATGCGTACCAGGCGTCAAAGAGAGGTGGGCATCTATATTGCGAACTCCTTGAGCATGGAAGGATAAGAATTAGCGGAGAGGCTACATTGGTTGCCATCTCAGATATTCTCGTTGGTTTTTAACTTACAGTTTGTTGGGATAGTAGTTCAATTGTAAATTTATCAGGCGGTGAAGAGTCAAAAAAGATTCCTCACCGCTGTTTTGTGAATGTTATATGCGATAAAAAATGCACAAAGGTGTTATTCCTGGCCAAAGCTTTCTTTTAGTCTCTCTATGAGCAGGTCTGCTATTGGAGTAAAGACCTGATTCTTTTTCCAGATGATAAACATCTCTGCTTTTGGAGCTTCTTTCAAGGGGCGGAAGATTATATCACTGTCATTGCCGGTATTAACAAGCTTGTCGAGCATAATAGCATAACCGATTCCGGCTTTGGCCATTATTGCACCGTTGTAAGGAAGATTATAGGTTGCAACGATATTAACATCCTTAAGATTGTACTCAAACCAGTCGGGAAGTTCGTGATCAACCCACTGTTTTGAACAGATCAGCGGAAGGTCTCTTAAGTCAGATATGGAGAAAGATTTTTTCTTTGAAAGAATATCGTCATTTCTGAAAATTACACCCCAATTATCCTTCGTTGACATGGGGAGACAGTTGTACTTGGTCAGATCCACATAATTCAATACGATGGCAAAGTCGAGTAAACCCTTATCAAGTTTTTCGCATACATCCTGCATGTTTCCGCTGTATATGTTACATCGGATTTTGGGATGGTCCTTTTGAAGTTTGCATACTATATCGGCGAAGAGACTCATCGCCTCCGATTCGGGGGCACCAATATAGATGTCACCGCTGTTTATTTCCTCTAATGATTTAAACTCCGCTTCGGTTTTATCGACAAGAGAAAGGATATCTTCTGCCCGTTCTCTGAGGAGCATACCGGCTTCTGTGAGACGGATGTTGTAGTTGGAGCGGATGAACAGTTTTGTTCCCAGCTCATTCTCCAGTTCTTTCAGCTGCTTTGACATGGTGGGCTGCGAGATGAACAAACGCTCGGCAGCTCTTGTCATATTGCCCTCCCTGGCAGTTTCCAGGAAATATCTCAGTACTCTGATCTCCATACAGGTCACCTCCATAGATATTCTAATAGAGAATAACTAATAATGCAATATAGATATTGGACATTTCTTGTCTGCGAGAATAAACTGTAGGAAGAGTAGGATGTGAAGCGACGCACTTGAGGGGAGAAAAAGAGATGAAAAAAACGATAGCTTTATTACTGGCAGTTATTATGTGCGTTTCTGTTACGGCTTGCGGTACAGGAAATACGGAAGCTGCCAAAACGGAGACAGTCGAGACAGAGGCTGCAGATGCGGAAGAAAAAACTACAGGAGACGGTAAAACACTTGTTGTGTATTTCTCATACACCGGTCATCTGGACAGCATGGCTCACTGGATCGCAGATGAATCGGGTGCAGATCTTGTAAGGGTAACGGCAAAGGAAGCATATCCCGAGGATTATGATGAAACGGTAGACAGAGCCAAGAAGGATCCCTTTCCTGTCACATGAGGGGAGCTCAAACGGGGCAAACGCGAGAAAGACGATAGAAGAGCATGCAGTAGGTTCCACGGTAAGATTTGATGATGCGCTTTCCATACGGGGCGGTGAAGTGGATTCTTCTGAACAGGCTGTAAGGGACTGGGTGGATGGTCTAGGCTTTGGTAAATAATAAAAGAACGATGGAGGAAAACAAGATGCAGGCAAAGATGTTGGAAGGAAAAGTAGCGATCGTATCCGGTGCTAGTTATGGAATGGGGTTTTCCATGGCTGAACTGTTTGCAAAAGAAGGTGCCAGGGTTGTCATGACCGCAAGAGGTCAGGAGAAACTGGCTGCAGCTGTGAAACAGATCCGTGATCAGGGACTTGATGTTACCGGTGTTGTTGCCGACAATAAGAACCTTGATGATGTTAAAAATGTCATCCGTACAGCCATTGATACATACGGAGACCTTGATATAGTGATCAATAATGCTGCGATCGGAGAACAGAAGATGATCGACGAGACAGATGATGAATGGTTGGAGCATGTATATCAGACGAATGTATTCGGACCATTCCGTTTCATAAGGGAATCATTGAAAGTATTCCTCCCGAAGAACGATGGATGTATTATAAACATATCGTCTGTAAATGGAGACCGTCCCTTCTGCGGAGCATCGTATACTTCATCAAAGGGTGCGATCAATACACTTACAAAAAATGTTGCCATGAGACTGATCGATACGAACATCAGGATCAATGCAGTAGCTCCGGGGGCAACGGTCACACCGGCGCATCTGGCCAATAAAGCAGGAGAACAGCCCGGTGGTGCAAAGATGCTGGAGTACAGCAAACACTTCGTATACTTTCCTGGACCGGAATGTGATCCGATGGACCAGGCGAATGCGTGTCTGTTTCTTGCATCGGATATGGGAAAGCATGTGAAAGGGCAGGTTATACAGGTTTGCAACGGTGCATTTTTATAAAGATTACTGAAGACAGGGAGGTATGGTCATGTCAAAGAGAGTTTTGATCATTGAAACAAGTCTGAGGAATGACAGTAATTCTGACAGGCTGGCAGAGTCCTTTGCCCAAGGTGCCAGGGATGGTGGAAATGAAGATATTCAAGGGGAAAGTTTTTGCCGGTGGTGTAAATGACCGTGGAGAGATTGAGGGACACAATGCTCTTGAAGAAGCTTATCTGAAAGGGAAGAATCTTTGATCGTATGTGATATGAAGAGGTGATGTTTTGAAAGTACGTATGATTGTGGTCTCATTGTTTATAATGATGGCGCTTAGTGCATGTGCAGGCAGAAAGGATATCGGGGATGCAGATGGCGGTATTCCAAAACCGGAAGATGCTTACACAGAGGAAGATGATAAAAATACGCTTTCCGGGGATGAATCTATGACATACCGAACTGAAGAAGAAACCGGAGATGGTAAGGGAGATGAAGAAAGCGTTATGACCATGAAGATAGGTGAAAGCCCCGTTCAGGTTGACTGGGAAGACAATGAGTCGGTAGAGGCGTTAAAGAGTTTAGCTAAGCAGGGTGATATTACGATTCAAATGTCTATGTATGGTGGATTTGAACAGGTAGGGTCGCTCGGGGAGAGTCTTCCGAGAAATGATAAGCAGACCACAACAAAATCCGGAGATATAGTGCTGTATTCCGGCAATCAGATCGTTATTTTTTACGGCTCCAACAGCTGGGCATATACCAGATTGGGACATATATCCGATAAGGATGAATCGCAGATGGAGGAACTTTTATCTAATGGTGACGAGACTGTGACGATATCTGCAAAGAATTAAGGGATGCTATAGCTTAAAACGAAAGGAGAAATAACCATGTTAGGTAATTTTAGCTACAAGAATGCAACAAAACTTTATTTTGGAGATGATTCTCTTAAGTATCTGAATGAAGAACTTCCCAAGTATGGAAAAAACGTTCAGCTGATCTATGGAGGAGGATCCATAAAGAAGAACGGTATTTATGATGAGATCATAAAGATCTTAAAGGACAACGGGAAGAATATAATAGAAGATCCGGGTGTAATGCCGAATCCTACTATCGAGAAGCTTCGCGAGGGTATTAAGATCGCAAGGGATAATAAAACAGATCTGCTTCTGGCAGTGGGCGGAGGTTCCTGCTGCGATTATGCAAAGGCGGTTTCCGTATCGGTGAACTGTGATGAGGATCCATGGGATAAATACTATATCAGGTTCGAGGAACCTACATGCGATATCCTTCCGGTAGGATGTATCCTTACTATGGCCGGGACAGGATCTGAGATGAACGCAGGTGCCGTAATAACCAATCATGAGCAGAAGCTGAAGATCGGGCATGTTTTCGGAGAAGAGGTAATGCCCAGGTTTTCAATCCTTAATCCCAGGTTTACCTTCTCGCTCCCCAAAAGGCAGATGGTAGCAGGCATTTATGATATCTTCAATCACATATGCGAACAGTATTTCTCCGGAGAAGATGACAATACGAGCGACTATATCGCAGAAGCTCTTATGAAGTCACTGATCCACAGCTCACTCATAGCGGTTGAGGATCCGGAGAATTATGAAGCAAGATCCAATATCATGTGGACGGCAACATGGGCATTAAATACGCTCATCTCCAGAGGCAAGTCTACAGACTGGATGGTGCATATGATCGGTCAGGCAGTCGGTGCGTATACGGATGCCACACATGGCATGACGTTATCGGCGGTATCGTTGCCGTATTATCGTTACGTAATGCCCTATGGATTGAAGAAATTCAAGAGATTTGCTGAAGAAGTGTGGAATATATCATCTAATGGATTATCCGATGAACAGGTGGCCAATGAAGGGCTTAAAGCTATGGAGAACTGGATGAAAAAGATTGGCGTTGCTATGAACATATCCGAGCTTGGTGCTACAGAGGATATGATCGACGGAATCACAGAAGGAACACTGATCCTCGAAGGCGGATATAAAGTGCTTACAAAGGATGAGATAAGACAGATTCTCAAAAAATCACTGTAGTACATTCTACGATGCAGGGTAAATATAGACACAGGAGGACTTAAGAAATGAAACAGGAGATCAAGACAACAGAAGCGATTTTTCCGATGCCGGTACTTATGATATCGACATTCAATGAGGATGGCAGCGTGGACGTTATGAACGCAGCCTGGGGAACCATGCTCGACAGGGATAAGGTTGCCCTTAACCTTACGGAGACTCACAAGACTGTTGAGAACATCAGAGCAAGAAAAGGCTTCGTGGTTCATATCGCCGATGCAAAGCATGTGGTTGAGGCAGATTACTTTGGCATCGCAAGCGGAAATACCGAAAAGGAGAAGTTCGCAAAGAGTGGGATGACCTTTACAAAGTCTGATCTTGTGGATGCACCGGTTATCAATGAATTCCCGATTGCCATGGAGTGTGAGTTTATAGAGTATCAGAGCGATGATACCGGCCTTGGTGTTATCGGAAAGGTTTTAAGAACGTCTGTTGAGGAAGCCAACATGAAAGACGGCAAGGTGGATATTGATTCACTGGAGGCTATCGCCTTTGATCCATATACCCATGGATACTACAAAGTAAGCGGCAGAGTCGGAGAGGCATTTAAGGACGGCGCCAAACTGAAATAAAGAAAATAGAATAACAGAAAATATAGAAATGAAGAATAAAAATGAAATTGATTAAAACCTTAGATCGTATTCCGAGTACTATAGACAGCTTTTAATAAACGAGGGAATAAAGGATATAGAAGCAAAAATGGCATCGTATGAAACGAGACTTAGAACGATGTATGGTTCCGAGGAATATAAGGCTCATAATATATATCCTTCAACTAATGTTGCCTTCGTTTATGCTGTTATAGCCATGTGCCTTGAGCTAAAGGAGGCCGGATATACCGATGGCAGGATCATACCGGTTGTAGAGAAATGTATGGAAAACCGGTGGACTGCTTTTGTTAAGATACTCAGATTTATTGACCGTTTTCCTTTTGTTTTGCAGTTGTGCGTAAATGGAATAAATCCGATCATGAAGACAGGGCCTCCCTCAGACTTCTTTTGTAAACGGAGTAGTGAGTATGGGACAACAAAGTATTGGCTTTTTTATTGTGTTTTTGGCCTTACTAATTACATGTGGTAACTTACGGGGAGGAGAATGATCATGAGAATCGCGGTGTTTTCGGATATTCATGGAAACTTGCAAGCACTGAAATCAACACTTGAGCAGATAAGTGATAAGAAACCTGATCAAATTGTGTTTTTGGGCGATATTTTTCAAAGAGGTAATGAAGAAATTGAATGCCTGGAATTATTAAAAAACAGTAAAATCGTCTGCATAAAAGGAAACTGTGAACTTTATCTTGCAAATGGTGTAGATATCGATCCCGACGTGGAATATCTCAGAGATTATTATGACAGTGCAAGGGGAAAGCTTTCCGATGAACAGATGCAGTTTGTAAAACAGATGCCATTGTTTTATGAAATGAAATGCTTCGGAAACAGTATTCTTTTTACGCATTTTCTGTTTTCTGATGCTAATGCAGCATATCCTTATTTTCAGCTGTCATCCTTAAAAGACGGGACATTTGATAAGGCTTGTGAAAGTGAAGATGTAAAGCGATATGAGCTTGTCATTATAGGTCATTGTCATCAGAATTTCGAAAAAGGAAAAGTGGTTTCTGTTTCTGCTTCAGGGTTGGATGATCCGTCGTACTTATTGATCGAAGCAAGTGAAGACGAATTACGTTACGAGCATATGAACATTGTTGACAGGTGATATGATAGTAAGTTCTATTACAGTTTATCTTACTAAGGAGTAGTGATATGCAGCACGAGTGCAAAATTACAGTTATAGACAAAAAATGCTTTGCCGATTACCAAGAGCAATATCTGGCAAATCCTAAGTCTGGGCCTTGTCCATTCTTCAAGGTGGGAGACGAATTCATTCTGAAGCGTACGCCACAGCAAGATGATTTTTACCATCTGATGGATGGCAATTTCTGTGGAGAGGCATGGGACGCGGTCAGCAGATATGTTTACACCGCTTTGCAGGGCGGCTCTATTATGAAGGGGTGGACGAATGATGACCGTATCATGATCGCTTGTTGCAATGATGGCACAAGACCAGTCATTTTCAAGATTGAACGAATTGACATTCCGGAGAATGACGAGGAGCGAGAGTGGCTTGCAAAGCAGGATTTCAAAAATACAGCAGAAGATGCATATACAGGATGATGTGTTGGCGCGTTATTTCGGAAGTTAAAACTCCGATGCAAGGAGGATCCGCAGATGTAATGACAGACAGTTGCCCATCCGATATAATGGGTGGGCAACCAAATATACTATGGAGGTAATAGTCATGAAGTATGTTTCGCTGGATAAGCGAAGTAAGAAGGCGCAGCGCGAGTATTACGCAAAGCAGAGACGCACCTGGGGTGGACTTAATCCCGTGACAAGGAGCGTACCGAGCGGAAAGACTTACAATCGAAAGAAGGAAAAGCAGAGGTTGCTACGTGCCAGTGGCACGTGTTCAGCAACGACCGAAGCGAAGCGGAGACCGGCAAAGAGTTCAGAAATGGATTTGATGCCGATCTTTTTTGCAGAATTATATATTTTTCTCTTGACCATGACGTAACGTAATAGTTTATGATGTAATCACACGTGAAGGAGATGATAGCCATGAAGACAGTAAATGAAGTGAGTAAGCTGACAGGAGTGAGTATACGCACGCTGCAGTATTACGATAAGATAGG
>Ga0256407_10007245_pt1 | contig 16799 bp, 12 predicted proteins | sample RumenRJG_04DNA_FD_193489 | JGI IMG/M metagenome (GOLD analysis project Ga0256407, IMG submission 193489) | Bovine rumen microbial communities from Lethbridge, Alberta, Canada - RJG_04 | ecosystem: Host-associated > Mammals > Digestive system > Stomach > Rumen | place: Canada: Alberta...
AAAAAAAAATAAAAAAAAAAAAAAAAAAAAAAAAAAGAGCAAAAATAAGGAAAAATGTAAAGAAGAAAATTATGATGAAGATAATTCATATTCAGATGATTATAAATATAAACATAAAAAAATTAAGAAAAAAAACAAAGGTGAATCTATTTATTCAGATGAAAAAGAAGAAAAAGAAGAGAAAAATAAAATCATAAAAACAACAGAAAGTTCTTCTGATAAAGAGAATGATGATGATTATTTATACTCAAATAAAGAAAAAGAAAAATCAAATAAAAATAAAATGGATGTTGATTCTGGAGATGGAAAAATGAGAAAAAATAATTTATTCAAAAAACAAGAAGAAAGAGATATTGAACAAAATAATATAAACATTAATAAAAAAAAAAGTGAATTACAAAATATTGATTATAATGTGAAAGATATGATTTTAACACAGGATATTTTAGAAGGTTCTTGGGATTTAAATTCTCAAACTAAATTATTTATTCAAAATAATAAAGATATTTATGATAAAGCAAAAGAATATTTTAATTCTTTAAATTGTTACAATGAAAAAATTATTATTACATTTATTATAATAAAATATTTAATATTGATAAATAAAAAAGAATATATCCTTATAATTCAAAAAGGTATTCAATTTTTAAAAGATAATAATTTAGATTATAATGAGTTAATAAAAGATTGATAAAAATAAATTAAAATTTTTTAATTAAGAGGAAAATAAATTAGAAATTTTATTTAAATATTATTATAATTATTTATTATTCAAAAATGATAATAAAATAGAAAAATTCATATATATTAAATATTGAAAAATCTTTTCAAAATTATTTAATAAAATTAATTTTATTTTATAATCATATTTATCAGTTTGATTTTAATTATTTATTGCATTTAATTATTATTATATTATGTTTAATATATATATTTCATTTAATATTATGAATTAAAATAAATTTATTTATTAAAAAAATATTAAAATGATTTAATCAATATTTGTATATTTATAATAAAACATTTTTGAAATATAGTAAACAAATATTCCAATTCTTGAAGATTTTGAAATTATTTAAAATATTCATTCAATTAATTATCAAAATAAATATTAAATCATAATGTTTTGAAATTTGGTGTATGAATAAGTCTTATGATTAAATTAAAAATTATTATAAAATTATTAATTATTTAATAATTATTGAAGATATTATAAACACAATAAAAAAATAATGAATTATTTTTTTAAATATTCATTTAATTCTATAATAATTCATTTAATTAAAATAATAAAGTTTTATATTAAATGAGTTATATATATGAAATTTTAAAAGAAATATTATTTTTAATAAACACAATAAAAAAATAATGAATTATTTTTTTAAATATTCATTTAATTCTATAATAATTCATTTAATTAAAATAATAAAGTTTTATATTAAATGAGTTATATATATGAAATTTTAAAAGAAATATAATTTTTAATAAACACAATAATTTTTATTTAATATTTATTATTGTGGCATTGTAAGAATATTTTTATCTGATAATAAAGTAATAGATTCATCATCATCATCCAAAATAACTTTAAAATAATTATAATTTAATATAGGAATAGGAATTTGAATTCTATCAATTCCTTCTTTGAATAAAATAGTAAAAAAAGGAGAACCTTGTAAATTAATAAGAATAGTTGTTACATCAATTAAAGTATCATTAATAATAAAATGAATTCCAATAAAAACATTTTCTTTACATTTCCAAGTAGGATATAAATAAAAATCAATCCTAGTACATTTATCTCCAGCATTCATAATAATTTTTTCAAAATATTTTTTAAAAGACATTGGAATTACAGTATAAAGTGAATTATCATATGTAAATTCAATTTGAGTATTTAAAGTAACTGAATTTTCTTTAATTATTTCCTTTGTTAAATTTTGGAATTCTCTTAAATTAAAAGCAATATGACTTAAATTACAAACTCTATTATATTCATAATTTTTATTTGTTTTACAGTTCATTGATTTCATCCCTTTAATTATATCATTTGGAATTTCACCTAAAAAAATAATTCTTGGATCCATTACAGATGATACTGATTGGAAAAATATTATTTTTTTTGATATGATATTTTTTGATTTTAATTGTTCCATTAAATTTAAATCTTTATTATTTTTATCCATTTTACCTAATCCAAAAAATCCTAAATATGGAATAGTTAAAGCATTTGTTAAATCTGGTAATTTTGCATGTCCAATATTTAAATTTATTAATTGATTTAACATTTGAATATTATCATTTATTGCTTCCAATTCAATATTATAATCATTTGTTAAATATGAATAATTTGAATGAAATTTCTGATTTAATTTCTTGGCTGATGAAGATTTATTGTAATTATATGAATTAATATAATTATTTTGAATATAAATTATTTTGTCAAAAGATGTTGTTAAAGTAAGAGGAATATTGAGATTGGGTTCACCTATTTTTGATAAGAAAGAAAAGAAATTATTCCCATTTACCTTAATTTGTATAGAATTTATATTCAAAAATAAGTAAATGAAAATATAAAATATTTTAAATTTCATTAATTGATATGAATTATATTTAATTTTATTTAAATAATTTATTATTAATTTTTAAAAATTTAAAATTTATTTGTTATATTTTGAATTCTTTTTTTAAGATATTGAATTTTTTCATTCATATCATTAAAATTTTGTAATTGAATACTAATTCCCTGATTATTTTCATTTAAATAATTACAATTTTCATACATTTCATTTTCATTACTTGGAATATAACTATTATATTTAAAATTCAAATTATTAATATTATTATTATCAATATTATTATTAAAATTATTATTTTGATTTATTATTCTTTTTAAATCATTATTTTCTTGAACTAATTCATGTAATTTATTTTCAAAATTAATATTTAAATCTTGAATTTCCCTTTGATGATTAATTAATGTTTTTTCATATTCTTCTCTTAATTGTACTAAAGTATTTCCATAATTATTAACTAACATTTCTAAATTATTTAATTTTAAATTATTTTCTTTCTCCTTTTCTTCATATTCACTATTTCTTTTATTTTTAATATTCATCATAGACATATTTTGATTCTTTTCTTTTTCCTTTTCTTTTAAATTTTGAATAATAATTTTTTGTCTAGCAACTTCGTCATTTAATGCATCACATTCTTCATATTTTAAAGAAAGTTCTCTTGTTAATTGTACTGTTTCTTGATGTAATTGATGAATTTTATCTCTTAAATCTTTCATTTTTAATAAATCATAAGGACTAATTTGAGAAATATGATTTAATTCATTTGAATCATCATAATAATTTAATGATGCATTTGCATCATTAATTTCTTTTTTAATATTTTTTAAAATATTTATATTATTATTTTCATTTTTTAATTTTATATCATTTGTGTTTATTTGTTTGGGATTTATATTTAATAAATTTGTTTTCAAATTTGCATTTGCTAAAGTAGCATTTTCCATTCTTAATTCTTTTAATTGTAATAATAATTCATTATTTTTTTTAACAAGATTTTGATATTTTTCACTTTTTTCATTTTGAATTGATTCCATTTTCTTTTCTAATTCTATAATTGTTAAATCTTTTGTTTTTAATAAATTTTGTAATTCATTTTCTTTTATTCTGTTATTATGTTCAATTGATTTTATTTGGGCTTTGTGTTTATTTATTTCTGTCTCGTATTCAAAAAGTTGATTTTTTAATTTTAAATTTTCATCTTTTAAAACTGAAATTTCCCTTTCAAAATTTAATTCAAAATTTCTTTGTTCATTTTCTAAATCATTTTCTTTACTTTTATATTTTTCTCTTAAAGTTTGTTCTTTATTTCTAAATTCAGTTGTTATAGCAGATAATTTTTTTTCATAATCATTTTGAAGTGCAGTTAATTTTTCAATTGTTCTTTCATTATTTTTTATTTTCCTATTTGCTAAATCTAACTGAAAGTTAAGTTTCTCAATTGCATCATTTTGATTATAATTAATAATATTATTATCAGTATTTACTCGATTAGTCATTTCTTCATCATTTTCTTCAATAACATCTAAATTTTGATTATACATTTATTTATAAAAATAAAATTTAATATTTAAAAGTAAAATTTACAAAAATAAAAATAAAATAAAACTTACATTTAACATATAAAAAAATAAAATATATATAAATAAAAAAAAATAATTTAATTATTTTTCTTAAATTTCAATTGTGAAATCGGAATTTGAAAAATACTTTTCTTACAAGTACAAAACTTTAGTCCGCAATGAGGACATAATTTCCTTTTGGTCTCTTCATAAAACCTAACTTCATCTTCAACAACAGCATCCTTATCCAAGACACTATTAGGTTGAGTATCTTTATATGCTTTATCAATCCATTCTCCTTTCCCAGTAAATTTTTTTAACATTTCCTGTATATCTCCTTCTTTATAAATAGCTTTATTAATATTTCTCATAATATGTTGAGTAACACTAGTTTGTCTATTAAATCTAAATTCTGGAGCTTGATTCAATAATTCTGATGTTAATTTATCTTCATCTATTCCATTTATTTTATCTAAATATGTTTGTCTTGAAAAATTTATTTCTTCAAATAAAGGAAGTTGTAATGGTGTTATTACTGGCATTACATATGAAAAATTTTCCTCATTTATATCTTTAATTTTTGTTTTTTTAAATATACTGTTTATAATTCCATTATTTGATATTTCGGGATCAAAATATATTGAACATTCACCATTTGAGTCACTTAAAAATATTTGATTTAATTTTGAATTCCATAAAATTGAAGTTGGTGAATAATGAGATAATTTCATATTATGTATTAAAGAAAAGTCATTTAAAGAATAGAATTTGAAATATGAAAAATCACTTTTTTTCATTGGGGAAGTACCAGTTAAAACTATATTATTAAAAGAATTTAATGTCATTCCCATTTTGGAATTTACAAAAGGTAAATTATCCCAAGTAAAAACAGTTTCTTTAACATTTCTCATATCCCATAATTTCATAGTAGAATCATCAGCTCTTGATAAAAATTTAAAATCATCAACAAATAAAATTGAACTAATTTCACAATTATCTTCATGAGCATGTTGAATATAAATTTCAGGTCTCCAACTTTTATTTGAAAAAATCTGAATAGAACCATCATTAATACCACCAGCAATTAAATTCCCATTAATATTATAATTACAACTATTAACTGGAATTTTCTTATTTTTCAATGTCTTAACTCTTAAAACATAACTTTGCATAATATCTCTATCAATTCCAATTTGTTTAGAATAAATATCCCATATTCTAATAGTAGAATCTCTACTTGAGGTAATAAATAAATTTTTTTCAATTGGATGAAATTTCCCATCAGTTAAAGGGAATGTATGACCTTTTGTATTTTTAATATCAACAAGATATAAATCGCCTTTAACACAAGAAATTTCATTTTCTCCATTTCGACTTAGGATTTTAGCTTGACAATCAGTTGAACAAACTAATAAGAAACCACCACTTGCTGACCATGATACTGATACTACAGGAAATTCCCCTTCATTACCACAGTCGACTATATGGTTAGGGGATGGGTTACTACGAAGAGAGTTAAAATCCCATATTTTTATTGTACCATCATAGGATGATGTTGCTAAGAGAGTTGATGTACGGTCTATGTCTAATGAGGTTATTGGTTTTTCTAATGTGTGGGTTAAGGTTACTTTATGAGTTAATGGGAATTTATTATATGAAGGATTGTTATTTTTGTTTTCTTCTTTATTTTCTTCGATTTCTTTTTCCTCTTTTTCAAAAGAGGAATTTTGAGATTTTGAATTTTTTGATTCTAGGTTAGTTTTTTCAATGTTTTTGGTATTTATTGAGTAATGAGATAAGATTTGTTTTTTTAAGGATGGAGTTAGTTCAGGGTCAAGTGAACCAAAGTTTATTGGCATTTTATCTATGTTTTTGTTTTCTTTTAATATTTTGTCTATTATGCTTAAGTTTGGTTTTGAGTTTTGGGATTCTGGAAGATAAATGTAGTCAACTAAAGGTTTTGGTTCTTCTTCCTCTATTTCATCCATTTATAAAAGTATTTTTTTAGATATATTTATTTAATAAATAAATTTTAGAATATTTTTAAACATAGAATTTTTTTAGAATGTAGGAATTAAGTTTTATGGAATATTTTTTATTTAAATATTTAGAAAAAAATTTCCAATATTATATTCATAAATTATTATTTAAGTTTTATATTAATTATATATATTTAATAAATTTAAAAAAAAATAAATAGAAAAATATTTAAAATTTAAATTTTTTTAAATAATTTCATCAAAAATAATAATATGTGAAAAAAAATAAATTTCATTAACAATTATTTAATTAAACATTTAAATTTGAAGATATCTTAAAAAATATAATAAAAAAAATGCAAAAATTATGTATTAACACCGAATTACAATCATTTGAATATGATTGTGAAATGTGTACATCTACATCAAGTAAAGGTACCTTAAATCCTTCATTATATAATCCATCAATTTTAACTAAATTTATATCAAAAAAAACTCTTAGAGGAAGAAAAGAAAAAAGTCCTCTTCCAAAAGGAAAAAAAAAATGTTTAATTTGTCTCGAATTTGCTGAATATTCAAAAGAACCATTAATATCATGTTCAATTTGCAAATGTACATTTCATTTAAATTGTTATCATATAAAATTAGATAAAAAAGAAATTAATTTTTCTTCATTTAAATGTGAAAGATGTACAAATTCTCAAAAGGAAAATATTTCAATTAATTCATATAAATGTTTCATTTGTGGATATAGTGATGGTGTTCTATGTCATAATAAAACAAATAATTCATATTATCATTATTTATGCTATAGATTATTACCAGAATTATTTGAAGAATCAAAAAATGAAAATGAAATTTCAAAATTTAAAATAAGAAAATGGAGATATAAAAGCTCATGTCGTTATTGTAATGAACATATTTCAAAAGATAAAGTAGTAATTAAATGTGGTAATACTAAATGTAAAAATTATTATCATATTCCATGTGCAATTGAGAAAGGAATGTTATTTTCTATTAATTTTTTATATAAATATTATTGTTTTGAAGAATTTAAAGATAAAATTTCAATTCCTTTTTATTGTGCTTCTCATAATAAAAGACCTGCTCATTCTTATAGATTAAATGTTATTAATAATGAAAATTTTGATCCTGATAATATTAGATGTGAAGAATTTATTACTTACACAAAAAAATCTAATAAAAATAATAAAATTAGAATTTTATTAGAAGACGAAGATAATAATAATAATAATAAAAATGAAAATGAAAACAAAAATTTGAAATTAAATTCTTTAGATGATGAAATTAATATAAATATTAATTGTGATAATAATATTGGTTTTGATGAAGGATTTTTAGAAAATTATTATCAAAATGATATGGAAAATATTTTTGGTTTTGGCCATGATGATAATGAAAATTTATTTTTAATGAATTATAATAATCTATAAATCATTTTTAGTTAAGGGAATATTAATTTATATGAGACCATATAAGTATTTAATAAATGTTTCAATTTATTAAATACGGGTTTATAAATGTTTTAATTGGAAAAATTATTTTCATTCTTTTATATATTTAGGTCAATTTTTAATTATTTAATAAAAATTTATTAGATTTGAAAAAACAATATAATTTTTTTTTATTATTTAATATAAAAATTTTTTTCAATGAATATTAAAAATAACAGAAATAATGATTTAAATCTTGTATTATCTACACAATTAAATTATTTGAATATAATAGAACCAAAAATAAATATAATTGAAAAAATTACTGATTGCAATAAAAAAATTGTAAATTTAATATATAATATTGAAGATTATTCAAAAGATAAAATACTTTTTAAAAGAAATAATACAATTAAATTGACAAAAAGAAGGAATAAAAGTTTAAATGACAATAATTATGATAATTTAAAACAAAAAATTTCATCTATATATGGATTAATCTCAACAAAAGAAGAAAATAATTGTTTTGATTCTATTTCTAGATTTAATAGTTCAAATTCAAATAATAATAATAATAATAGTATATCACTTCCAAAAGTTAATACTAAAAGTAGATATTTTGGTAAATCAATTAACAATTTCAATATTTATAGTTATAAAGGAAATATATATAAAAATAAAAGCTTTAATATAAAAAAAATAAATAATGATTTATTAAAACAAAAAGATAAATTTAAAAATTCTTTAAAAGATACAAATGAAGAAATAACTTCAATTACTTTAGTTAAAGAAAATCATATTATTAAAACTAATAATAAGTCAAAAAAATCTAAAAATATTTTTAGAAAAGAAATAGTAAAAAAAGATATTAATAAAAATAAAGGAAGAAATTTTATAAATGAAATATTATCTTTTAATTCATCAAAGATTGAATTAAAAAATGTATATAATAATTGTGATAATCAAATTGAAAATGCTGAAAAATTAGAAGGTCAATTTATTCGTAAAATGAATTACAATGATATAAAATTAAATTTTAAAGATGAAGAAAAAAAGAATAATGATATTCCTAATTTTCAAGAAAATCCAGATGATAAAAAATTTATAAAAGAAGAATCAAAACAATTAAGAAAAATATTTAAAAAAAATAGATATGAAAGAAAAAAGAATTTAGAAGATTTAGATAAAATAAAAAAAATTAGTAATTCATTAGCTTTTAAAAATAGAAATACTTACTTTAAAATTTATGGAAATTATTCAATTGGAAATGATGATAATGATTTTATTTTCTATAATGAAATTGAAAAATTAAAAAGCAAAAATATAAATTCTGATATTGATAATATAAAGAAAAATCATTCATCTAAAATTGTTAAAAAATTATTAGAAAAAACAATAAGAGAGAAACAATTAATATTCAAAAAATATTAAAATTTCAAAGTTAAAAAATTTTGATTAGCTATAAAGAAAATTATTTTATAAATAATACGTTATATGTAGGATTATTTATAAATAAATTATCAATATTTTTATATATCAAATAAAAAAGAATCTGAATCACTTTTTTCTAATTCAATTTCTTCATTTTTTTTATCTAGTTTTTTACATATTAATGTTCTTCTACATCTTTCAAAAATTAATATAATATTAAAAATAAACTCAATTATTATAAAAATGAATATTGTATATTGTATAAATAAATAAATATATGGATAATTCATCATTTCAGTAAAAATACATATGATATATTGGAGTATAGAAGTTATTATTAAAATTATAAAATTTAATATTCTTATATAAGTAACTAGATTATATTTAATAAATAAATTGATTCCATAATTGAAGGAATAAATATACAAAATAAAAAGTACAATTTGTTTTTCCCAATAAATATCATATTCATCTTGATGGTTAAATTTAGTATTATAAATTAATAGTATAATAATAATCATGAGTAAAATAACAATAGTTTGTAAATAAAAAACAACTTGTTTAAAAAAAATTAAATTCATTTTTTATAAATAAAATTTATAAATAATAAATTTATTAATATTTACTTTAAAAAACTCTTACTAATATATTATTAAATTATTCGTTTCTAACAAAAATAGTCCCTTCAATAGGTTTACTTTTTTTTCCAAAACTTTCAATAGCACTGACTTTAATTTTATACTCTCCATTTTTTAAATAAGAACACATTCCTAATTTAATTATTTTTTCTCTATCTTGAGGCATCAAATAAAAATCAGAAAAATATAAAAATTTCCCAGCAAAACTATTATCTTTTAAATATATTAATTCAACTTCATAAGAATGCACAAAATTATCATGATAAGGTTGTTCAAAAAAAATAACACTTTTAATTTCATTTTTTTGAATATTTTTCATATATTTAACATTAATATTTTTATCTTGTTCATTTTTCCAATAAGGTGCAACACTTTTTTTTTCTCTTTCTAAATTAGTATATATAAAATTTTTTTTATTAACAGGTTGTTTAATAATCCATTTATCCCCATAAAATTCATTTTTCTCAAATGAAATTCTATTAAATTCAATTTTTTCATCATTAACATCCATAATTAATCCCATATAATTTTTCAAACAAGGTTTATTTTGTCCAAATTCATTTTTCGGAACTGAACCATTTTCTTTACCTTTTTCCAATTCAATATAAGCAATAGCTTGTGTTTGAATAGCAGTAAAATCACCTTGCCAAATACTTCTTTCATCAATTAAAGAAAAGTGACTATGACCACTAATTGATATTACATTCTCATAATCACTTAAAACATTTTTAATATTTACATTTCCCCATTCAATACTACCATACATTGTATTAAATGGATTCATATGTGTAATAACGAAAATTGGTTTATTTTTATCTTCTTTTAATGCAATTTCAATTTGTTCTTTCACCCATTTTGTTTTTGAAGCAGCAGTTATATCTAAAAATCTATTCTCATGACTCCACATTATGAAATGATATCCATTTATTACTTTATGTCTAAATGGAGATTGTTTAAATGCATAATGGAATTTCATTTGACTTTTTTTGGCTGGTTCTTGTTCTTTACTCCAATAATCATGATTACCCATTATTATATTTAATATTGGTTTTTTGTTTTTGAAAATATGATTAAATGTATTTAGGAATAAATTATATGAGTATGTTGCACCTTGATCACCTATATCACCTGCTACTATTAAAATGTCTATATCTTGATTGTTTAATATTCGAAGTGTTTTATCTAAATGTTGTATAAATGGATCATAATAATCATTTTTTGTGTAATATTCTGGAGGAAGTTGAGTATCGCTTATTATTCCTATTTTTAATTCTTTTTTATTAAGTGTTATTCTTGTTATTGTGTTATCAAAAGGTGAGTATGTTAACCAGGTGAATATTATTGAAAATATTATTATTAGTATATTTGAAATTAATAAAAATGTAATGTATTCTTTTGTGAAAAAGGAAATAAAGTTATTTGATTCCATACAAATATTTTTTTTTTCTAATAATTCAAATTTTGAATATAAAATCTTAAAAAAAATAATTATATTTAAAAAAATGAAGCTTTTTCTTTTTTTTATTTTTTAGTTTTTTTCAAAAACTAAATAATAAAATTCTTAAATGTAAAGTATTTAAATAAATATTGGGAACATTTAATATGTTCATATATTTAAATACTTGATAACTTAAAAACATTTTTAATTTGTATTTTGGAGTATAACATGATGACCAAAAAAAAAATGATAAAGTCAATGAAAATTTTAATACTCTTAATATTCTTTTTTTATTTTTCCTTATTTTTTTATTAAAATTTTTACACTTTACTATGATCCTGATTATGAGAGCTGATTATACTCCTGTTATAAAAATAAAATAATAATTAATAAATATTTAAAAAATTATATATATTAAAATAACTTTCAATTATATCTATACATTAATTTTATTAAAATTTGTCAAAAATAAATTTTTTTTAATTTTTTTTATGGTTCATTCATATCAACAAATAAACTATCATTTTCTAATATTTTCATTTGATTTTCAAATTGTTTTTCTTGTAAATTTTCTTTAAGACTTCTTTTATTTAAAATATTAATTTGCTTTACAGCTTCTCTTTTATTATCTTTATTATCAATCATTTTAGAAAAGAAACCTGTTCCAATTCTTTTTTTTTCACCTCCTTTAATCATTTTCATTATTTTATTATTATTTGGATTATTATTAAAAAATGAATAAATTGAAAAAGATTCATTTCCAAAATTACTTGTAAATGATCTATTTGTATTTAATATTGAGTATATTCCATCATTATTATCTATTTTGTTTATTTTATTTTTTAGATTATTTTCAAAATTAAAATTTTCATCTTCTGGAATTTCTTGCAATTTTTTTTCTTTTAAATCTTTTATTTCTTTTTCAAGTAAATAAATTTTTGATTCTTTTTCTCTTATTTTTCTTGTTAATTTTTTATTTTCTGTTAAAAATTTTTGCATTTCTACTGCAAAAGATTGAATTTGTTTTTCCATTACTATAAATTTTTTTTTTGACATATTATCTTTATTTGAATGTATTATTTTATAATTTTCATCTTCTAATTCAGCTATTTTATTTATTAATCCTATAATTTTATTTTCTTTATATGAGAAATCTTTTATTGTTTTTTGTTTATAATTATCAAATTCTAAATCTAAATTACATAATTTTTCATTTAATAATTTTGTTATTTCTTGTGATTCATTCAGTTTTTTATTTAATCCAATAATTTGGTTTTCTTTATTAAAAATTATTTCATTTAATTGAGTTATTTTATTTTTTAATTCAATTGAAGTGATATCATTAACTGAATTAATTTTTAATAATTTTTCTTCTAAATCTAATGTTGTATTATTATTTTCTCTTAGAGTAAAACTTTTATTTACATTACTTTGAATAAAACTATTTGATAAGAAATTAATATTTGTTACCATGTTACCACAGCTTCTACTACTTGTATCAAAACTATTACTATCACTATTATTCAAATAATTATTTTCAATATTTAATTCATTCATACATTCATTCCATTTTTTAAATGCTAAATTAGTATATTTTTTAGCTTCTTTAAAATCATTTTTTTGAATAGAATATAAAATTTTTTTATTAAGAGAAGAATATCTTCCCATATAATTTTGAATTTCAGAAATAAATTTATTATGTTCTTCAATAAGATTCTTAATATTATTTTGAAGTATCATTATTTTATCATTTAAAGTAAATATATCTCTATTTTTTTCATTAATCTCTTCCATTAAATTATCATTTTCTCTTTTACTATCTTCAAAATCTTGTTGCATTTTCAAATATTCTACATTTAAAAAAGATAATTGTGTTAATAATTTCATACAATCTTCACAAACTTTCTTTTTATTTCCTTTATTATTTTCATTATTTTTTTCGTCATCATTCAAATTATTTAATTTCTCATCTAAACCTTTCTTATCAATAATCTCCTCCAATATTTTAATCCTATCATAAGCTTTATTTAACTTCATTAGCAATTCCTTAACACTTTGTTGTGTATTAGCAATGACTTTATTTTTAATTAACTTGGCTCTCTGACCAAAACGAAGTGTACTCATACTTTCATTTTGATTAAGCCAACTAGGACTAATAGTAACAATTAAAGTAGTAAGTGAATTCCCACCGAGTGACTCTTGTAAAACTCTTGTTAATTTACTATCACGATAAGGAACAAATTTAGCATTTTCACTTAAAGCATTAATAACCATTCCAAGTGTCATTAATGATTTATTAATATTTTGAGCTTCTTTTAATAATCTTCCCTTTTCAATTCCACTTTTACTCATTTTTTCACTTCCTGCTAAATCAACAAAATGAATTTTTCCTGTTTTAGTAGAACCAGTTATTGTATTTCTTTGAAATATAGTAATTACAAATAAAGAATGAGAACGAGAACTTCCTTTATTCATTTCTGTTGCTGAAACAGTACGATTATGGCTTCCTGTATAGAAAACTTCATTCATTTCTTCTTCCGAACTTACACAAATTTCAGTTAATTCCTCAACCCAAATTCCTTTATTATTAACTTTATCTTCTCTAATTGATAAATCAGTTTTTCTTGTATCTAATAAATCTTGAATTTTCTCATTGTAAATTTGATAATAATTACATTTTATATTAAATTCTATTTCTTTACTTGCATTTGGGATTTGTTCAAAAATATATTCTGTAGTCCTTGGGATAATACCTTGTAAATTTTTATTATTATCAAATCCTTCCATTGTATAAGTTTTACCACTTGAGGTTTGGCCATAACAAAATAAAGTACAATTTATTCCTTCTAATACTGATTTTATTAATGGAAGTGCACATTTTGTAAAAATATCGTTTTGAGATGAATTTTGAGGAAATATTGAATCAAAGGTAAATTCTTGTGTTTTTGAGTCTTGAGGTTGATCTGGGGAGGATGAACATATTTTTATTGTATTTTCATCCATTGGAAATATACATATTGGGGTTTTTGATTGTTTTTCTTTTTCATTTTCAGGACGAACACGACAATATACTTTGACGTTAGATTGCTTTGACATTTTATATATTTTTTTAAATATTTTTTACTTTTTAAAAGAATTAAAATCTACTATTATTTGTATTTTTTGAAATAATAAATCATTATATTTATTTTTTATTTTAAAAAATTATATTTTTTGATTTGTAAATTAAAATTGATAAAATTTTTAAATTTTCTTAATTATACTATGATTTCATTTGACAAATCTTTTTAATAATTTTTAAAATTAACATTTTAATATTAAATAATTGGTTAATAATGAGAAAATAAGAAAATATAAATAAATACTAATTTTAATTATTTTTTAAATTATAGTTGCTAATTAAATTAAAAATAATATAAAATTCTTTATAAAGTATTTTAATATTTGTATAATAAATAAAAAATATGTCTAAAGAATTTTTAAATAAAAAAATGAATATTGATGAAACACCAAAAAAAGAAAAAAATTCCAATAGCAAAAATAATTCAAAATCGATAGGCTCAAATGATTATGTTTTTGCAAATAAAAATAACACAAATTTTACTTTAAAACATATATCAGATTTTCAAGAATTTATCTCAAATTTTGATAATACTTTAAATCCGTCGTATACAAAAGATGAATTTTATTTAAATCAAATACAATTAAAGGAAAAAATATCAAATAAAAATAATTTAAATAAAAAATTTAGATTAGATTTTTGTTTAAATGATATAAAATTAATATATCCATTATCAACTAAAAAAGAAAAAAATAAATTTTTTAAAAAGAAAAATAAAACATTATCGGATTTGTTTATCTTTTCCAATACATTAATAAATCAAAATAAAAATGAATTAATTATATTTAATAATATACATAATTATAGTAATGGATATTGGGCTTCATGTGAGATTACAGAATTTTGTTTTGACTCAAAAATTATATTTCCTCATAATAATGACCAAAATTTTATGAAATAGTAAGAGATGAAGATTTTGTAGAATCAATAAGAGATTTTTATTATGATGAGAGAGGAATTAGTCATTTTTATGGATCTAAAGGAAATAGTAAATCTATTGTTTTTCGTTCAATATTATTTAATTATACTAATTTCAATGCAAAAAGATATTTTCCTTTTATATTTTTTGATTTAAAAATATTGAATACATTAATTAAAAATGATATAATAATATTGAAAAGACTTATATTACATGAATCATATAGTTATTTAAAAATTTTGATTCAGCCAATTCATTTATTGAAAAAATTGATTTTAATAAAAAAAATGTTATGGATTTAATTAAAAATATAATTCAAATTATTAAAAAGGAATTAAATGAAGAAAAAATTTTATTTGTTATTGATGGCTATTCTAAAAAATATGATAAAAATGATTCTTTAAAAAAAATAAAAGAACTTATCCCAAAAAATTATTTATTTATAATTTATTACTGTTTAATTTATCAAGATTCTTATGATTTTTATTTAAACTTTAATCCTGATAATAATATTAATTTTTATACTGGTTTTTTTGAACGTTATTATTATTACTCTAAAATAAAAACAATAAAAAGTTTAAAAATTGAGAATGAATTGCCTAAAGATTATTATGAAAAGTTTGGACAGAATGTTTTTTATTATTTTGAATATAAAAAAAAAAATATTGATTTCTCAATTTTTGTCAAAAATCTGAAATTAAAAAACAAATTGATTACTTTCTTAATTCAAATCCAAATAATAAAAAATTTTTAAAAGAAATATATAATATTATAGAAAATAAAGAAAAAATTGAATATAATGATATCTTATCATATATACCTTTAAACTATATTGAAATTGAAATTGAAGGAAAACCAATAGGGAAGTATTATGAAACAGATTATCTTGATGTAAAAAATCGTGAATTTTATTATCTTGAATATTGTTTTCCATTAGTAAAAGAATGCATAGAAGATATTTTATTTCAAAATAATAATATAATTAATATGAAAGAAGAAAAATTTTTACAATTACCTGCTTCAGTCCTAGGCTCAAATTTTGATGTTGAAATGAATAATCTTTTTCATAAATTAATCACAAAGAAAATATTTTTAATCATCAAAAAAAATATTTTAAAGATATAAATTCAATACTTGAAAAATCCTCTAATATAAATGGTAATCAAATATATAAAAAAGATGATGTTATCAATTTTATTAATAATTCAATTGAATTAAAAGAATTAAAAAAAGCGATTAAATTTATTATTTTCAATAATTATACATTAATCCTTATATTTCAAGAAAATTTCTTTGGAAAAGCCTTTGATATGTTAATTTTAATTCAAAAAAATAAAGAAAAAAAAGAATTTATAATGAATTTAATTCAAATAAAATGATCTGATACTTTTACAATTGATGAAGTTAGTTTACCTTTTCAAGTAGAATTCATTAAACAAAAGTTTTCAATTTTATTTAATATAAATATATGTGAATCATATGTGCTATATTTGAGTATATTTGAATTACCAAAAAAATTTGCTTTAAAAAATAAAGATAAAACATTTTTATATAATATAAATGAAGAAAAATTTGTTGATTTTAATAATAAAGAATATAAAAATTTTCCTATTCTACCAGGAGCGATAATTCAAAATTTAGATGAATCTTTTTTTTTATTAGAAATTGAAAAAAAATTACA
>Ga0256407_10007246_pt1 | contig 16797 bp, 15 predicted proteins | sample RumenRJG_04DNA_FD_193489 | JGI IMG/M metagenome (GOLD analysis project Ga0256407, IMG submission 193489) | Bovine rumen microbial communities from Lethbridge, Alberta, Canada - RJG_04 | ecosystem: Host-associated > Mammals > Digestive system > Stomach > Rumen | place: Canada: Alberta...
CTTGCTTACGATTTGCGCTTGCCTTGTTTTTTCTTGCACGGTGAATTTTACGCTCTCTTGCGCGTAGGCTCCGTTCAACAAACAAAATAAAAATAAAATCGCAAAAAATTTCATAAAAAAAACCAAAAAAAAGAAAAAAAAATCTATCTTATATAGTGGAGCGCCACAGTGTTGGCAGGCCGCCTCTTGATACTAAAAATATCGGGAGGAATCGCAGAACATGACTGAGTACGAATTTGCAATGCTTGTCATTGCATTCTTGACTTTGCTTGTAAATGCGATCGCTCTCTTCAACCGTAAGAAGTAGTAGCGAAAAAAAGCCTGCCCGCAGGTGTGTTGTCTCGGACAGGCTTTTATAAAAGCCAACAAGAGGCGGCCGCATCATTGTGGCGCTCCGCTCTTTACCTTAAATCTTAGCGCGCAAACACTCAAAAGTCAAGCAAAAAAAAGGCCGCCCAACAGGGCGGCCGGATTTTGGTCTTGCAACCAATTTTTTGTCTTACAACCTAGTTGATGCGGGCGTCGGCGCTAACGTAGGTGATTGTCGCGTTGTGGCGCTCTTCGTAGACGTTGTGGTAGATGTCAAGCTGCAAGTCGCGGTTTCCGCTGAATTCCTTTGAGAATTTGTAAGTTCTGTTCTTAACGTCAGATTCCCAAGAAAGAGTGAAAGTGTTTGACTTGGCCTCGATGCGGAAATTCTTTACGTTGTTCCTGCGGAACGTGTAAATGACCGCGCCGCTGTCGGCGTCCTTAAGAACGCAGAAGGCGTCGCTTCCGCTGTTGACCTGGAACTGCCAGTTGCAGTTGTACTTTTGGTCAAACCAAACGCCCTGCAATGTCTCGGAAACGTTGGCAACCTCTCCGACGGCGTTGGCGGCAGAGCCGGCGGCGTCAAAGGCCTGCGTCATTTCTTCGGCAAAAGCGCCGGCTGCCAATACTGCGGCAACTGCAAAAGCTGTAAATAATTTTTTCATCTGGAACCTCCTATATTCCTTTAAAAAAATGCGTGTTTATTTTTACTTTTTGATCTCAGTGTAATCGTCGCCAATGGGAACGTCGTCCTCGTTGTATTCGTCGGCGTCGGGCTGGGCCTTGGCCTTCTTTGCCTTTTTGGCCTTTTTGCCTTTCTTTTCGGGAACGTCATCCGGGGCCTCAACGTATTCGTCGGCCTCAGAAATGGCCTTGAGGGGCGCCAGGTTTTCCTCTTCCTGGGCGTGGAAAAGGCTGATGTTTTCCTCGCAGATAAAGTCGCGAAGCTTTTTGGCCTGGGCGCGGGTAAAGTAGTAGTTTTGGATGATCGTCTCGCGGTTGGGAAGGTCCGTGGTCTTGGTCTTTAGCATCAAGTTGGGCGCCTTTTCAACGTGGATCACAAAGTAAGGGTTTCCGTCGATAAAGGCGTAGCCAAAGTCAAAAGTCGGCTTTGCCTTGCCGTTCATCATGTCCCTGATCACGCCAAACTCCTGGTAGCCGGGGGCAGAGCCGTAAATCGTCCTGGCCTTTTTGGCGCCGGCCTTTCTGTCAAGGCGCTTGTTCTCAAAGTCGTCAAAGTATTTGTCTATCGCGTCGCAGCAGACCTGGCGGGGCTCGCGGGCCATCTCCAGGGTGTAGGCGGTTGTGTCGTAGTAAATGCGGAATCCTGCCACGTCGGTGCCGCGGCGGTAAATGAAGTTTCCTTTTTTTGCCTTGATCTTTCCCGCGATCGGGGGAATGTAGATGGCGCACTCGTCAAGGACGTCGTAGCGGTTGGTGCCCAAGAATTTTTCCAAGGTGGTGCGCTCAGTGGGGTGCATTTTTTTGTCGCTGTAATAGTCCGGATGCTTTTTTGCCGACGCGAAAGAAGCCGCGGCCAAAACAATCAAAGCGGCAAAGGCTAGTTTTTTCATGAATGACTCCTAAAAAATTGTATTTTTAAATTAAACAAGTGTTTTTAACTATGGTTACTAGAATTATGTCAAGAAAACTCCTGACAAGAATAAAAAAGCCGCCCGCCGCGGGGCGGACGGCCTTTATGCCCGCCTTGCGGCGGACAAGCCTAATCCTAAGCCAACTTCAAATTAGAAGCTGTATGTGGCGCGGATCGGTACAGCCCAAGCGAACTTCTTGGGTTCTGTGGCAGCGAGAGTATCGCCGGCGAATTTTGTCGCTTCAGACTTGTCGCCCAATCCAACTCCGCCCTGGAAACCGATTCCCAAAGCTCCGTTAGATCCAACTGAGTACATGGCTCCAACCAAGAATGAGAGGTTGGGGTCCTTGCTGTTGTTGGGCAAGGCAAAGCGAACGTCGGCAACCAATCCAAGGGCGTCAGACAAAGCGTAGTTAACGCCAGCGCCGAATGTCAAAACAGGGTCAGATCCAGAAGCGAAAGACTTCGACATGCTTACGTCAGCAGATACCTTGAAGGCTTCTGTGATTCCGTAAGAAGCGCCGGCGGCAACCTTGAGTGACTGCTGGTCGCTGTCCTCGTGCAATGTGAAGGCTACGCCCAATGTGGCATAGAGCTTGTCGATTCCTGTCAAGTCGAAAGCGGCTTCGATTGTTCCGAGCTCAGACTTTCCGCCGTATGTGGCAGCCTGGTAAGTGATGCGGCTAGTCGTAGGAGCGTCTGTTTCCTTAGAAATCTCTTTGAAAGCGTCCATGTATGAGTCGAATTCCTTCTTCTTTTTTGCGTCATCTTTGTCAACTACGAATTTAGCGGCTGTCTTTCCGCCGTTGTAGTTAGCCTTGAAACCGGCCTTGATTGTACCGATTCCGTCGATGGCGTATGTGGCGCCAACCTGTGTCTTTCCAAAGGCCTTCCAAGCGTCGTCAGCTGATGTTGTGAGCGGGATGCTGAGGAAGATGTGCAAGGCTTCTGTCGGGAAAATCTCAAGTCCAAGACCGTTTGTTGTGTAGTCGCTGAATGTGAGTCTTTCGCCCCAGTTGAAGCTTGTGTTCGGGCGGAGCCAATCCCATGAGCCGTAGCAAAGGTCGCTTCCTACGCCAAAGTCGCGGTCCATGTAACCAACTGTGAGTTTAACCTGGTCAATGGGCTTGAACCAGAATGTGTTGGGTGCGAATGTTCCGATTGAGCCGTTCTCAATTGAAACGCCCATGTTCATACCGATTTTTCCGTCGTCTGAAGTCCAGGCAGCGCCCAAGCGTACCGGTCTCCAACCACCCCACGGGTTTCCAACGAATCCGCCCTTGATGTCCTCACCGTCTGAGCCAACAAGTGTCGGAAGGTTGCAAATCCATGCTCCAAATGAAACCTCAGCGAAGGCTGAAGTAGCTACCATAGCAGCAAGAGCCAAAGCTCCAATCAATTTTTTCATAATGAAAAAACCTCCTTATTTTTTAAAAAACAGAACTAGGTCTGCCTTTTTACTCTAAATATTAACACACATATTTTGCTTTGTCAAGAAAAAAATGATTTTTTTTAGAGCCCTAAAAAACGGCGGCTCTCAGCGTTTTTTACGCTTTGGCCGTCTCCGCGGGAGCGGCCTCTAGCGCTTCGAGAACTTTGTCTAAGGGGGCTCCAGCGTCTTGCGCTGCGGCTTCTAGCGAGGCTTTGTATTTTTTTATAAGCATGACCGCGTCTTCCACGGCTTTTTCTTGCGCGCCTTCTTTGCGGCCTTCCTCTCTGCCTTTGGCCCGCATGTAGGCCATCTCTCTGTCCCATTCCATAAATTGCTGCCTCCATTGCGTGTTGCGCTTGGCGTTCTCGACAAGGCCTCCAACGCGCTGGGTAAAGTCGTCGCTGCTTGAGTTCTGCGTGACCATGCGCAAGAAGGCCTTTTGCCTTGCGTCCAACAGTTTATCATAGTTTTTGCAAATGTAAAAGACTTTTTGCGTCCTATCGCCTAATTTTGTTTTCTTGTCTTCCAGGCATAAATTTTCAAAAGTGTACTTAGCCAGTCCTTTCTTGAATATGTCGTCAAGGCAGATGAAAATGATGTAGGTGGTCTTTAGCTCCTTGTACTGTTGGCCGGACTTAAGCAAGTCCACGTCCATGATTCCCTGGTAATAGCGCGAGCGCTCCGGCAGCTCTTCGGTGTCGGTTGTTTGCATTTCTATGTTGTAGGCCTTAAGTCCGTCCGCGTCCTTTACGTAGACGTCCATGCGGATGCCCTTGCTGGCAAAGTCGATGTCTACGACTTCTTCTTGGCTCATCTCGATCCGCTCTATTTTGAATTCCAATAGAATTTCCAACAGCTCCTTGCAGATGTCTGGATTATTCCTCATTACTTTGTAAAAGATGAAGTTGTTGGCGATTGTCGCCCGCTCCCACTTTTCCTGCGGCGTGAGCGCCTTTTGACTTTCGTTCATAATTCCTCCTTATGCCATATAGATAGGCTTTTTTTGCGTTTTTTTGGGGTTTTTGAGGGAAAATTCGTAAAAATTTCTTGAAATTTTCAATATTGCGCGCTAGAATTGAAAAACACTCGTTTTGGAGGTAATTTTATGAACATAAAGAAGATTTTGGCGGCGATGGGATTGGCCGCTCTTGTTTTGGCGGGAGCTTTTGCGGAAGAGAACGCCGGCGGACACAAAAAGTCTGAAATTTCCTATTACAGCGCTCCTGTATATAAAGTGATGGATTCGGCCAAGGCTTACACAGTCGTTTACGGCAAAGCCGGCCACAAGATGGGAACGGTTACGATTCCCAAAGATTGGGCAAAAAACAAGCCCGACCAGGTAAAGAGGCTTTTGGTGCGCAACTGCCCGCCAAAAATCGGCCCCTACGTCACAATCGTAAAAAAGAGCGGAGACTTCCTTAAGGTAATGCTCACCGTTCCCACAAACCACAACGACAAGATTTGGGGCATCGCCAACGAAAACAAGGTTGAGTCGACAGACGGCGTAGAGTCCGTTGAGTTGGAACTCTAGCTCCACATAATGAAAATTCTAGACTCGGAACAAATCGCCGCCTTTAGGGCCTTTGTCGAATCCCACGAAGCTTTTATTGTCGTGGGCCACAAGGATCCGGACGGCGATTGCGTTTCCAGCAGCCTGGCGGCGGCGGCCATCCTAAAGGCCTTGGACAAAGAATACATTTTGCTCAACGCGGGCCCCTTTAAGCGGCCCGAAATCCGCCAGTACGAAAAAGACTTTACAGACCAGATTCCCTTTTTGAGCCAGCAGGACAGAAAAAAAACCGGCCTTTTGGTCGTGGACTGTTCGGAACTTAGCCGCACGGGCGACTTTGGCGAAAGCCTCAAGGGCTTTGACACCTTTATCGTGGACCACCACAAAACGGCGGAAACTCCTGCCGGAGCGCAGGCGATAATCGACCCGACAAGCCCCGCGGCCGTTTGCCTTTTGACAATGCTTTACGAGGGAATCGTGGGAAAGCCCGACGCCGAGACTGCAAAAATAATGTTCTTGGGCCTTAGCACGGACACAGGCTTTTTCCGCTTTTTGCGCGAGGACAGCGCGGACGTTTTTGAGCTTGCCGCCCGCCTTGTGCGCTACGGGGCCAACCCCAACAAAATGTACAACCACATCACCGGCGGAAAGCCTTGGTCTACCCGCAAATTGCTGGGCCTTTTGCTTTCCAGAACGGAGCTTTACTGCAACGGAAAGCTTGCCGTAACCTACGAGACGATGGAAGACACCAAAAATTACGGGCAGGAAGGCCGGGACAGCGACGCGCTTTATTCCGCCCTTTTAAGCTCGCAAGGAATCCAGGCCGCCGTCTTCTTGCGGCAGGAAACCGACTCTTCTTGCACCGGCGGCTTTAGAAGCCTTGACGACGTTGACGTTAGCGCGGTTGCGGCCAAGTTTGGCGGCGGCGGCCACAAAAACGCCAGCGGCATGAGCGTCCAAGGCAAAATCGCCACGCTTATTCCCCAAATCGTAAAAGAATTTTCCCGCGTCTTGTAGGAAAAAAAAACGCGGAAAAAAGCGGAGCAATTTCCTTGACATTTGAGTATAGGAGCGCTAAGATTAGGAGTAGAGAAGCGCCACAGTGATGCGGCCGCCTCTTTTTGCTTTTGACAAAGCCTGTCCGAGACAAGCACGCTGCGGACAGGCTTTCCTTTTGCTTTACCTAATCAATTGCTTGAAGAGGGTCAGCGCTTCAACAATCAAAGATAGAATTGCGACGACAAGCGTCGCGCGTTCGTACTTGTTCATGTAGAGCGGTCCTCCCGATATTTTTAGTATCAAGAGGCGGCCTGCCAACACTGTGGCGCTTCACTATATAAGATAGAGTTTTTTTTCGTTTTTTTGGCTTATTTTTGGGAAAAAAAAATAAATTTGCGCCGCTTTTTTCCGCGTTTTTTTTCCTTTTCCAAACGCGCTAAATTTCTTCTTTACCATAAAGCGCGGCGGCGATTTTTCCGATATAATAGTTATGAAAAAGTCGCTTTTGATTTTGGCCGCGCTGGCTCTTTTTGTTGGAACGGCGGCCGCCGAAAAGACTGTCGAATCGCCCTATTCTTACGAATACCGCGACATCGCCCAAAAATTGCAAGGCCCTTCCGCTCCCTTTGAAAAAGACGGCTGCATCGTCTTTAGCGCCGAATTGGGCCCCCGCTACGTTGGAATCGCATTTGACTTTGAGAACTACCAAATCATCCATCCCTTTATGCGAAAGACGACCTATGACCAAAACAACGATCCGGTAAACACTTGGTACTTTTACATTTTGGAAGACGTTCCGCAAGTTTCAAAGATTTACTACCGCATGATCATCGACGGCCTTTGGACCACGGACAGCCTTAACCCGCAAAAATATTACGACACTCAGACCGGCATCCATCTTTCGGAGCTGACAGTCCACAAGCGCCAGGGAGCGGCTACAAGAACCGTGGCCAGCGGCAACAGCAACGCCACGCATTTTGTTTACCGCGGAAAAAGCGGACAAAAAGTTCGCCTTGCGGGAACGTTCACTAAATGGGACAGTTGGATTTACGAGCTTAAGGAAACGGCGGCCGGCCTTTACGAGTTGGACTTGCCGCTTCCGACCGGAACTTACTATTACGTTTATTACATCGGAGCGGAACGCTTTCCGGACCGCACCAACCACGACATGGCCTGGACCGAAGACGGCCGGCCAATTTCAAAGCTAGTGGTAGAGTAAAACTGTCGCAAGGCAAAAACGCGCGGCAAACAAAAAAGGCGGCTTTGAGGGCCGCCTTTTTGTTTTACTAAAATTTTTTGCAAGACCAAAACGCGCGCGACTTAAAATTTGAGGCCGCCGCCAAACTTTTTGGCCAGGGCGTTGAGGTCCATGCCTCCTAGGCCGCCCATTCCGCCAGCGCCGCCCATGCCTGGCATTCCGCCGCCGCCCATCATTTGGCCCATAAGTTGGGCCTGCAAGCCCTTGTTGCGGCTTACTTTTTTCATCGTAAGCTTTGTCTTTTCAAACTGCTTTATCAGCTTGTTCACTTCGGCGACGCTCGTTCCGGAGCCTTTGGCGATGCGCTTGCGGCGGCTGGGGCCGATTATCAAGTGGTTGGCGCGCTCTTTTTTTGTCATCGATTGAATGATGGCCTCTTGGCGCTTCATTCCGCTGGTGTCAAGGTCGCGTCCTTGCATGGCCGCCGCCGCTCCCGGAATCATTTCCAAAAGCGACTGCATGTTTCCCATCTTTTTTACTTGCTGGAACTGGGCCAGCATGTCGTCGAGGGTAAACTCGTTTTTGGCCATCTTTTTTTGCATGGCGGCGGCTTGTTCCATGTCGACTTTTTCTTGCGCCTTTTCTACAAGGCTGACGACGTCGCCCATGCCAAGGATGCGGCTTGCTATGCGTTCAGGGTGGAAGACTTCAAAGTCTTCGGTCTTTTCGCCCGTTCCGATAAAGAGGATGGGCTTTTGCGTGATTGACTTTAACGAAAGGGCCGCGCCGCCTCGCGCGTCGGAATCAAATTTTGTAAGAACGACGCCCGTAAGGCCAAGCTGCTCGTCAAAGGATTTGGCGATGTCAACGGCGTTTTGGCCGGTCATCGCGTCGGCGACCAAAATCGTTTCCACAGGATCGGCCGCCTTTTTAATTTGAACCAATTCCTCCATCATCGTTTGGTCGATCTGGAGACGGCCGGCGGTGTCCAAAATGATTGTGTCAAGGCCGTTCTTTTTGGCGTAGTCGATCGCGTTTTGGGCAACCTTTACAGCGTCCTTGGCGCCGTCCTCTTTGTAAACCGGAACGTCAATCTTTTGACCAAGCACGCAAAGCTGCTCGACGGCGGCCGGACGAATCAAGTCGCAAGCGGCAAGGAGGGGGCGGCGGCCGTCTTTTTTTAGGCGGGCGGCAAGCTTGTGGCTGGCGGTTGTCTTACCGGCGCCCTGCAAACCGAGCATAAGGATCACGCTTTGCGTGTCGGGTCCCTTAAGCTTAAGGTCTTGCTTGGTGTCGCCAAGCATCGCGACGATTCTGTCGTAGATTATTTTTACAAACTGTTGGCCGGGGTCAACGGCTCGGAGAACTTTCTCGCCCTTGGCTTCTTCTATCGCTCCGTTGACAAAGCGGCGGACGACGCGAAGGTTTACGTCGGCCTCAAGCAAGGCCATCTTTATTTGCTCTACCGCGTCCTCAATGTTTTTTTCTGTAATCGAAGATTTTCCGCTGATCGTTCTAAAAACGTCAGTAAAGGCGTTGGTCAGTTTTTCAAGCATGAGTTTCCCCTAAAAAAATATGGCCGCCAAAAAAGGCGGCTGCGTTTATTTATTTCCCATCAAGAGTTCAAGCATAAAATCTTCCGGCTCGATCTCGCGGTTAAGGATGCGGTAAAGGCCGTCGCAAATCAAAAGCTTTATGTTTTTGCTTTGCGCGATTTGGTGAACGTATTTGCAGGCGATGGCGCCTTCGGGAAGGTATCCGATTTTTGAAACGTTGGCGATAAGGTCGTCCAAGTCCTTGAATTTTCCAAGCAAATCGGTCTTGATCATTTCTTGGCCAAAGCGGCGGTTGCGGCCGTACTTGCTTTTGCAAGTAACGTCAAGGTCGCCCACTCCGGCGATTGAAGTGAAGGTCTCGGCATGCGTCGCGCCCATGGCGAAGCCCAAGGTTTGGATTTCGTTAAGGCCGGCGGCCATCAAAAGGCTTTCGGCGTTGTCGCCAAAAATGTCGCTGGTTTCGCTGATAGCGTCGAGGGCTCCGTAAACGACGGCGATGATATTCTTTGCCGCCGCGCAGATTTGCACGCCCACAACGTCAAAGCTTGAGTAAGCCATAAGGCCCGGAACGCGCATAAGCTCGCGGAATCTAATCGAAACTTTTGGATTTTCGCTGGCGGCGACAAGGCCCGTTATTTTTCCTATGGCAACCTCTTCCGCGTGGCTTGGGCCTGAAATGTAGCAAACGCTTCCTTTGTAAAAGTCAGGCAAGACGCTTTCCATTGTCTCGACGATAAGTTTGGGGCCGTCGGCGGAGGGAACGAATCCCTTGGTCAAAACGCCAATGTTGGCGGCGCCTTCTGCAATGTTTGGAAGGTCTATGATTTTTTTGAGCGTCGGAGCCAAGTAAAGGGAGGGAGAGGCCAAGACAAGGAATTCCTTGCCGGCGGCCACTTCCTTAATGTCGGTCGAAGCCTTAAGGTTGCTGTCCAATTTTAGGCCGGGCAAGAATTTTTTGTTTTCATGCTCGTTATTAATTGAAGAAACAACGTCGTCTTCCATGGCCCAAAGGGTCACGTCATGTCCGCCGCGCGCCAAGGCCTGGGCAAAGCCCGTTCCCCACGCGCCCGCGCCTATAACTCCAACAGTCTTTTTAGCAGCCATCGCAAAGCCTTCTGTAAAAAAATTAGAACCAAATGGAAGCGTTGTCTTCCCAGTCGATCAACTCTTCCGGCTTAAAGAACAAATTGATTTCGCGCTCGGCGCTGGTGTCGCTGTCCGACGCGTGAATGACGTTGTATTGAGTGTGGCAGCAAAAGTCGCCGCGAATCGTTCCCGGATGGGCTTCGGCGGGGCTTGTTGAGCCAACCAATTTGCGAACCAAAGTGACGCAGTCGTCGCCTTGCCAGCACATGGCCACTACAGGGCCGCTGGTTATGTATCCTACGAGAGAATCGTAAAAAGCCTTTCCCTTGTGCTCGGCGTAATGCTTGGACGCCAATTCGGGCGAAATATTCATCATTTTAAGGCCGACCAATTTAAGGCCTTTGTGTTCAAGCCGGCTGATAACCTCGCCGACCAACCTGCGGTTCAACACGCCAGGTTTAAGCATTGCAAAACATCTTGTTCCCATAATCCTTGCATTATAGCAAGAAACCGCGGGGCAAGTCAATATAGGCTAGAACGAGCTGCTCCGGCAGCGTCCAAAAGGACGCGGTGAAACAGCTCGAACTAACGATTTTGTTTGACTTTCGTTAATACGAGCTGCCCAGGCCGCCGACCTTTACTTGGAAGTGGCTGAACTCCATTTGGAAGCTGGCTCGGCCCTGGGTTACGCTGCGCAAATTGGTGCTAAAGCCGAACATTTTGGCCATAGGAGCCTCGCAGTGAATCAGCTCGGCGCTGGGCTTGGAATCCTGGCCCATGATCATTCCGCCGCGCTGGGTCACTTGGCTCATCGCCTCGCCGACAAATTCCTTGGGGCAAGAGATTTCAACGTCCATTACAGGCTCCAAAAGCTCGGGAGCGGCGGTCTTGCAAGCCTTGTCAAAGGCGGCGACAGCGCAAGCCTCAAAGGCAAAGGTTGTGGAAGTAAGCTCGTTGTAGTCAAGCGCGGTGACTTTTACGGCCGTGTCAACGCAGGGATAGCCGTAGTTGATTCCGGCGGCCAGCGCGTTTTCAAAGCCGTTTTTGACCGCGTCGTAAATTTCTTCGGGAATGGCGGAATCGCGGACAGCGCATTCGTAGCTGTTGCCGCTTCCCGTCTCGCGCGGGCTGATTGTGACCGTGATTCCGGCGGTGTTTTCCTTTCCGCCAAGGACGCGGCTGTAGTTTTCGGTGGCGGTCGCTTCCGCGGTGACTGCCTCGCGGTAAGTTACCTGCGGAGAGCCTACGCGCGCCTTTACGCCAAAGTCGTCCTTCATGCGGGTGACCAAAACGTCAAGGTGCAGCTCGCCCATTCCGCTGATAATCATCTGTCCGGTCTCGGCGTCTTCCTTATGAGTGAATGTCGGGTCTTCGCGGGAAAGGATTTCCAAAGTTTCGTTGAGCTTGTCGCGCTCGCTGATTGAGTCGGGCTCGATGGCGACGCTGATTACAGGCTCGGGGAAGTTGACGCTTTCCAAGAGAACCGGGAAGCCTTCGCTTCCAAGGCTGTCTCCAGTCTGCGCCAATTTAAGGCCGATGAAGACCGCGATGTCGCCGGCCGAAACGCTCTCTAGCGGCTCGGACTTGTCGGCGTGCATGCGCAAAATGCGGTTTACGCGCTCGCGTTTTTTCTTTCCTACGTTAAAGACTTGCGTTCCGGCCGCGATTTTTCCTGAATACATGCGGACGTAGCAAAGGGGGCCCATCTCGCGGTCGTACTGGATTTTAAAGACAAGGCCAAGGGCCTGGCCGTTTTCCTTGCAGGGAACTTCGACGTCCTCTGTCTTGTCGCGCTTTACGTGAACGCCCTTGGCCGGCGGAATTTCGTCCGGGGCCGGAAGGTAGTCGACGACCGCGTCGATAAGCGGCTGCACGCCCTGGTTGTGGCGCGAGCTTCCCATGACGAATGGAACAAAGGCGCGGCTTATCGTACCCTTTCGGAGCGCGGCCTTTAATTGCTCCACCGTGATTTCCTTTCCTTCCAAGTAAAGCTCGGCAAGCGCGTCGTCGCTTGAGGCAACCGCGTCCACCAACTTTTCGCGCCACTCGTTGGCTTCGTCCAAGCGGCTTGGGTCGATGTCGCTCTCGGTGAATTTTTCGCCCTCGCTTTCAGCGTCCCAGCGAATTTCCTTCATTTTTAAAAGGTCGATGACGCCCTCAAAGTCGGGGCCTTGGCCGATCGGGATTTGAAGGGCCACGCAAGTGACGCCAAACTTGTTGCGCACGTCTTCCATCGAGCCAAAAAAGTCGGCTCCGATTCTATCCATCTTGTTCATAAAGCACAAGCGGGGAACGTTGAATTCGTCAGCCTGTTTCCAAACGGTTTCGGTCTGGGGCTGAACGCCGTCAACCGCGCACAAAACGCAAACCGCGCCGTCAAGGACGCGGAGGCTGCGCTCGACTTCCGCCGTAAAGTCAACGTGGCCGGGCGTGTCGATTATGTTGATTTGATAGTTCTTCCAATAAGTTGTCGTGGCTGCGGAACAAATCGTGATTCCGCGCTCCTGTTCCTGCGCCATCCAGTCCATCGTGGCTTGGCCGTCGTCAATCTCGCCAATCTTGTGAATCTTTTTTGTGTAGTAAAGAATTCGTTCGGTGGTCGTGGTTTTTCCCGCGTCGATGTGGGCCATGATTCCGATGTTGCGCATTTTTTCCAATGACATAATTTTCTCCAAAAAGTTCATCTATTATAGTGGAGATTTAAATTGCTTTCAAGCCTAAAAGCGCGCCGCTAAAGGTCAACGTCGGCGGGCGCGGAACCCTTGGGAATTATCAAAACGCTTTTGGCGTCCTTTTTGCGGGACTTAAGCAAACGGCGGGCGGCCTTTTGCAAGTCTTGCGCGTTTATTGTAAGCAAAGTTTTTGTGTTGCCCATAACTTCCTTTGGGTCGATCAAATAAAGTTGGCGCAAGAAGGCTGTGTGGCCCCGGCCCTTTGGCGTCTTTGGCTGGATCGATCCGGAATAAGTTCCCGCAATCGCCTTTTCGACAGTTTCGGGATCGAAGGGCGTTTTGGCCGCCTCCTCCAAGCACTGGTCAAAAGCCTTTAGGCTGGCTTGAGGATTTGGGTCGCGGTAAGTGCACAAAGTCCAGCGCTCCGAAAGCGAGTCGACATGCGCAAAAGCGCCGTACGCTCCTCCAACCGTGCGAATCTTTTCCCACAAGGCGCCGCTGGAAAGCAAGTGGGCCAAAACTTTTTCGGCCACAGCCTCGCGGCTTGCGTAACGCGAAGCCTTAAAGGAAAGCGCGGCAAAGCCAACCATTCCATGGACGGAAATTTTTTCGTCGTTTTGGGGAACGCCTTTTTTTAGGTTTGTCATTTCGTAAAGGCCTTCAAGGGGAACGGACAATTTTTTTTGCGGAGAGCGCAAGTCCATTTGGTCCGCGAAATTTTTGACGGCGGCCAAAGCGGCGGGCATTGTGTCTTTGTCAGCGGTAATGTGAAGGACCGCGCCCGCGCCGAAAACTTTTGACGCTATGAATTTCATTTTTTCTATCGTTCCGTCAAGGTCGGCAAGAATTTTTCGCATCGTAAAAATTTGGCAAAGGCCGCCCCATATTTCGTCAATCGCGCTGGCCCGGTCAGCCTTGCATTCGGCGCGGCCGCTTGCAAAGCTGTGGCCGTTTGGCAAAACCGAGCTTTCCAAGTCGCTTAAAACTTCTTCCGCCAAAGTACGGACGCGCTTTTTGTCGTCATAGCGGGCGCCTTTTAGACAGTCGCGCATCAAGTCAACCGAAGCGGCGATTTTGTCGTCAAGCGCCTTTATCTTGCAAAAAAGCCAAGGCCGGTTGGCAAAAGCCTTGTTGGCCTTGAACAATTCCTTGGCGCCCGCGCTGTTTGGAACGGAGCTGACAAAAGCGCTTGTGCTAAAGCCGCCGCATGTTTTTGCGATTAAAAGCGAACTTTTGTCCCAACGCAAATCGCCCCAGCCCAACTCGTTTAAAATGTAGGCAAAGAACGGAATGTAGGGATACATCTCGGCTTCAAAAATGTCCAAAGGGAATGCGGCGGTAATGTAAGCGATTCCGTTTGTGTTCTCAAGGCTTTTAAATAGCGGAACCTGGCCGCGGCGAGTTTGGACAAAGCCTTTTGAAATTTTTATTTTTTCATCGATCACTTTTAGGTCGCGCGGGCGGATGTGAGGCAGCATGGCTTTGGCGGCCGCGTCGTCCGGCGTTTGTTGGTATTCATGAAGGGCCTTTGTTTCTTTTTGGATTTCTTCCTTGCTGGATTCCTTTAAGAGTTCCAAGGCGATTTTATTTTCTTGGGCGGAACGTTCCTTTAAATATTTTTTGTCGGGAACGACGACGGTCCAAGCGACGCTTTTATTGTCAATCAAATATTCTTTTATCAAACGCTTTATGTAGTTTGAATCAGACTGGATTTTTTTCTTAAGGCGCTCAAAAGCGTCGCGGACAAAAAGACAGTTTCCGGGAGCGGCGCCGTAGTTCCACGAGCGCAAGGCGCGCCTCATCAAAACCAAAGAGAACGGCTCGTGAAAGCGCTTTATTTCGCGGTTGTCAAAGTCAATCGCGTTAAAGGTTGACTCAACGTCTTCGTCGGAAATTCCCTGTTCGTAAATGTTTTGGATTTCCTTTAAAATAAAATCCTTGACTTTTTTTTCGTTCTCTTTTTTTACGCCGCGAAGGCCAACCGTAAACGTTATAAGGCGTTCCGAAGTGTCAACGCCGTTGGCCTCGCTCAAATCTTTTCCCAAGCCGCTTTTTAGCAAGGCCTTGGAAATCGGCGAGCCGTCTTGCGCTCCCAAAAGGTTTGCCAAGAAAACGCTCTCGGCGTAATTGTCCATATTTTCCGCGTTGCCCCACAGCCAAGAGACAAGCGAAGTGGAATCCTTGTCGCCGGGGCTTACAGGTCCGATTTCGCGCGCGGAGCGCATTTTTGAAAAAGGCTTTTGAGTTTCGGAACGAAGCATCTCTTCCAAAAAACGCCTGTCTTGCTTGTCGGCGGCTAATTCGTCCAACACATTTTTCTGCAAAAAATCCAATTGCTTTTCTGTCGGAATGTTTCCGTACAAAAAGACCAAGCAATTTCCTGGAGAGTAAAATTTTTTATGAAAGTCCGTAAACTCTTTGTAAGTGAACTTCGCTATTTCCAGCGGATCGCCGCCGGAGTCCTTTGCGTAAATCGTGTCGCCAAGCAAGGCGCGGTCAACGGCGTCTCCCACCGCTCCCAAAAAAGAAGAGTAAACGCCCTTCATTTCGTTAAAGACGACGCCTACGATTTTTGGCTTTCCTTTTGAGTCCAACTCAAGGCGCTTGCCTTCTTGCATAAAAGTTTGACGGCTCAACGTCGGAAAAAAAACCGCGTCGGCGTAAACGCTCATAAGATTAAAGTAGTCCCGTTCCAACACAGAGCTTGCGGGGTACACAGTCTTGTCAGGAAAGGTCAGCGCGTTCATAAAAGTTTGGACGCTTTGGTTTTCCAAAATCGCAAAGGGATCTTTTAACGGATATTTTTTTGAGCCGCAAAAGACGGAGTGCTCCACGATATGCGCCGCGCCGTTGGACTTTTTGTTTGGAGTTCTAAAGGCAAAGGCAAAAAGGTTTTCCTCGTCGTCGTTCAACAAGTGGTATACTTCAAGCCCTGTCTTTCTGTGCCTTAAATAAATTCCCTTGCTGGAACAATCGGGAATGTCCTGAACGCTAATTAGGTCAAAGCCCTTGTATGATTTAGAAATCATTGAACCCAAACCTCATCGTCGTCGTCCTTTCTAAACACGCGCAAGTCGCCTTTTTCCCAAGCGGCGCGAAGCTGGGCCATAAAATTCTTTGTAATCGCCTCGACGTCTTTTTTTAGCATCGGCTTCGCCGCCTCTTGTTCTTCCATAATAACGGACGCGCGCGATACGGAAACATTGTCCAAAATCTTTTTTTCAAAGTCTTTTTCTTTTGCCGCGATCAAGTAGGCGATGTCTTTGTCGGACATAGAGGCCAACTTTTTTTGCAAGTATTTGTCGTCGGCGTTGACGACGTCTTCCAGCGTAAAAAGATGCTGCTGCAAATCATGGCTAAGCTCGGGGTCTGTCTTTTCCAAGTTGTCCAAGATTTCTTGCTCGGCGCCGGAATCCATTCGCTTTAAAATTTGCGCCAAGGCTCCGCGGCCGTCGATGCGCAAAGAGTCGTCGCGGACTTGCTTTGACGCCTTTTCGTGAATCGTCTTGTCAATCGCCTGGATTACGTCGGGCGAAACTTTTTGCATTTTCGCAAGGCGCAAGACAACTTCTTTTTTTTGCGCCGCTTCCATCATGTTGATAAGACTGGCCGCGACTTTCGGCTCAAGGTAGCTCAAAACAATCGCGGTGACTTGCGCGCTTTCGCCCTTGATCAAGGCCAAGATTTCTTCGTTTGTCTTTTCTTTTAAATAGGTGAACGGATGGGCCGCGTCCAACTGGGCCTCGACTTTTTTCATCAAGTTTCCGGCCTTGCCGGCGCCAAAGGCCTTTTCCAAAATGTTAAAGGCCGTGGCCTCGCCGCCGTTTTCCTTTTTGACTTCGACCAGGGAACGGAACTCTTCAAAAATCGCCGCGGCCTCGTCTTGGTCAACCGAGCGGATTGTCGTTATTTCTGGAATGATTTTTTCAACGTCGCTTTGCGGCAGGAACTTAAATACCTCGGCCGCTTGGTCGCTTCCGATTAAAAGCAAAAATTTGGCAACCCGGCGATAAACGGAGTCGCCGCCTTGTTCTTGCGCAGAGGGCTTTTGCTCATCGCGCGGAATTTTTAGCAAGCCGCCCTGTTTTAACGCGTTGGCCGCCGCGTCAAGCTCTTTTTTGTCCTGTTTTTTATTATCGTAATTATTGGCCTGAGCGGCATAAGCCCGCAGGCGATAGTCGTTTCCGTTCATATTTTATATAGAAGTTTAGCGCATTTTATGTGGTTTTGCTAGTAGTGATTACAGAACGATTGCTCGCAGATTCTTGGTTTCTTTTTCCTTGACTTTTGGGCATTTGCGCGCTAGTATTGAAGACATAGAGAAGCGCCACAGTGATGCGGCCGCCTCTTGAGTTTTTTGTATAAAAGCCTGTCCGAGGTAGTCACACTAGGGGCAGGCTTTTTTTTACGCTTCTACTTCTTTCGGTTGAAGAGAGCGATC
>Ga0256407_10007247_pt1 | contig 16797 bp, 18 predicted proteins | sample RumenRJG_04DNA_FD_193489 | JGI IMG/M metagenome (GOLD analysis project Ga0256407, IMG submission 193489) | Bovine rumen microbial communities from Lethbridge, Alberta, Canada - RJG_04 | ecosystem: Host-associated > Mammals > Digestive system > Stomach > Rumen | place: Canada: Alberta...
GCGATCCTGATGCCGATGCCGATGAGGTGCGCCACGAGGTGACGCTTCGTGACTATTATATCGGAGAGACCGAGGTGACCCAGGCACTCTGGGAGGCCGTGATGCCGAAGAACCGTTCTAAGCACCGTGGCAATGGCCAGTGTCCAGTGGAGTATGTCACATATGATATGTGTAAGGACTTCATCGCACGGCTGAATACACTGACAGGCCAGCAGTTCCGTCTGCCTACCGAGGCCGAATGGGAGTATGCGGCAAGGGGCGGTCGTCACTCAAAGGGCTTTATCTATGCTGGCAGCAACAATATCGATGAGGTGGCCTATACCCTCAACAATGTCACGGAGCGCGTGCATAAGCCCGTGGGACAGTTCAAGCCCAACGAACTGGGCCTCTACGATATGTCGGGTAATGTGTGGGAATGGTGTGATGACTGGTATCGGAAGACACCTTCCAGCAAGCCGTCCAGCAATTTCCATGTCATCCGTGGTGGTGGCTACGACTGCAGTCCGCGCTATTGCCGCTCCACCAACAGGTATCTGTACGACCAGCGTCGTCGCCGTGACCTGGTAGGCTTCCGCCTTGTTCTCAACTAGTTTTTATTCTACGTAGTCTATCTTCGGCTTGAAGGAGAGGCCGTCGACGAAGCCCCGCCATAGGTTCTTCCTGAATGTCGCCCTGACCTCCTTAGGCATATCCTTCGTGCGGCGGATGTCCAGCCGCAGGTGGTTCAGGTGTCGGAAGAACCACACAATCCAGGGCTTCTCTCCTCTTGAGGCAAACATGCTGTTGCGCATGTAGTAGTAGAACTTCCAGGCCGAGTCGGGCGTGGCCACCTTGATACCTGCCCCATAGTTGGCTCCTGTCTTGTGCAAGACGATGCTGTTGTTGTTCAGATAGCCCTTGTACCCAGCCTTGTAGATGCGCGATGTGTATTCTGCGTCATCCACCCAGATGAAGAACTCCTTGTAGGGCAGGCCCACCTCACGCACAATCTTACAGGGTATGAGCAACGACACGAACGAGGCGGAGCGGATGGCATAGAGCCCGTCCTGCAACGGCTCATGACTGACATAGCCTGGAATATTCATCATGTGTACAGAGCCGTCTTTCCACACCACCTTGCTGCACACATAGCCCGCATCCTCATGGGCTTCGAGGGTCTGTGTGAGTACGCTCAGGCTCTCAGCCTCGGGTATGGTGTCATCATCCATGATCCATACGGCGTCGGCTCCCTGTCGTGTGGCGATGGCGATGCCTTCGGCAAAGCCGGCAGCCCCACCTAGGTTCTTCTCGAAGGTCTTCACGGTCAACCTGTCGTCAGCGATGGAACGCAGGAAATCGCCCGTTCCATCGGTCGAGGCGTTGTCGATGATAACGATAGCCTCAACGGCTTCCGACTGTTGTTGCACGGCCTGGATGCACTCCTTCAGCAAGGCCAGGCGGTTGTAGGTCACTATGACTGCTGCTGTCTTCATATCAGTATAATCTTCCTGTAAACTTGGCCAATGTGCGCTTGATGAGTATCCGCTGGTGTACGCCTTTCAGGTTCGTCTTACGGATGCGCCTGATGTCTTCCTCCACGGTGTGGCCCTCACGGTAGGAGCGCACGAAGAACTTGGCGATATAGCGGCTCCAGTAGTATTTGTTGTGCCAGTAGTGCCCTATCCATCTGTCAGCCTCCACCATCCGCGTCGAGCGTTCTTTCAGGGCGATGGAGAGGGCATACTGCTCTACCGTCACAGGCTCCGACCCGTCGTCGAGCATCCCGTCGCATACGGCCAGTGCCAGGTCTGTCGTCTCTACCACGCGGTTGGCAGGGATGGCCACCACGCCAGCGTTCCACATGTGGTGCTCCCGTCCGATGGTGATGCCTTCGTATGTCTTGCCGTTCACCGTCTGCCACATGCTAAGCGACTTCTGCTTCATGTCGCCAGGACAGCCCTCGTCTTTGTGCATCATGCCACTGCCCTCGGCCAGCAGCGCCTTGATCTCATTCAGGCTCCCGTACAGGTAGGTGTCGCCGTCGAGATACATCATCGCCTTGTCTGGTGCCATCCGCGCTATCTGTCGCAACACCATGATCTTCACCCGCCAGAAGAAGTCGTGCGGCCCGCGATAGTCCTTGATTTCATCGGCACTTATCGGGATGGTCTCCACTTGTGGCAGGTTGGCATAGACGGTAGGGGTATCTGTCACCACATAGATCGTGTCGTCAGTGGAGGCCTGTGCCAGCATGGTGCGGATGGAGAACCCCACCTGCATGTGTATGACGGTATTTCCGCCCAGTACGAAATAAACGATATTCATCAGTCGAATTTAAACTCTGTTTTTTCTACGCCAGCACCATAGATGGTCTTGAAGTCATCGTGCATAGAGATGACATAATAGCCGTTTTCGCGCCATTGCTTACCCAGATTGAGGGCCTTCTCCTTGTTGGCATGATCGCGTTCCTCATCGTCGGCTATCAGCATAAACGCTATCGAACGGCGGGTGTTGCTTAGACAGTAGTTGTGCATGGCGCAGTCGCCGCCGCTGTTTCCAAACGAGATCACAGGCACCTTGCCAATCTCCTGCGAAATCTGTCTGACCTTGTTGGTCTTCAGGTTCTTGATAATCAGGCTGTCCGTACGTATCAGTTTCTCCCCCTTGCCCATGGTGTAGTCAACACCAACATGGTCGCCCTGCTCACTTGTCTTGAGCCACACATCCATGCCAATCACCCTGTTGGGCTCGATGCCGATGGATTCAACCAGCGAACGGCAGATGTACCTGTCGGAGCCGGATACGACATAAAACGTAAATCCGTTGTCTTTCAGATAGTCAAACACTTGCAATATGGGCTGATAGAAACTCGCACCATAGGTCATGCCCTTGAAGCCGTTGGCTGGCTTGGCGGCATAGGCCTTCACGTAGGCATCAAACTCGGCCAGCGTCATGCCGGCATAGGCCTTTGCCGCTGCACGGGCGTGTATCATGTCGAAATGGTCTGGCAACTTCTTGCCTTTCCTGACGAAGTCCCTGATGGCCTGGGCAGCCTCCTTCACGTCCTCTGGGGCTTTATCCTTATAGGTAGGATCGTCCAGGGCACGATATTCCAGCATGTTGTACTCAAAATAGGTGGGATAGAGTTCGCCCACGAAGGTGCCGTCCATGTCGAACGTGGCGATACGGTCCTCCACCTTGATGTAGTTCTTGGAGTTGGGGTTCGTCACGTCTGTCACATAGTCTTTCAGTGCGTTAAGGGCTTCGCACTCGTTCCACTGGGTGAAATACACTTTAGGCTGTGAAGCCACGTTATCGTCGTCTTTGCTACATCCACTGAATATGACGGCAAAGACGATGAGAAGGGGGAAAAGCAGTTTTTTCATAATCTTCTTTATTCGGGAGTTATAGAATGGAGTTAAAGGGGGAGTTAAGCCAGCCTGTTCCTCAGCGTCTCATTCTCAGGTTCAACTGATAGATGGCTGGGAGAGCGATGAGCAATGAGAAGCCTACAGCCATGAGGGCGTGGCTTTGCGAGCCGAAGATGTCAACCAGCGACGCATCGGGGTCGGGATAGGTGCGGAAGAGCAGATAGGCCACCGTGTTGTTCACCCAGTGGTAGATGATGCCTGGCAGCACACTGCCTGTACGTTCGTACATCCAGCCCAGCAGCAGACCGATGAGGATGGGGTGGAGGAATTGGGCAGGATTCATGTGGGCCAGGGCAAACAGCAATGCGGAGAGCAGAATCATGAGCCATCGGTGCTCAGGCTTCCACCGCAGTAACAGGCGCAGGGCCGCACCACGGAACACCAGTTCTTCAGCAATGGGGGCCAGCAGGCAGACGACGGCATAGCCGCCTGTAGCCGACATGATCTGCGACAGCGTCTCAGTAGCCTGGTCAATGAGTTTCTGAATGAACTCAGGCCACTGTTCGGGCATCGTCACCTCCTGGAAAAACATAGAGGGCAGGATGAGACCCACCGAGGCGAACACACACCAGAACAAGACGCCCCACGGCCGTCTGTTGAAGAATTCTCGCGAGACGGGCGACCACTTGAAGATGGTGAACAGGGCAATGACTGCTATTGACGACACCGCCTCGCTGACGATGAGTGCTGTGGTCGAAAGGGTTGTTTCCTGCTGTAACTGACCTTGAGTCAACTGTCCGTTCAAGAGTAACTCCACAACCATCACTGTCACCTGTACGATCAATTGTACAGCCAGGAATATCAGGACGAAGGCAATGGCTATCAGGGGGCTAAGTTTCTTGTTCATATATGCTATTTGTCGTTTTTCTGTAAAGGGTAGCACTTTGTGAGCGCTACCCTTTTATCGTTTCCTATGCTGAGGTTGGCCTCAGGCTTGATTGTTTTACTTATTCACGTACTTCTTACCGTTCACAATGACCAGACCCTTGTAGCCCTTGTCGACTACTTGACCAGCCATGTTGTAGATAGTGCCGTTCTGTACCTTCTTAGTCTCAGCAACGCTGCTGATGCCTGTCTCATCGCCAAGAGCGACCTTCACGCTGTAGAGGTGGCAACCGCTAGTATTCCATACTACTACATCACAGTCTTCTGTAATATCCCAAGACTTTGTATCCTTTGTAGTTGGCTTAAACTGCTCGCCAATCAGGTTTTCTGCAGCATAGCTGTTCTTGTACAAACCAATACCGCGACCATCTGTAGGCTTGTGAGACTCCAGTTCGACGGTTATCTTTGAACCTGCCTTCACACCAGGAATCGTGAAGCATGGGCAAGTCTGCTTGCTGCCACCACCACCAAGCCACAGATAAGCACCACCTGCATAATCACCCAGAGAAGTAGAAGGATAATTGACTGCGATAGCCAATGAACGCTTAGCAGCATAGTTAGAATCGAACTTCAAACCCTTGAGCTCCTTAATAACAGCACCATTAGCCGAAAGACTACCATCTTCGTTTACAGTGCCGGCAAACCAGAAGCAGTTGTCCTTAGAAGCCTCTGTAGGATCTTTACCTTCATCTGCATCAGCTTGCTTCTCTACGTCACTCCAACCAGAAGTCTTGCTAGCAGCAGCATCAGCCTTCAGGTTAGCAACGGTCTCAGCGCTCCACTGTGTGAAGTCCCATGACTGACCCTGAGTCTCTGACTCAGCCTTCACAATAGAATAGATATTACAACCACTTACAAACTGGGGAGAACCACCATACCACTGAATCTGTCCGGTAATAACAACCTCGTCATCCTTGGCAATCTGGTCAGCAGAAGTGAACTTCGCATTCTCCAGATACTTGCAACGATAAGCCTTCAACTTTATTTCAGCATCATAATCTCCCTTAACTGCAGCAATCTTAAAGGTCATATTACCATACTGTGATAAGTCTTCAGGTGTAACGTCATCGATATCAACAATATAACCCTTTACATAAATCTTGTCTGACTTTGGATTAGAAGAAGCTGTAGAGGTCTCGTCTTCAGGTTTCAAGCTACCTGCCAATGTCAGGAAGTCTTCATCGGTAATCAGATAAGGATTGTTCTTCTGGCCCTTTGCATCGGGATCGATAGCGGGCTTAACAGTAATCTTGATACTAACTGTCTGAGCCTCGTATTCATCATTGCCTTCGAAAGCGGCAGAAATGTTAGCATCACCTGCACCAACAACAGTGATGACACCTGCATTTGTTACAGTACAAACTTCCGCATTATCACTTGTGCACTCAACGGCAAGCTCGTTGGGGTTCTGCAGAGTAGGAATGTTAGAATAGTCTTCACCAAAAGTCACAGTAGTAGAAGCCTTGCCCCAAGACAGACCAGCAGGCTTCTTAGCTGTGCCCTGATAGAGCTTTGCATCATCAAAACGTACATTACTTCCTTGTGTATTCTCAAACTTAAGGGTTACTGACTCAGTACCAGCAGCAACAGTTACAGGAATACTATAGCTTGTTCCTGAAGCTGTTTTGTCACCGAGAGTTGCACCTGTTGCAGTAACAGTAATACGGTCATAATTTGCCTTATAAGACAATATCATGTCACCACTCTTACCATTCAAAGGAATTGTTACTGAGAAAGAACCTCCACTTTTTCCAATCAGCAATTCAGGTGCTATACCACCAGCCAATTTGTCATTGTAAATCTTAGTACCTGAACCTACACAAGCATAGCTATAATCACCGCCAGAAGGTACGGCGTCTTTTGCATAGCTTGAGAAGTCCTCCTGCCAAATAATGTCCTCAGCGAATGAGGGAGCGAACACCATAGCCAGCAAGGCCACGAATGAATAGCGTAAAATTTTCTTCATAAGCGTTATGTTTTTAAAGTTAATATGATTATAGGTGCAAAGATAGAAATAATAATTGAGACTTCCAAATTATTTGAAGGAAAATATTTGAATGGTCAGCACAGCGACTCCCGTTCGTATGCTGTCAGTCGTTTTTCTGCTTCCGCCTTGTCTCTCTTTATCTGTTCAGCCAGCGCCTCGCCAGAGGAGAACTGCTGTTCGTCACGCAGGTGTGCTATGAACTGGACGCGAATGGAATTGCCATATAAATCACCCATTTCATCGAAGATGTTTGTTTCCAGCGTGCGCTCCTCTCCATGAAATGTGGGACGCATGCCTATATTCATGATACCCCTCATCGCTGGCGAGTCACCCACTTGGGCCGTCACGGCATACACACCGTTCTTTGGAATGATCTTATACGGTTCTTCAGGCTCCATGTTGGCAGTCGGGAAGCCTATCCGCCTGCCTATCTGCTGGCCGTGTACCACCTGACCGTCCAGCGTGTAGGGCCTACCCAGACAGCGGCGAGCCTCCTCCACGCATCCCTCCTTCAGCAGATGGCGGATACGGGACGAACTGGCGTTAGCCCCTTCTACAACCAACGGGTCACCACAAACCACTTGCAGCCCCATCTCCTCGCCATAGCGCTGATAGTCGTCGAAGCCTTCGGTCCTGTCGTGTCCGAAACGGTTGTCATAACCCGTCAGCAAGAGGCGCACGCCCAGTCGCTCGTACATCAGTTGCATGAAGTCGCGGGCCGAGAAGGCAGCCATCTGGCGATTGAAGCGCAGCACGACGACACAGTCGATGCCTGTAGCCTTCAGCAGTCGCAGTTTTTCGTGGAGGCCAGTCAGCAGTTCAGGTGTCCATCCTCCTTGTACCACCTGGCGCGGATGACTCTCAAAGGTGATGGCCATAGAGCGCATGCCGCGTTCAGCAGCCTCTTCTCTCAGTCGTGCCATCAGGAACTGATGCCCCAGGTGTACGCCGTCAAAGAAGCCGATGGTGGCAGCATAGATGCCATCATTGAGTGTCTGGTCAGGGAAGAATATCGTCTTCATTGGGCTGCAAAGGTACAAAAAAAAGTGAAAAGTGAAGAGTGAAGAGTGAATAATTTACTACCGCCTCGGTTTTTATGGCGACACAACTCCTTAATAGTTGTTAAATAACGACTTAAATGTAAAAAAACTCAAAACTCAAATCCCAAATCTCAAATAAAATCACTACCTTTGCACTCGCTTTCATGCAAAGCACTGGACTTGTAGCTCAGTTGGTTAGAGCAACAGACTCATAATCTGGAGGTCCCAGGTTCAAGCCCTGGCTGGTCCACACTGAAAATCAAGCACTTACGAGTTTCTCGCAAGTGCTTTTTCTTTTCTTGGTGAACATGAGGTGAACATAGAACGTCGGGTGTTACTTATTTTTATTTTCTGAAACCTGACGTGACTTTATGAGAGTTCAAGAAAGTTCTTTGCCCTCTTTCCATGTACCACTTTCTCATACATTTTGATTTTCTGTTTCCCTATCTAATTCTTATTGGTGACCTTCAGGTGACCTTGAAACTTACACTTGAAGGACTATGTTCGCTCGTTTATATCATCCTACGAGAGATAAAAGAGTGTCGCGAATTGCGACAGTGGTTATACCCATTATCACACGTTCGGGAGTCCCATCTTAGTCTTTTTTGTTAAAAGAACCCCTTTATTTGTTAAATTGACCTCGGCAGAAATCGACGTATTTTTTGCCGAGGCATGACCCCATGACATCGCAGTACCTTTGCAGCATGAAACTTAAAAATCTTATAATATGACAGGAAGTTTTGTGATGCTTCAGATGGATGACCTCAGGCAGGTTGTCACTGAAATTGTAGAAGAGGTCTGTACCAAGCGCGGACTGAATGAGAAGCCTTCCAACGATGAAGGCGAGTGGTTAACCCGTGAAGAAGTGTGCGACAAGCTGCACATTACTTACACAACGCTCTGGCGCAAGGAGAACGAAGGTGTCATCAAGAAACATAAGATAGGCCGCCGCAATCTCTATTCCAAGCGTGAAGTAGAAGATTTGTTCTCTTCTGCCATGAATGCAGACAGCGCAGATGTAAAACAAGGAAAGGGGTAAGGCATGGAGAGTACCATCACAACCTTTGACGGAAACGGTCAGCCCGACTTCCTTTCCCTCATCAACGCTGAGGTGGAGAAGGTGGAACCTGCAATAATGGCTCCACTATCTCCACCTGAAAACCAATCGATACTGTTCGCACTACCGAAGCTGCCACCACCCCCAACTGACATGCCAGCAGAGGGGCAACATCTGAGTACTGAAACATTCACCGAACCGACCCTTCCCACCGACTGGCTATCGCCGAAAGTGCAGGATTACATACGAACCGTTTCTGAATCCTACGGCTGTCCACAGGAATTTGTCGTGGCCAGCTGCTTTCTGACTGCTGGCATCGCCGCAGGGAAGAAAGTGCAACTTGTCACGAACCCTTATACCAATTATCCATGCGACTTCATCTGTATGGTTGGTAAGCCAAGCCGCAACAAGACGGGGCCACTGAAGGAAGTGACCAGTCCTCTCCGTGAACAGGACAAAGTTGCCTTTACAACTTACATCAAGGAGAAGGCTGCCTACGACCTGGACAAGAGGGAAAATAAAAACTATGAGGGTGAGCAGCCTGTTTTCCATCAGCGAGTGGCAGGTGACAGTTCGCCAGAGTCCCGTAATGCCCTGCTTGCACAAGGTGATATGATTATCATTGTAGCCGACGAACTCAAATCCCTTATAGACTCCTTCGGTCGCTACTCGAAGGGAGGGAACGGTTCCAGTGCGGAAATATCGCAGTTGCTATCCATCTGGTCGAACGTCAGTTTCGTTATCAACCGCAAGTCCGAGGACACAAAATTGGTTGATGACCCAGCCATGAGCATTATCGGTGGCATCCAACCTGCTCTTATCGGCAAGACATTCGGCACCGATGCGCTCATGGACTCTGGCTTCACTCAGCGTTTTCTGTTTGTATTTCCAGACAAGGTGAATTTCGTAAAACGCTGCGACCGCAAGCGGATGACTCAGGAGATGCGTACTCATTGGCACGACATTATTGATAGACTGTTCAGCATGGAACCCTTGACACTCCAGTTGTCCCATGAAGCAGAACAACTATATGCTGAATATGCTGATGCCAACGACGTGAAAGCAGACACCGAGGAGGATGATTACATCGGTGGAGTAATACAGAAGATGAACATCCATGTGCCACGTCTGGCTATCATGGCTCATCTTCTGTCCGACCATTGGAGCGAACCTGTCATCACTGGTGATGCCATGCGTTATGCCATCCGCGTAGCCGATTACTTTATACGCATTCATATTGATCACATCTATCCTTTGCTTCGTGAACAAAACACTGTACAAAGACAGCTGACCAATGCCGACCTACTGCGGATGGTCAAAAGGCAGTTCAAGATAAAATCACAGAACTCTCTTGCTGAAGCTTTAGGTGTTTCACAGCAATATGTCAATAAAACGCTAAAAGAATAGTAATGGTTGTAGTTGTAGATAAGCGGAATCCCCTATGGACAAAGGCTGCAAGCCCACAACATAGGTACAACCAAGGCAAGTTCGCCCATACGGTCTGGACTTTTGCTTTTAGTTGTACCCAAGTTGTAGCGGAGTACCTTGATAGTGCAGGACTTTCAGCCCAATTACAACTACAACCTTACCCCCCAAAATTGCATTATGATGAAGAATCTATTTGATACAAAGATCAGTTTCTACGAAAACGTCGCAGATAACGTCGGTACAGAAATCTCTCTGCGCGACTTCCTTTTCTGCGACCAGTACAAGGAACAGATAGAGCATATCCGTTCCATTGCGGATGAAGAACAGCAAAAGAGCCTGAAGAAAAAGTTGCCTCAAGCCACTATCTCAGGCACATTTGCTCCTACACGCAAGGCGGAAAACCTCATGACCCACTCTAATCTTCTCTGCATTGACATCGACAGGAAGGATAATCCAGATGTGGCATGGTTCGCAGAACTAAGGAACGAATGGCAACGCATCCCTCAGATTCTCTATGCTGCTCACAGCGTTCGTGGCGAAGGCTGGTTTGTCATCTTCCGTATAGCCTATCCTGACAAGCATCGCGCTCAGTTCGAAGCACTACGCCGTGATTTCGCAAATAGCGGACTGGTCATTGATAAGTCATGCAAGGACGTGAGCCGAATGCGAACCATCTCCTACGACCCAGAGCCGTATGTGAACGAAAATGCTACTATATATAATAAGGTATTGGTGGAACCAAAGCCAACCTTCCATGTTCCGTACTATGGAAGTAATCCTTCAAGTGACTTGGAACGGGCAGAAAGATGTTGCAGTGAGATTGTCAACTGCGGCATCGACATCACAGCCACCTACGATGACTGGTTTCATGTCGGTGCAGCTCTCGCATCACTTGGTGAACGAGGACGCAGTTTGTATCATCTGGTAAGTTCACAGAATGCGAGTTACAAAGCCGCAGAAACGGACAGGAAGTTTACAAACTGCCTAAATAACGTAAGCAACATAAGTATCGGGACATTCTTCCATATCTGTTCGCAGTATGGCATCAGCGGAAAGGAGGACAGACCATGAAAGTAGAAGTAGCGAGTTACAGCAATACCTTCTTTGAATATCTCCGCTCGTTCATCTGGTTTAGCCAAGACCGACTGACAGCCATGATGGAGCGATACTCAATCGATGCTACCGACCAAGGGGATGGTTCGACAGGACACCCCATATTCTGGCATATCAATGTGGCACATCAGATAACCAACGGTCACATCATCACCATGGACAGCAAGACTGGCAAAGTATATGACAACAGCTGGTATTATCAGGATAAGCAGCCAACGTGTTTGTTTGGTGAGCACCTGTTGCTGGACTTGCCCGACAAGACCGTAGCATTGGTGAAAGATGAAATGGCTGCTGCCATTATGAGTTGCTTCTCCACGCCATATCTATGGCTTGCTACGGGCAAAGACTTTGCCACTTCCGACCTGACATCTCTGACAGGTAGAAATGTGATTATATTCCCTGACAAGGGTGAGTACGACCGATGGATGGAGATAGCAGTCAATCTTACCAACATTCAACTTCATGTCTCAGACGTGGTAGAGAAAACACAGGGTGACTTCCTGAATATAGCCCAGATGGTTCTCAGTCAGCAACCTTTATGTCCCACCCAGGAGGAGTTCATGCTGATGAGGATGGAAGAAGCCAATCCTAATATCGCATTGCTCGTTAAAGCTTTCGATTTGGAGGTGGTGGGCGTTTCACCTACCAACGAGGAGGACAAGGACGAAACACAAAAATCCAAGACTGCTTCCAAGGAGCCCAAAGAGGACACTGTGCTACAGTCAATCAGGTTAGCTCAGGAAAGTCGATGGCACGGAAGGAATCCAGAATGCCACCAGTGTTCCCTATCGTATGAGGGTATCAACGGTACCTATTGCAACAAACTTAACCGCAATGTGGAATATGGTAAGGGTGACTGCGGCAGATGAGCTTGCTCATCATATAGCCCACTATAACTACACGCCATGCTTCCGTAGTTGTGGGCTCTACCGAGGGCTCTGCCTGCGCCTGAGCGAAGCGAAGAATCATGGCTCAGCACGAAGTCCTCCATGAGCAGGGGGTGACTCTCCCCCTGCACCCTCCAATCAGGGCACCGCCCCGATACCCCGACTAACATCAACAGTATAAATCATTAAAATACAAAAACATGAAAGAAAGTATTTCAAAGGCATCAGACCACATCAAGCCGTGCAACATCGCACAGAGTGAACAGCACAACAAACGGGATGAAGATTACATCAAGTCGCTCAATCCGAAACGGCTCTACATCCGTACCGACCTCACCCGACTCAATGAAACCTATACTCCATCTCTCCTGCGGGGAATCAGTCTTCAGGACTATTATGATTGGCTGAAGGATATGGTGAAAAAGAAGACTGGACGCGCCATGCAGGAGAGGGACGTGGAATATATCGACAAGAAGGGGCGTAATCGTGTACGTCGCGGAAGCAGTCCTCTCCGTGAGGGTGTGGTGAATATCAAGCCCAACACTACCATGAGCGACCTACAACGATATGCACAGGCTGTCCATGAGCGGTGGGGCATCACTGCCATTCAGATACACATCCATAAAGATGAAGGCCACTTCGAAAATCCAGATGACGTGTCCACATGGCAACCCAATTATCACGCCCATTTCATCTGGGACTGGATGGATCACGTCACTGGAAAGTCGTATAAACTGGATGCCAAGGACATGTCGGCCATGCAGGATTTAGTGGCAGAAGTTCTGGACATGGAACGTGGTCAGAAAAAGTCGGAAACAGGACTTGACCATCTGGAACGGAACGACTTCATCATCCAGAAACAGGAGAGCAAGAAGAAACAACTTCAAAAGGAGACCGATGACCTCCTGTCCGCACTCAACTCATACACTCAAGCGACGAAAGTGAAGAAGGAAGACCTAATCGTTCCAATGCTCGAAACCGACCCTCTTGTCAAGAATGCATACAAAGCGATGATGGCAGAACTCGACATTCCTATTCCGTCATTCAAGCAAAAGGAGTGGCGCGATGAGCGGAAGAAAGCCGTGAAGGAAATTCTTACCGACATGCAGACAGAACTGCGCCAAGCAAAGGAGGCACAAAAGAAGGACATCCTCAAACTTGGGAAGTCTCTCTACGACATGGCGATGGAGCATATCCAAGAACTCATCGAGCAGGACAAACAACTGCACAAGGAAAACGAGCGACTGGCCGCTGAGAACGAGAAATTGAAGGATAAAATCTCACGTATAGACGATAAGGCCATCACCAACTTGCGCCAACAAAAGGACAAGGAAATAGGCGAACTTGAAGCCAGTCTTAATCGAGCCAATACCGATGCAGCTCAAAGCAGAAGTCTCGCATCACGAGAACAGCAAAGGGCTGACAGGGCAGAGCAGCAGTTGCGGGAGATGCTTGCCGTTCCTGAAATCAAGGACATCTGGGATTCCATCCAGCAATCCATACAAGCGTTCTGGCAACAGGTGGACAATTGGATTGTCGAGGCAAAGGACGCTATCCGCACCTTTGCCGAGTCTGGTCTTTCTCTCTTCTCATCAGAACAAGAGACTGTCATCAGCAGTGGTATTGTCGGCGAGGCACTGAAGGACGGACTTGACGCATCAGACCTGAGCCAACGCAAACAGGCAACGCAGAATCTGTTGGGACAGGTAGACTGGGGTGACTTTTCGAAATACAAATGCGATTTTGGCATACTCCGTACCAATCAACTGTGCAAAGAGATGAGCGTCACCAAGGAGATGATGACAACGCTGCTCCTCGCCGCTGGTGGTCATGGCGGTGTTAGCTCAGGTGGCGGTGGTGTCAGCGGTGAACTCACCAACTGGGATGGCACTAAAAAACGCAATGGCTGGGGAAACGGTATATGACGCATGCATATCATAGATGTTACGAAAGTCAGATTGGTAAATCGCCAATCTGGCTATCTTCAATGGATAAAACCACACACCTAATTCTGGTATCAGGTTTGCGACGAACCTTCAGTAACACTTTGGGTAACATCTTGGGTAACACTTTGAGTAGCATTTGGGTGCCATCTTGAGTGCCATCTTGAGTACCACTTTGGGTATCAGAAACAGCCAAATCTGTCTGTTTTTGAGATTTTCCTGCATCATTTTCCGTCATATTTGACGGTTTTTATCCTTTGATAACAAGCCAACGTCCTGATTTGACGTTACCCTCACGAATGATAGTCCCTTGGTTTTTATTGCTACAAGGTCGCGTTCAATCGTCCTCTGTACCACCGACAAGACCTCCGACATTACCTCCGACATTTGTCATTTACACAAACGCCGTCCGCTCTATTGTCCTAAAGTACAAATATAATATTTACCTGCAAATGGGGGCAAACGAAGTGGCGCTCTTAAACAACAATACGATCGATGATTGTACAAAACACGGGTGAAGGTGGCAAGCAAAAGTTTATCTGCTTACTGTACAAATGTTATGAAGAGGGCTGGTCAAGAACGTCAAGTTCGGTAACTATTTCTGTGATTAATATATAAAATGTGTGTGTTGAGTGGCTGTTTCGGGCTGAATTCAACAATTTTAGTTAAAAATATTTCCTGAAAAGAAATTTATTTCGATTATTTTTATTATTTTTGCACTATAAATTTCAATAATATGGAAGTAAAGAAATTGAATCGGCTTAAGGTCGTTATGGCAGAGAAAGATTTGTCAAATATCTGGTTGTCCGAAAAGTTGGGAGTCAGCCAGCCTACTGTGTCCAAATGGATGACAAACTTTTCACAGCCAAATCTCGAATCGCTCATCAAAATATCAAAAGTTCTTAACGTTGATGTTAATGAGTTAATACGTCCAGACGAAGTACAAATGGACAATGAGAATAGTTGATAACTCATAAGTATTGAAAACTGATGGACAACATACAATATAACGCTCTCTTCTCTTTCATATGGAACATTGCCAACGATATGCTGGTACGAAATGGAGATAGGCAGGTGGCACGGATAACCTTCAATGATGACATCATCAACATTGTTGCTGGGATGCTTGAAGAAAAGACAGGGTTCGTACAAACGTACTTTGCCAACCAAGATTTCCAGAACTTTGTAAAAGCAAGGGTCTTTCATGCAGCTGTGAGTCAGTTGTCTCATATTCATCCTTGAATATATTTGTTAATCAATAAAGTATAAGATAGAAGGATATGTCAAAATATAAGAAATCCTCAATGCATGAAGGGCAAGATAAGTTCGCACGGCTTATGAGGCTAGACCAATTACTTCGCAAATCCGAAGGTCACACTCTTAACGAGATACGAACAGACCCTCAGATGGATGTTATTAGTGAGCGTTTACTCCGTGATAATCTGAAGGAGTTGGAGGAAAAATATGGTGCCGTCTATGAAACATCGCTGTATAGAGGTAGGGAACGTTTGTGGAGATATAAAGACACAAATTTCTCTATTATGCAGCAAACCTCTAAGGACATGGAAGTTATTCGCCAGTCTCTTGAAAAGCTAAGTCTGTTTAAAGGTGATCCACGATATGATATGCTTAGGTTTTACCTAATGGGATTAGAAAAAGGCGTTTCAGAAAACGGTATCAGTTTCATGTCTTTTGATAATAATAGTGAAGCGATGGGACTTGAATATGTTGAAGGGATATTAGAAGCTATTACTCATAAGTACCCTCTTAAGATGTGGTACAAACCATTCTCCAAGAATGAGTTCACAAGCAATATCCACCCTTATCATCTCCGCCAGTATAATAGGAGATGGTATGTATTTGCCTATTCTGAAGATAAGGAAGATATTTTGAATTTTCCTTTGGACAGGATAACAAAAATCGAACATTTGAGCAAACCATATATCGATACAGATATTGATTTTGATGAGTATTTTGACGACATCGTAGGAGTATCAAACTACAAAAATACTGCAGTGGAGGAAATTGTTCTAAAGGTAAGCCACAAAAGTATTGATTATATTAGAACTAAGCCATTGCATTGGACACAAACCGAGCTTAAAGAACTCGGAACTGAGAGCCACACTTTTATTAAGTTAAAGCTAAAAATTAACACTGAACTTAAAATGCTTCTGTTTTCTTATAATGATGCCATCGAGGTTGTGGAACCTTTGTGGTTAGTAGAGGAGTTTAGGGAAAAGATTAAGAACATGAGCGACAATTATAAAGTATGAAGAAATCCTGCACACTAATTTATAAAATACATTATACCTTTGCAAAGTCTTTGCAAGAACTTGTACGCAAGCAAACGATGCCACAAACACCTATGGGCAAAAAAGACGGTGACGTACTGCTAATTTTATAAATATGAATATATTTAAGAAAATTATGGGTTCCTTAGAAATGGAGAAGAAAATGGAGGAACTTAAAAAATTATGTGACGAGTATACATACAAGCGGGATCAATTGGTTAAACTCGCCCAGCAACTGTTTGAGAAACGTAAAGGCTACGTTAACACCATTTGTAGAATCGCTGAAGAATTAGAAAATATCAGTGGATTACCCAAATGGTGTGAGGAAAGTTCGAATGAATGGTTTGAGAACATTCGGGACTTTCAAACTGCTGTAAAATATGAAAATGACCCACAGAAGTTTGAGGAACTTACTATAGAATCAGGAAGAGCTGCGGCATATTGGGCCGGTGGTGCAGCAGCTGCTGGCGGCGCATTAGGTGCCTTTGGCTCTACTGCGGCAATGTCAGTAGCTACCGTGTTAGGCACTGCTTCAACAGGTACTGCCATCAGTACTTTGTCTGGAGCTGCGGCAACTAATGCTGCATTAGCATGGTTGGGAGGAGGTGCTGTCGCTGCAGGAGGCGCAGGTGTGGCAGGTGGAAGTTTTGTCTTAGGACTGTTCCTGCACACTTTTCTGCACAATAACCGGAATTTGATTGGCTATCTTCTTGTTAATAGATTGTTGTTCATCCATTAACCGGACTATCTGGAACA
>Ga0256407_10007248_pt1 | contig 16797 bp, 21 predicted proteins | sample RumenRJG_04DNA_FD_193489 | JGI IMG/M metagenome (GOLD analysis project Ga0256407, IMG submission 193489) | Bovine rumen microbial communities from Lethbridge, Alberta, Canada - RJG_04 | ecosystem: Host-associated > Mammals > Digestive system > Stomach > Rumen | place: Canada: Alberta...
TAAGGAGAAAGCATATCACCCTTGGGAGCGTTGTCCTTATAACCAACGCCAAGAAAATAACTGATGAGTTTCTCGCCGCATATGCTGAGCTTTTAAGTATTACAACTGACCCCAGCGAAAACTATCTGGCTATTAGCAAAGATGAGTTTCACGATGCTCCATCCGACGAGAACCGCAGAAAACTCGCACTCTTCGCTTGCTACATAGAGTCCGCTCAAGCCATTGACTGGCACAAAAGCAGGATAACGAATCTTGGACGTGCGCGAAAGTTAGACGGTTACTCAAAGTGCGAGCCCTGTTATTCGTCAGAACTAAGCTATGCATACGATCCTGATGCAAAACGGCTCACCTTCACGGACAGTATCATCACTTTGACAGTGGATGGGGACATCCTGGATGGCTGTGATTATGAGTACGCCTCGACAGGTCGTCTGAAGATCGGGCACGTGAGCGATCCCAAATGGGCAGAGCACGCTATTGGCATTGGCCAGAGAGTTTGTTGCAGGAGGTGAGGCACATGAAATCGACTGGTTCGTCGGGTAAGCGCTTTGAGCATACCATGGAACTGCCACTCGGAGATGACTTACTTGTAATCAGAGAGACAGAGAAAGGTTACAGCTTCCATATCAATAATTCGCATGGGGATACCTGCGAGGTCTTTAGCATTCTTGCTCGGATCACAGATAACAAGTTGGGGCACTTTCAAGACAACTATCTATTGCTCCGGAGAGACTATGACGACGAAGACTGCTGTTACAAAGAGGCTCTCCTTCACCCAAACCTCAGGCCATGTGTGAAGATGCTTCCAAATGGACGGCTTTTCTGCACAAAATGCCGCTGCTATGTACCAAATACCGCAAATTCAGAAATGAGACGAGAGGGAATATACGCACACTCTCACATTTGCGGGGTGCCGGCAGCAGGGGAGGTCTATGAGGAAGAAAAGAACGAGGATATCTGAAAAATCAATGCTATTGAGGCACGAGAGGGCGCTGCAGATTATTTCTGCTGCGCCTTCATTATACTTTTGGGGCTTCGTTCGTATAATCTCCAATAAACCGCAGGAGGCAACATCATGGGAAAGAGGCTGCCGCTCACATCAAAAGATACACTCCAGTTCGCCAAGCTGTTTGAGCCCTTGCGGTTACGCCGCAATGCCTGGGACGTCTGGTGTGACATTATTAATATAATGGCAAAATCGGTCATCGCATGGACACCGCCCCTGGAGAGTGAAAGTCAAAACGCGATCCGAGACATCGAGAATCTCATGGGCAACTACGATGCCCATGAGCAGGCAATCCTTCTGGACCTCGCTAAACTGACGATCGTTGCATTGGAACAAAGACCTTTTCAGGATTTTCTCGGCGAACTCCATATGGGTCTCAATTTCAACAATACTTGGAAAGGTCAGTATTTCACACCATGGTCTATGTCATATCTGCTGGGGTCTTTGAATGCTGCGTCAATCATGGAAAAGAGCAAGCCATATTATACCGTTTGTGACTTTTGCTGCGGTGCAGGGAGCACTTTGATTGCTACCGCAGCAGCCTATGCCGGTGAATCACAGGACTCCAACTTCAGAAACGATCTCCTATTCATTGGTCAGGATATTGACCCGCTTGCGGCAAAAATGTGCTTTATCCAGCTCTCTCTCATCGGCTGTGCAGGATTTGTAGTGATAGGTGACTGTCTGACAGAACCTCTGGGTGGCTCTTTTCTAGCTCCCAAGCTGGAACACGCCAGTGAAATCATGTTTACACCCGCATGGTTTTCGCCTCTTTGGGAGTCCCGCCGTCAGGATGCGCTTTGAGGAGCTAGGAGGTGAATTGATCATGGGAAAAAGGCTCCCGCTACTCTTCACCCCTGCATATTACTCATCCCTTTGGGACTTTCGTCGCGCTCGCATACTCATGCAGCAAATAACGGAAACCCCCAGGGAACCAACCGATAACACCTGATAATATCAAGTACTGATACGCATCCACTCCCTTGCATAGAACATTCCAGCTAAAGCGCAGTGAGAAATATCGAGGAGGTAAAAATGAAAAAGGGTGACTACATTCAAACGCCGCGGTTCCTGAGAGTACGCATTGAGGAGGTGTTCGCTTGTCCCGAAGAACTCAGTAAAGCAGGTTACAATGAGCCCACGCACTATAAAGGCAATAACCACGTTATTTGCGGCAAGTCCATCGGCGAGAACCGCATGGTATTTGCCGCAGCAAGGATTCCCGTGCAGCCCTCGCATAATGTCATTATGTCCCGAGCTCGTGCAATCGAGCTTCTCAACAAGATCATTGAAAAAGCCGTTGAGGATGAAGGAATGCACTCTAATCGTGCGTTTAACAATCTGGTAGATCTCGGTTTTTCTCCACGAGAACTCGTTGAGCAATTTGGCTTTGCAAAGGAATTTGCTGATTGGGCTGAGGAGGCGAAAACCTGATGGGCGCTATTCCTTTTCATGAGACTCATATCGGTCAACCGTTTCTTCCCGGTACTGCTCCTGGGTTTCTGGATATCGTCGAGAAACTCAGAGACAAGAAGTGGGTAGTCGGCGATGTAGAGTCATTCGAGTACGGGGAATGGCTACTGACCCTACGTAGGGAGACAAAGAAGTTTGAGCCGTATCTTTTCACAATCGAAGGAAGGAGAAAGGAACCATCGGACTGCGGTACGTTTGAGACTTTGATTCGGCGGTACGAGTCGATTGATAGTGCGTTGTTGCACATTTTTAATCGGTTTAACGAGAACAGTGCTACCAAGAATCCGTACTCGTCACTCTCTGAGGCAATCACGTTGGAACGCTACAGCAAGGACATGAGTAAAAAAGTGGAGATAAGCGAGAGTAGAAATGACGGAGAGATATTAACTCAATTTACATTGTGCTGCTTTGTATTGACGTCTCTTCGCAACTGTTGTACTCTATCAAGCAGGGTGATGCTACTATGTTTATATCTTTTGACAGTGTTTCTCGCAAACCAACGGGTTTTCGTTGCTACCGTGATGAGCTCTTCGTTGGAGATCTGCTATCTTGTCACAGCGGTTATGAGGGCTTCCGCCGCGTAGTTGAACGGGAAGATGGTTTCTGGCTTATCGATTGGGAGTACGAGAAAGGTGATCTCAGCCAGATACCTATAGAGGAACGGCATCCTGATGTCCAGTTGAAAAGCGACATCGGCGCTCCGTATCGAAAGGTAGATCCTGAAGACCCGTACCGGGAACCTCCGTTTCCCATCTACTGTGACCAATGCGAGGAAACGGTTGTTGGTTATTTCGATGCAGAAGAAGACGATGACCATGCCTTCACTTGGACGGATGATTGCGCTTCTCATCGCATCGAATACCACATTCGTCAGAACGCCTTCACACAACGGGCACATAAAGAGCGCACAGTGTGTGCCATCTGCAAAGCGTGCGCGGATGATCCACAGCGCACTTCGCAGACAAAAGAGCTTCACGACTACTTTCGGGCGCGGCTCGCCGAATGCCCAATTCGCTCATCTCATTACCCTGTTTTTCGCACAAAAGAGGATATCGATACCTATTTTGAAAATCTCAAAAAGATGTCCTCGGTTCTTTTCCCAGAGGACGATGACCCTGCTCCGTAAATACCACTGAATTATACCACGAGTCAAGGCTTTCAGGCTTTGACTCGTGGTTTTATAGTATTGGCTTGATTTTCATATCACATCTGTAGCACCTATGGATTGGGAGGAAAACCAAGAAAGGAGAGATAGTGGTATTAAAACCGCTCACTGTATCCAATTACACCTCGGAATCCAAACACATTTCTTACTATTTATCGGAGGAAACACAAATGGGACTTGATATGTATGCGTTTAAGGTCAGAAAACTCACCGAGGCTGAGGCCGCCAGTCTCACTATGACGAAGCTGGATGACATTCCTTCTGTGTTCAATGCCTTTCTTGTTTCTGATGTGAAGGACAGAAAACATCTCATTGCGGATTTAACTCCCTACCTGACAACCGTCAGAATGATTGCTACGTTTGTGAACTTCAAGAAGATCATAGAGGATGCCGGTGTTCCCAATGACGCAGTCCTCTGCGGGGAACACATGAGTCCGTCGGAAGTCGGGTTTTCATTTTCTTGGAAGAATAACGGGGAGCACATTGACAAGTCCTTCACGATGTCTTTCAGTGAGTACTGCGAAAAGTACCTTTATGAGAGTGACGCAGACTTTTTTGTTTTTGCTCGTCGAGAGATCGGCTGTTGGCGAAACTATGATGCACTCCAAGAGAAACTCTATGATCTTTATGGCGGCGTAATTGAAAACTGCGGATTCTACTCGTGCAATGACGACATGATTGATGAGATGGTCAAGTCCGGCGTGTCGGAAGATTCTGTCTCGTGCAATGATGAAGAAGGCATTTTCTATCACGAATGGTATTAACTCACTGTACTGGCTTGTCATCCATCAAGAGCAGCATACCTTGAGCTATCAGGTGGTGGAGCCGAAGGAGAAAACGCGATGAAAAGTGACTTCGCAACATTTGAACGACGACTTTGGAATTCTTTCGCAACCTTAAGAGATACCTATTACAAGCGCGAATACGCGGAAGCCGCAGCTAAACAATTCATGGAGACACACAGGAGAAAAGACATAGAGTTATGCAGGATCATTTATCTGGATGGAGGAAGGAGAGTTATTAAGGATTATTTGGATCCTTGTTGCCCACCTTGCGAAAGTGCAGATAAGGTAGACATACGACCTCACAATCAAATTAGATAGGGGGAAAAGAATATGGGAAGCGTACAAGACTTTGGCGGGAAGTGTCCTGTCTGTGAGAAAAACGCGCTCGTATCTGATTACTATTATAGGACAGGCGAAGAATATCTCACTTGCTTGTACTGTGGCTATGCCCACAGCACGAAAATCAAATACAATGAACAAGGCCAAGTCATCCGTGAGACAAAGCATTCCATCGACCTGCCGTGTAACGATCTGGTTCTTGCCGAGTGTTCTCTCGACTCCAGCAGGCAAAGCGAAGCAGATTTCTCTGGCATTTTCCCCGTTCCTGCCGACATGACAACCGAGGAACTCTACAATTATCTCAACTCCCCTCCATCTGGTACTTTGCGCTTTGTCTATCTGCGCCGGTCGGACGGCACACTTCAACAGGTATCCTATCGTTTAACCGAAATGACCATTGAGAACCAGCATTTTCAGGCAAGTGACGTCTGTTGGGAAGTACAAGAGTCCGGCGGATACGGCGTGCTAAGGACCGAGGTAAACGGGATCGGACACTGGTATTCTCTCGACGAAAACGCATCTATCACTAAGATCATGGAGCAGCTCCCAGAACAGGAGCGTACCTCTGCCTTCGGCGTTAAATTTGCTGAGCGGGGCAAAAATCCAGAATTCTACGGGATCACAGGAGCAGAATGGTGCAAAAGAACTGTGGATGACACGGTGAACTGATCGTAGGGAAGGAGATTGTGGCTATGAGTTTTTTGATTGGAAGGCCAATCAACGGTATATCTTTGAACGGGAACGAGTATGTCTTGGGCGATGATGGGAATCCCCGTGTTTTCCCCAACATGGTCGAGGCGAAACAGTTCCTTGCGGGAAAAGGGATGACGGAAATAGATATCGAAGCCGCAGGCATTGTGTTTGAGGAAGTGGAGGCAGACGCACATGAAGTCTGAAACATTCTATCGCGGTGTCCCCGGAGCAAAGTACGGCATCTGGAACGCATCTCGGAAGGAATGGCAGTTTGGTATATGCGAGGACACCCCTATGCTCGCGGAGGCCCGACTGTTTCAGAAAATTGGCAACGACGCCAAAAAGTGGAGGTTTGAACCTAAACAGCTGCCTAAACAAATGTGTAAGGAGGCCTCGGAACGTGGCTAACACCGTTCTTCGCAGGATCAAACTGGATCCCTGCTGCATCATTCCGGAAATCGTTATTGAAGTCCGAGTACCGGTTGATTGTGATGCCGAGGATTATATGGATGCGTTTCTCAGCTCGCTGATCAGAGAAGACGTCTGGCGCAATTGTGTATGGGAGTTCACAGACTAGAACAGCAATGTCCCACGCCTCGGTCATCTATAAAAGAAGGAGACATAGATGTGAGCAAGATTTCATTTAATGAAGCCATTAAGAGCGCCGATAGATTCGTGCTTAGTCCCGGCTGCAAAACGGAGAACAGCGGTTATTTCACCAATTGTCGGGTAGATCGAGATACCATACCCGAAGGCTGGTTCGCATACGATTTCCGTCACGGCGACAGCGGGAATCTCTGCACTCTGGAGCCATTTGTACTCGTCAACCACGGCGGCACATTCCTAACCCAGCAAAAGGTAGAGATGAATAATTCTGGTTACCGTAGTCTCAGCGGCCGTGGAGGCTACACGTTCGTTTAACTGCGCCGAATAACAGAGTAGAGGATAAAGAGCAGATGGAATACATTTTATCAAGCACCGCCGTAAAACCCCTGTCTTTAGACATGGGGATATAAGGCGGCATTAATGCCCGTAATAATACTTTTCAACCGCCAAAAGTATAATGTATGTGGTGGTGAAATCATGGCTCAAGCAAAAACGATACAAAAGGCATACAAGGTACGTTTGTATCCGACATCGGCACAGCAGGCGCTGATGGCTAAGGCCTTCGGCTGCTGTCGCTATGTCTACAACACAACGCTTGCCGCCAAAATCGATGCCTATCGGTCGAACGGAACGCGTCTCAGTGGGTACGACTGTGTTAAACTCCTGCCCGCCATGAAAATCAACAATCCGTGGCTCAAAGAGGTCGACTCTACGGCTTTGCAGTCCTCAGTTTTGGATATGGACGCTGCTTTCAAAAACTATTTCAAGGGTCGCAAAGCCGGCCGGAAAACCGGTTTTCCAAAATTCAAAGCGAAACATCGTTGCCGCGCGGCTTTTACCAGCAAAATGGGGGTATCTGTTGGCAAGGATTTCGTGAAATTGCCAAAGCTTGGCAAGGTCAAGGCTATCGTGTCTATGCCGGTCATGGGAAAAATCACTCGTATTACGGTGTCTTGTACACGAACAGGCAAGTATTTTGCCAGTGTTCACGTTGAGACAGAGACCTTTGAGCTGCCGAAAACCGGCAAAACAGTTGGCATCGATCTCGGCGTCAAAGACCTGATGATCACATCGGAGGGCGAAAGGTATAATAACCAGAAATACCTGACCAGCCTTGAAAAAGCGCTTACCCGCGAACAGCGTCGGCTGTCCCGAAAACCAAAGGGCAGCCGTCGCCGTGAGAAGCAGCGTATCAAGGTTGCGAAGGTACACGAGCGGATTGCCAACTGCCGCAGCGACTACATCCACAAGATGACCACAGAGTTGGTACGCCGGTATGACGTCATCTGCATTGAAGATCTGAACGTCAAGGGCATGATGGCGAACCATCATCTTGCCAAAGCGGTCGCAGACGCATCATTCGGCGAGATCAGCCGCCAGCTTCAGTATAAGGCAGCATGGTATGGCAAGCAGGTCGTTGAGGTCGGCCGGTTCTACCCCAGCAGCCAGCTTTGCAGCTGCTGCGGTTGTAAGAACCCCGTGGTCAAAGACCTCGGTATCCGCGAATGGATATGTCCCAGTTGTGGCGCACATCATGATCGCGATATCAACGCAGCCATCAATATTAGGAATGAAGGTGTCAGGCTGCGACAGACGGCTTAGTACGACAGGTTTACATGGTAGGGAGGGGCACTCCCGAACCGATACGCTCGTGGACATTGTGTAAGACTTTTGCATGACAGCTATCGTGGCTGGTGTAAAAGCAACAGTGGGCGAAGCGAGAATCCCCTGCCTTCAGGCATGGGGAGTGTCAATGACTACCCACAGCTTCGATCCACAAATCTACGCAAGCCCCTTTCCGAGCCAAGATACTGCGATTGCAGCTCTCAGAGAGGACTTTGAAACCGAGCGTCGGATCGATACAGAAGAAAACGGTTGGGATACGCAGGCAAGCATCGCTGACGATGGTACCTACGCCCGTATCATAAATCACTTCGCCGACCGTGATGATACGACCGAGTTTCACGTCGTCGCGCTCTCCGAGCGTAAGGGCAGGGGAGAAGATGTGATTGCAACCACGGAGTTTTCTCCTATCGGCAAAACAAAGATCATCGTTTTTTCCGGCATCGTATCGGATATCCGCTCAACATGCGGTGAGCAGGTGGAGTTTGAGGTTATCGACTATGACAAGGACTATGAGGACGAAGCCCAGTTGAGCGAATACATTGATGAGATTCGAAGCGATCCGAGCTACATCGATTGTCCGTTCACCGTTGCCAGATTCTCGGAGGAATAATCATTAAGAGCAAGGGCTATGAGGATTGGTCTCATTTCAATCCTCATAGCCCCGCTTTCGCTCTTGTGGATAATAAGTGTAGGCACAGTTAGCACTCAGCCTGCACGAGTGCTAACTCTTTACAAATCGTTCATAAAAAGATGCATTTTTGTTCACAGGCAATGGCTATACTCATAATTGTCCGAAGGGGAAAGACCCCGGAGGATAATAAAACAGCGACTACCGCGGACGCGGCATGCCGAAGGAGGTTTTCAAAATGTTTGAACTCGTACCTTTTGTGCATGGAAATCAACTCCATACCTATGATTCCTTCCGTGCGATGGAAGATTTGGAGAGCCGGTTCTTTGACTGGGCTGCCAATGACTTTGCCGGCATCCGCACCGACATCCAGGACAAGGGCGACCATTATCTGATGGAAGCTGACCTGCCGGGCTTCAAGAAGGAAGATATCCACATCGACGTAAACGATGGCATGATGACCATCACAGCGAAACGCCACAGCGAACATGAGGAACAGGACAAGAAGGGCAACTATGTGCGCTGTGAACGCAGCTATGGTAGCTACCAGCGGTCGTTCGATCTAAGTGAAATCGACGAGAATGGATTGCAGGCAGCCTATGCAGATGGTGTGTTGAAGCTGACTTTGCCCAAGAAGACAGAAATGCAACCGACAAACCACAGCGTCAAAATCGCATAAGACGAGCAGGTGCTGCCGCAAAGTAACACCAAAGCGCGCAGAGGATGCCGAAAGACACGTTCTCTGCGCGCTTTCCGTACAATTAGAAAGAGGAGATGAGAAACTATGTTGACGCTCATTTTGATGACAGTCCTTGGCTCGGCGCTTGCGCTGGGCACGCTCTATATCGGTGCTGTGCTGGGATGGTACCTGCTGCTTGCCCTTGGCCGGTGGCAGATGTTCGAAAAGATGGGGCAGCCCGGCTGGAAGGGCTTTATTCCCATCTACTCGGACTACATCCTGTATGGTTCTTGCTGGCAGACAATGTTCTTCTGGGTGGCGTTGATCGCCTCGGCTATTTGCGCGTTTGCAGGCGCCGATTCCCATAGCTTTCTGGTGTCGCTCGCGGGCATCGTCGGCGGAGTCTTGGAAGCCATCCTTGCCCTGCGTGTCTCTCGCTCGTTCGGTCACGGCGTGCCGTTCGCCATCGGGCTGATGCTTGCCGAACCGCTCTTTATCCTGTATCTTGGTTTTGGACCAGACCGCTACTATCGTCTAAATTGGGAATAACACGCAACAGCAGGCCTGCCGCAGAGATTCCTGCGGCAGGCCCTTTTCATTTTCTAAGATATCACTTGCTATACTCTTTTTTTGCCTCTTTGCGATCAAGAGACGGATCTCGGGCACAGAATTCCTCAAACGACAGGTTAACCGACTCAAAGTCACAAATGTTCCAACTTTCATATAGTTTTCTATACCCGCCGAAGGCAGGGAAGTCCTCGCAGAGTTTCTTCCTTCGGACCACATGATTTGCTACCCGCTTCGAGGCTTTCCCCTTGGTATCCCCGCATCTTGGCGTATGTTTGTAGGACCGGCTCATTCCAGCTACCTCCTTTCTCGGTAACTAGAAGACAGCCCATCTCCTCATCAGCTTCAAACGCTCACCTCCGATTCTATCCAGCCATGGCTGCAGGCAGCACTATGGGGCATCATTCCAGCAAGCCCCTGTTCTGTGGCTCTTCTCTGTTGGGTCGCAGCGGCTCGTAGAATACCTCTTTCACCTGCAAATCCCCCAGCAGGAGCATCTGCTGGTCGCTGTGGCTCCACTCATCATAGGATTTAGCACGGCACATCCAGCAAGAGCAGTGAATCTTCCCTTTGGAGAGAACGCCGTAGTACCCGTCGCCCGTCCAGCAGACCAGATTGTCTTCTCCGCCTATCCGGCGGAGGATACCCATCTTGCGCTTGATATGCCGCTTCCTTTGATAGCGGTAGTAGCCTTGGCTTCTTTTCATAACATATCACTCCCCATTGTTTCCGGACGCCCGCAGGAAGCCGGGGAAGGCGTTCCTACGGGCATCCTATCTTGGGAGGGACAGTAATGCTTTGAATCTCCATCTCTGATTACCTCTTTTCTTTTATGTTACAAATCCCGAAACCAACTTGACTCCGCCGCATATTTACGGTATGGTGGTCTAGCCTGCTTCGGCAGAGTCTGATGAGGAGAATATGCCCATGTGTATGTGTTTTCCTGTGATTGACCCCGTGGCAACTGGTGCAAACATCGCACAGCTTCGGAAAGAACGCGGTCTAACTGTACGGGACCTGCAAGACTTCTTTGGGTTTGAGGAGCCTCGTGCCATCTACAAGTGGCAGCGTGGACAGTGCCTTCCCTCGGTAGACAACCTCTATGCGCTTGGAGCAATTCTCAATGTATCTCTGGATGAGATTCTGGTACCTGTCAGGCAACATCTGAATACGGTTTCCGCAGAGCGGCAGGCCGAGTCCTGCCGCTCTGCTGCGTTTCTCGCTCGTCTTGATAATAGCATGCCCTTCTTGATGTGTCATGGAACTGTTGGTACACACCTTGGCGACAAGAGCAACTTGTTTTTCGCAGGGTAGGCTCACAGCACGAATGCAGGATCTCCTCCATGGATCGCAGCCAAATGAAAAATGTGCGAAGTATGTCGATTTTTCGCTCATAAAATGTGCATATATCGCTTTACAATCGGTCTGATTTTGTGTATACTGATGATGAAACAGCAAGCGGAGGTTTCGGAATATGTATTTGAAACGGAAAGTGGACGCTTTTCTGGACACATGGAAATCCGACCCTGACAGAAAGCCTCTGATCATCAAGGGGAGCCGTCAAATCGGCAAGACAGAATCCGTCCTTCATTTTGCATCGAGCAACTATGAAAGCCTCATTGAAATCAATTTCGTTCGGGATGAAAAGTACAAGGGCATTATCGCGGACGGCTTCGAGGCCGCAAGCATTATCAAGAATATCTCCCTGATTGACCCGCAAAAGAAATTCATTCCCGGAAAAACACTGATTTTCTTTGATGAAATCACGGAGTTTCCTGAGATTGCCACCTCATTGAAATTCTTTTGCATTGACGGACGCTTTGACATCATCTGCAGCGGATCCATGCTGGGCGTAAACTATAAAAGGATCGAGAGCAACAGCGTTGGGTACAAAAAGGATTATGAGATGTTCTCGATGGATTTTGAGGAATTCCTCTGGGCCAAAGGCTACGGAGATGATTCGATCTCCTCCTTGCTTTCCCATATGGCTGAGCTCAAACCGTTCAGCCCTCTGGAGATGGACGTGTACCATGGTCTGTTTCTGGATTATAACATTCTTGGCGGGATGCCTGCGGTTGTGAGGGAATACATCCGGCGGAACACGTTTGAAGGTTCGTTGGACACGCAAAGACAGCTCATTGCGGACTATAAAGAAGATATCCGGAAATATGCCTCCGGAATTGACCAGACGAGAATTATCAACGTGTTCAATCGGGTGGCGCCGCAGCTCGCCAAAGAAAACAAAAAATTTCAGATATCCAAGGTGGCTTCCGGAGCACGGTTCCGCGACTATAGAGGCTGCGCGGAATGGCTTGCGGACGCAGGCATGGTCAATATTTGTTATTGTATGGAGTTCCCCGAGCTGCCTCTTGGCGGAAACTATGATTCGGACACTTTTAAGCTGTACTTTGCCGATACAGGATTGCTGGTTTCCATGCTTGATGAGGAATCTCAGGATGATCTTCGGGCAAATAAGAATCTTGGCGTTTACAAAGGTGCGTTATACGAAAATATGGTCGGAGAGGCGCTAGTCAAGCAGGGATACAGGCTTTTTTACTACAAGCGTGACGATTCCACGCTGGAAACGGATTTCTTCATCCGATCTACCGTGTCTTTGATCCCAATTGAAGTCAAGGCAAAGGACGGACGCGCAAAATCCATGAAGACCTTGATTTCATCGAACCATTACCCCGATATCCGATACGGGATCAAGTTGTCTAAGAACAATATAGGGCACGAAGACAGAATCTACACGTTCCCATACTTCTGCTCATTCCTGCTGAAGCGATTTATGGCGGATTTCCACCCCGAGGAAGAAGCGACAACTTGATTCCAGCTGTTTCGTATAACTCATTTCAGCGCCGCCTGATCAACAGATGGCAAACATTGCCCCATCTGGGTAAAAGCACGTATCTGCCCCAAAAGCAAGCACCGCTGGTTTTCAGAGCCAGCGGTGTTTTTGTCCGTACTTATTTTGAAGCAATGTTAATCACTGCGTATCAAAGGCACTCGTTGAATCACTGCCTCGGGGAACGCTGCTTGTCTTGGAAGACCTTACCGGCATCCGCTCTGTCACAGAGAAAGTCCGGCTGTATGACCGCTATACGCAAGTCAGTTGGGCGTTCTATGACCTTCGCTGCAAGTTAGAGTACAAAGCAGCTCTGCATGGCAGCAAGGTAATCATCGTCCCTCCGCAGTATACCAGCCAGACTTGTCCGTGCTGTGGCCATGTTGAAGCCAGGAACCGCAACAAGCAGAAGCACCGCTTTGTTTGCAGGCAGTGCGGGTACCGCAGCAACGACGACCGCGTCGCGGCGATGAACCTTCAACGCAAGGGAATTGAGTACCTTGCATCTGCGTAAAGCAGGTTGTCAAAGAGTACATCTCTTTGGCAAGGGGTGCTGACAACCACCCCACGTGGCTTGTACCACACGATGCACCGCCAATTTAAGGTAGGAGGCCTAGTAAGCCGTTTCACTACTGGGCAGGTGCAAGCCGCCACCTCTAAGCGTTCAGCGCAGGTGTCGGTAGTTGACGAAACGACTCTTCATTCAGGCGAAAACCCGTATTATCCGAAAAACGTGTCAGATATAGCAGCGCAAGCGTGAGTTCTTCGATTCCTTCTTCTCTGCTCTTTTTATCTTCCATGGTTGCCTCCTCCAGTGCCTCTATCATTTCAAGAGCATGCCGATGTGAACTCAAGGCACTATACAATTCTGTGATACCGTGCTATAATCGAGAGGCGCAAAAGCCCAATAACTCTTATTACAGGAGGTAAAGCATGGATATCAAGTTCTTTATTTGCAAGAAATGTGGGAAGATCATTGAGGTTATCAAGCCCAGTGCATGTCCCACCATGTGCTGCGGCGAGGCAATGTCCGAACTCATCCCCGGCACCAGTGACGGCGCTCATGAAAAGCATGTACCCGTTTACGAAGTCAACGGCAATGTGGTATCGGTCACGGTTGGCGCTACTGAGCACCCGATGCTTGACGCGCATTACATTGAGTGGATCGCCGTCCAGACGCAGGACGGTCTGCAGCGCAAGGCTCTCAAGCCCGGAGATACTCCGAAGGCGACATTTCTCCTTGCTGAAGGTGAAACCGTTGAAGCGGTCTACGCCTACTGCAACCTCCATTCTCTTTGGAAAGCGTAAAATCTTGCTAGGCTAAGCTGAAGCGTAGTTATCATTTGTCAAAGGGGAGAGGCCGTGACCTCTCCCCTTTGTTTAATACGAGTCACCCAGCTACTGCTCCTGCAAATCATTCTGGGCAAAGGCTGGTAAATCCTGCTTTTGGTTTGAAACTCATTTTGTATTTCTTCTGTTGCGAAACGATCCATACTTCACATCAGAGGAATCTAGTGCTCGAAGATTGTTCATGTGTTCTTTGATATCATCAGGAACACGTTCACTTTCTATGATATCAAATGAGCTTTCAATGATTCTAGCTGCAGCTACTTTATGATTATGTGAGCAGTAGAATTCTGCCGTTCTTATGTATTGGACTGCCAATTCATTGATAAGTCTTTGGGTTTTTGCGCGTTCTACCAACTTTCGATATAAGTCAACAGAATCCAAAAACAAGGCTTCAGCATCCTCTGTCTTTCCCAGCATATCGCTTGTGTAAGCGAGTCTGTCAAGGCAAACAGCATAATCACGAATGTCATCAATCATATCCGTGGCACTATAGATTTCAGTTGATATCTGCTTGTCTTTCTGAAACCAAGAAAGAGCCTCTTGATATTTCTGCTGACCGATATAGGCGTCACCAAGACAATGACAGCTATTTGCAAGCCCTCTTTTCGAATTAACAACTCCCATCTGACTATAAATTTCGCTGGACATGGTATAGTTGTGCATATAGAATTCTACCGCTTGTTCATACTCACCCTGAATTTCAGCGACTCTTCCTAGACGCTCGTATGAAATAGCGACACCTCGCAGCGCCTCTACCGTCTTTGTTGCGTCATATATCTTCTTGCTCTCCTCAAGGCAACGGTTGTATTGTTCCAAAGCTTGTGAATACTCTTTTCTGCTCTGCAAAATCCAACCAATTCGCTCAAACCCTATGGCAACATTTCTTAGTATCTCAACGAGCTGGGTTTCGTCATATAACTCTACGGAAAGATTCAGGTAGGCTTGGTAGTACTTCATCGCTTCCGCCATCTTAAGCGACTCTACCATGATCTTTCCCATTCGTCCATTACAGACGGATAAGGCAAATCGATTCCAGGTAGATGGATCCTGATTACACCGCTTCTCTGCAAGCTCCATACCTTCTCTATACGAGCGTTCAGCACTATCAATGTCCTTGCTCCTATAAAGCACTATATTTCCAAAGCCTGTATAATAGAATACCTCATAGCTGGGAATGCCTTTTTGGATTTCGTTGATTCTTACTGCTTTATCAAATTGGCCGGCGTTTATTACTCCATCCACCAATCTGCGGATCACGACAAATGCCACTACTGCAGGCTGTGAGCAAATACTTTCGACAACCTCCCTTACGACATCAAATTGATCCTTGTACACATACTCAATGAGAACGGTTGAGTATTTCTCGGCGACAGTAAACTGCTTGTCTTGGAGAAGTTCATTCAGATAACCATATTCCTTGTTCTCAACCAGGTGATTTATTCCATAAGCCATACAATAGTCCGAATCAACAAACTCGTCTGTTGATTTTTTAGCCCATGCAACGATTTTATTTTCACCATCTCGACTATCAATGAAGTACTCGCCGCTTTTGTCCCAGTTTATCAGCCACTCAGCAAGACTCTTATGGTAAAAGCAAAGTGTGTTCCCCTCTCTACGGACAAAAGCGGAAACACGCTGAATTTTCGACAAAAGAGTTCTCTTTCCCTCTCCCAAAACTCTCGACAGATCTTCTATTGAAATAGGGGCCTTTGTTGCGCAAAGGATCTCAAATATAGGTACTATTTGCTGTTCGTACTCGTCGATGTTTTTGAACTTTCGATTGATTGTCCGTGCATAAATTCCATCTAATCCCTTCGGGTATTTATTAAGCTTTCCTCCAGCACCTCTAGTTTCCAGAATATCAGATAGTGCGAAGTATATGTAAAGGAAATTCCCGTTACTACCCTCTATAAGACGTTCAATTCCATCTTCAGATATACTCACATTGTGTGCGGACATATAATTGTGAATGTATTCCCTTATGTCCTGGAGATTCTCCGCAGAGGTCGTGTCGATTTTCAATATGGTGGTATCCTGAAGCATGTATTCAAGTTTGCTATCGGGACGCGACGTAACAATAATTTTGACCCATTCCGGAAGATTCTTTGTATTCTCTGAAAGGATTGCCATTAGCGTCTCCCTTTCAGTCTGATCCGAAATCTCGTCTACCGCGTCAATTATTAAGACAATTTCATGGTCGTAAGGTCTGTTTATCTTATGAAGCGGCTCTATCAACAACTTTTCAAACAATTCAACTCCTGAGGCTGTATCAATAACACGCTCACTAATGCCTTCAATATACTGTGAAAAGCCAGCAAGCTGGGTAGCCACTGAATATGTTAGCGATTTAACGATATTCCTGACTTTAGTACTTGATTCTATATCGAATCGGCAATAATGAATGCCTGCGAAGTAACCGCTTCTATCGTCAAAAACAAGGTTTGTAATAAAAGACGATTTCCCTGATCCAATCTCACCTATGATGCATAGAACCTTTTCGTGAGAGTCCGTTATCCATGAAAGGCACTTTTGTGACAGCCATTTTCTGCCTGTAAAATCCCGCGTTAGCCCCTTACTATAGGCATCGCTGTCATATTGGTTCAGCACCTGCATCAAAGAGTACGACTCGCCATATTGCGTAAGTTTATTGATGTCCTCTACTGATGCAAGAATCTGCTGTTTTGCTTTCTGATACTCATCTTCATTGACAGTTCCGTCTTCGGTCAGAATTTTCTTTCCGTCGATATATTGAAGTCGATGAACAATCAAGGGCGGCTGACAGTCCTCGAGCATTACAGGGATAATCGATTTTTTGCAGCTGCGGGCAAATTCTATCTCATCACGGCAAAAGCTGTCATCAGCATTCGTTAACCCATTGTTGTTAATCCTTACGCTATATCTGGTCATAAAGAAGACAACGACATCGCACGTCTCGATGCCCTCTTCAATTTTATGATCATATCGGTCGCTGACTTGCAAAGACTTGCCATCAAAAAAGACATCTTGTGAAATGCCTGCAAACTCCGTAGCAA
>Ga0256407_10007249_pt1 | contig 16796 bp, 9 predicted proteins | sample RumenRJG_04DNA_FD_193489 | JGI IMG/M metagenome (GOLD analysis project Ga0256407, IMG submission 193489) | Bovine rumen microbial communities from Lethbridge, Alberta, Canada - RJG_04 | ecosystem: Host-associated > Mammals > Digestive system > Stomach > Rumen | place: Canada: Alberta | collected...
AAATCGTTGCGAGCGCGAATGCGCGAACACGTCGCCCTGATAGCTCAGTTGGTAGAGCAAGCGGCTGTTAACCGCTGGGTCCAAGGTTCGAGTCCTTGTTGGGGCGCTGACGTTATCCGTCTTAAATCTCGTCGTAAGGCGAGTCGCCCTGATAGCTCAGTTGGTAGAGCAAGCGGCTGTTAACCGCTGGGTCCAAGGTTCGAGTCCTTGTTGGGGCGCTTAAAAAACCCTGCCTTTTGGCAGGGTTTTTTGATGGTCTGGCATGGGCGTCTGCGTCGGTTAATTCTCTTCGTTCCCAGAATCAAGTGGATTTTAGAACGATCCAGTCGCCGAGTTTGGGACAAATCTGCGCGATCGCGAAAAGAATTCGCGCTTTTCCGGGCACGACGAGTTCAGGACTTCTCTTTTCGCATTTTCTAAGGATTTTCTGCGCGAGCTTTTTCGGGTCGATCTTGCCGACCTTGACGCCGCCGCCCGGCATAAGAGCCGATTCAGGGATCCCCTCCGCTTCTTTGAGCGCATAGAGCCGGGGATTGTTTCTTTTAACAGGTCCAGGACATACGAGCAACACGTGTAGACCGTCCGGCTTGGATTCTAAACGGAGTTGCTGTGAGAACGCCGCGACGGCATGTTTGGTTACGGGATAGGCGCCGACCCATCGCGCCGCGCTTTTGGCGGCGAGCGAACCGATGTTGACGACATGTCCGCGACGCTCTATGAGTTTCGGATACGCCGCCTGCGTGCATGCGATCGTTCCCAGAACGTTTAAACGCCAGAGGTCGTCGAATTCTTGAAGGGGCGTTTTCATAAGATAGCCGCGATGCGTTCTGCCCGCCGCGTTGACAAGCGCGTCTATCCCGTCGTAGCGCGCTACCGTTTCGTCCACAATCCTTTGAGCGTCTTCCGGCTTCGTGACGTTCGCGACAATGGGAAGGACTTCAATTCCTTTCGCTTTCATTTCCTCCGCCGTCAGGGCGACGTCGTTCGGCTCCAAACCGACGATAGCGAGTTTTGCGCCCGCCTCTCCGAACGTTTCCGCGATAACGCGCCCCAAACCGTTGGAACCGCCTGTGACCAATACGATTTTGTCCTTCCAGTAACCCATCTTCCTATTCCCGTGATGAAATATCGAGACGTCATTTTTACGACGTTTTTTAAGCGTCGCCGAGACGCCGCCATTATAACGCGAAACCTTAGATAAGCCAACAGAAATGGAAAAAAGACCCGCCGCGAAAGCCTCAAAGCTTCACGACGAGCCTCATTCAATACATGCAATCTAGAATTGCGCCTTGCAAAAGAGCGTAGTCGACGCTACGTATCAATCGACGATCTCTATGCGCGACGATTGAAGCCGATTCAGCACCAACCGCGGAGTTTCATCGCGTCGGCGACGCGCTTGATGGCGACGAGATACGCGGCTTCGCGGAGGCTGACCTTCTTTGCTTCGCTCATTTCGTAAACGGCCTTGAACGCGCGGGTCATCTTCGTGTCGAGACGCTGCTGAACTTCTTCAAGTTCCCAGTAGTAGTTCTGCGCGTTCTGGCACTGTTCGAAGTAGGAGACCGTGACGCCGCCGGCATTCGCGAGGTAGTCGGGAATGAGGTGCAGACCGTTGGCGTCGATGATCTTGTCGGCTTCCGGGGTGGTCGGACCGTTGGCCAATTCGCAGATGATCTGCGCCTTAACGGTTCCGGCGTTTTCTTCCGTAATCATATTTTCCAACGCAGCCGGGAAGAGAACCGTAACGTCGAGCGCGATGAGTTCGTCGTTCGTGATCGGTTTGGCGCCGGGGAAGCCCGCGAGGGTTCCGTTCTTAAGCTTATAGTCGACCAACGCTTTAGCGTCAATTCCGTCAGGATTGTACGCGCCGCTCTTGGAGTCGGTCGCGGCGACGACTTTCATTCCGAGAAGCTCTTCGGAAAGCGTCGCGGCGAACTGACCCGCGTTGCCGAAGCCCTGAATGGCGCAAGTCTTGCCCTTAAGATCGATACCATAGGCCTTCGCGCATTCGCGAGTGCAGTAGACGCCGCCGCGCGCCGTCGCGTCGCCGCGTCCCTGGGATCCGCCGAGCGCGAGCGGTTTGCCCGTGATGACGCCCGGATGGCACTCCTGCTGAATCTTTTCAAATTCATCCATCATCCACGCCATAATCTGACCGTTCGTGTAAACGTCGGGAGCCGGGACGTCTTTTGTGATGCCCAGAACAGGCGCGATAGCGCGGATATAAGCGCGAGCGAGACGCTCCTTTTCCGTTTCGGAAAGCGATTTGGGATCGCAAATGATTCCGCCCTTGCCGCCGCCAAGCGGAATATCGACGACGGAGGTCTTCCACGTCATCCAGCAAGCAAGCGCGCGAACAGTGTCGATCGTTTCCGTGGGGAACCAGCGAATGCCGCCCTTCGCGGGACCGCGAGCCGTATTGTACTGGACGCGGAAGCCTTGGAAGACTTTCGTAGAGCCGTCGTCCATTTTGACCGGAAGGCTGACCCACACTTCACGTTGCGGGGAGCTGAGAAGGGCCGTGGTCGCGGCGTCAAGATTCAAGGCTTCGGCAGCCTTGGCGATACGGGCTTTTGCGATTTCAAACGGATTACGCTCGGCAGCCATGATTTCTCTCCTAGTGGATGCGTAATAGCTAATAATATTGTGAATCACGATTACATTCCGTAATCGCCTGTTTCCCTAATGATACTCTTGGAGACCTGTCTTACAAGTATTCATTTAGATTTTTTTAAAAAAAAGTTATACCGTTGATCTTTGGTTTTTATTTTTCTAATACTAAATACGCAAATCTCTATATTGATCAACAAAAGGGGATCGCCAGTCGATCTCTTTGCCGCTTCGAGGTTCAAACCGTTTTGACGCGTGTGATCATATTCCGCAATTTCGTTATATTTTTGCTCTTTTGAAATAAAATAAGTTGACGCCCTAGGAAACAGCGTGATACTATTACTAGGAGGTCGTTTCGATTCCCTTTCTGTCTAAATTTCACGCACGAAGCCCCCTCGACGTCGCCATGGAACCTTATAAGTTTACCGATTATTTGCAGAAAATATTGTCCGACGCCGTCGCTTTGAACGAGCGTATGGAGGCGTCTGGATTACTTCTTCTCTTTGAAGCGCCTATCGATTGGAAACGTCTGAAGAAGTTTCTTGGCGAGACGTATTTCATAGCGGCGGCGACAAACGCCGAGGCGCTTGTAGGCGCACAAGAAAACGACGTGCGTACCGTCTTGCTCGAACTTGAAGACGACGCTCCTATATACGATCGAATCACCCATTCTATCTTAGAGGCCGTCGCCGACGACTTCTTTTTGCCCGGTTCTCGATTGATTGCGGTGTACAGCGGGTTCGATTCCGTTAGCGGATTCGATTCCGTTAGCGTGATTAATCTCGGCGAACATCTCGAACGACTCACGGGCAAGGAACTCCGTAAAATCGAGACGAAGGTTCCTCTCAAGACGCTTAAGATGGTCGTTGATCTCGCGCTTGAGATTGGTCGCGAGGGGCGTGAAGGGAAGTCGGTTGGGACGCTGTTCGTCGTCGGCGATACGAAGAACGTCTTGGCGAATAGCAAACCTGCTGGATTTGACCCCGTTCGCGGCTATAAATGCCGAGAACGCGATCTCTTTGATCCTCGAGTTCGCGAGGGAATCAAAGAAGTCGCGCAGTTAGACGGCGCGTTTGTCGTCGCGCTCGACGGCGTCGTCGCCGCGGCTTGTCGGCTTCTAGACGCTTCTACCGCGATGATAACGCTTTCTAAAGGTCTCGGATCGCGTCACTGGGCCGCCGCGGCTGTGAGTCGCAGTACGAACGCGGTTGCGATTGCGGTTAGTCAGTCGAGCGGAACGGTGCGCATATTTGTCAACGGCGAGGTCGTGCTGAGAATAGAGTCGCGTCACAGTCGTCCGATGATATGGCGCGAGTTCGATTACGACGCGCCATGAGGTTGATTCGTTTTTTCCAAAACTCTGGAAAGCCCCCTAGACAATAACGTCGTCGACCTTATAATCTCGCAATGTGTCTCGCGCTACTATGCGTTGGACGCTGGGAGTGTAGCTCAGTTGGTAGAGCAACGGACTTTTAATCCGTAGGTCTCGGGTTCGAGCCCCGACACTCTCACTTTTTGTTTGCCTTGTTCAAACGTATCGGGAACAAATCAAAAGCCTGCGATTTTAGTCGCAGGCTTTTTTACTTCTTGGACCGATACGCGAGCGGTTTCAGATCAGAAAATCTGCGCGACCTCTTCGAGACGCTTAGCGAGTCGATACGCGAACTTGCGGATTTCCCAGAGATCGGCGTTTGGATCGTTGCGGAACGCTTCGATTTGCGTCGTCGGCAGTTCGCTCATCGGAACGAGTTCGCACGCTTCAAGCAAGTTGGCGCCGACCTCGCACGCGTCGAGTAGCTTTTTCTTATCGCTACGACGGTAATCGAACGCGTCGCTCGTGTATTCTTTAAGCGCGTCGCGCAGGAGCGCCAGCGCCCGATCGACTTTACCCTCGCGATTCGGGTTCGTCGGAACGACCGTCTTAGCGTCGCGGTTTCGATAACAACCGAACATCGCCGCGATCGTGCCCGCGTCCCGAATCGTTCCGTCAGAATAGAAGACTCCGTGTTCGTCAATGCAACGTCCGTGAATCATGAGCTCGAAGACGAACCATCCCATGTTCGCTTCATTGCTGAATTTGAGAACCAATTCGTAGGGGTTGGCACGCGCAAGGCACCCCATTTCGGTGTTCATTACCTGTTTGTTCAACTTCTGACCCCATTCTTGAGCGAGTTTGAAGTTGGCGCCGATTTTTTCACGCGTGTCGTTGTAGTCGTGGAAAGAGAGAACGTCGAGCATTTTCGCGGTCGATTCTTCGATTTCCCATGCGGTCGTATAGCCGACGGTTGTCAGCGCGTCGGGCGCAACCTGTTGAACGACCGCGATTTCATGGCGCAGGAACGCCCAAATTTTTTCAACTCGCGCCTCGCGTTCCTCTTTGGGCGCGGCGTTGACGTACGGACAGCAGAGAGGTTCGTTCATAATGTCGAACATGAGGAGTCCGGGTTCGTCTTTGAGCGCGTTGACGAGCGCGGTCGCAAACGCGTCGGCTTTAGGGTAGGCGTCCGGTTCGATTGTCGCGGGGTTGAGACCGTTGCCGTTAAAAAGAATCGGCATGCATTTGTATCCGCTTTCGTCGCAGACGCGGACGAACTTTACGATATCGGCGATATAATCGTCGCCGCGTTTCTCATACTGTCCTTGAGACGTCCAGAATCGGACGGCGTTGAGGTTGACGCGTTTGCCGTAGCCAAGCTCGCGTCGCGCTTGCTCCGCGTCTCCGCAGAAATAGCATGCGCCTCGAATCTTAGAGCAGTCGATTTCGGGCTTCGCTGCGGAAGCCTGTTTTGCGGAAAGGACGGCGCCGAACGCGATTAACGAAATGAACGCGACAACGGCGCGAGATACTTTAGAAACCTTCATCTTTTTATCCAAAACATTTAAAGGAATAACTTACGGAAATGCAAGCGCCTAAGGGCGTCGCGAGTTTAATCGGACGTCGTTACGTCGAATTGGTAAACGTCCGGAACGTTCTCGCCTTCAACTGGCGTTAGGACGCGTATTTCGTAGAATCCGCCGGAGTAGTTGTCTCGTTTGCCGCGAATGGTAATCGCCGCTTCTTTCTTGCCTCGAACGAGATCAGGCGGGACTTTCACGACGCGACGGAAAAGCGGCGTTTTAACGCCACGAGACTCTTGGTCAAGATTGATCGTCTCAAGAACCTTTCCATCGAGTTTGACGTCGAACGTTCGCGGGCCGAAATCGTTGGCGAGGAAGACGATATACAGACAGATCGGTCTTTCGTCCGTTACTTTCATATTGTAGAGGACGTACCCGTTAAAAGCGTCGCGCCATCGTCCTTCGGGACGCTCTCCTGCGCCGGACTTTACCGCCTCCATCTTATGCGCCTTCTCCGACAAAGGGTTGTTGGCGAAGACGACGTCGAGCGTTATGTCGTCTAGCTTTTTTTCTTCCGCGTCACGGGCGGCGATTCGCGCTTGATACTTGGAATACTCGTCGCGATCGCCAACGTGCCGGAAATAAACGACGTAGCGGTTAAAGTGGATGCGATTAAAGGGAATCAGCGAGAAAGACGTCTCGCCGTCCGCGTCTTTGTAATCGAACGCGAGCGACTTCGATTCGCGTTTTGAGACGCGCGCCGCGATTTCTTCCGACGTTCCTGAAAGAACCGGAGTCGTGCGTTCCGGAACGGAAAGGTCGGCGACCGTTTTGCGTTCTTGGCGAAATTCCGATTTGTCAAGAGGGCTGACGTCTAAGATAGTTCCAAGGACGATTGGACCGTATTGAAACGAAACGTATTTGTCGCTATTTCTTAGGAATTCGACCTGAAGTTTGGGCGTAAATTCAACCGCGATTTCGTCGCCGTCTTTCCAATTGTTTGAAATGGAGACGTAACCGTTTTTATTTTCCGCGCTTGAGGAACATTCGATCCCGTTGACTTTAACGACGAGCGAACCGTCTTCGATCCAGTAGGGATTTCGGATATTCAGAATAAAGTTCTCGTCCTTTTCCGTATGAATCGTTAGTTTTGACGCGTTCTCGTCGGGAAAGGACGTTTCCTGAATCAGTTTGACGTTCCTTTCCTTCCATGAAAGAGTCGACGGAACGAACATGTTGACGAAGAGCGAATCGTTCCCTTCGCGTGAATAAATCATTTGTCCGAACTTTGCCGGAGCTTCCAGTCCCGTTCCGACGCAGCACCAGAAGGAATCGTACCGCGTTCCGTAGATGCGATAATGACCGGGGCGCATCGACGTATAGTAAACGGCGACGCCTTCCTCCGGATCGAAATTTGCTAAGATGTGGTTATAGAGAACGCGCTCGTAGTAATCTATTTTTTTGGGGGAGCCGTCGAATCGATAGAGAATTTCCGTCAGCCTTGTCAGATTAACAGAGTTGCAGGACTCCGGACCGGCATAGAGCGTAACGCGTTCCTCGAATTCGTCGGGCGGGAAGAAATGCTCGCCCGTACTGTTCCCGCCGTTGACCCACGTATGATTGTCGACGACCAAATTCCAGAAGAATTCGGCCGCCTCGTAAAGTTTTTCGTCGCCGCCGTATTTGTAGACGTTTGTAAAACCCGTGAATTTAGGGATTTGCGTGTTTGCGTGAATCCCGGGAAGAACGTCGCGTTTTTCAGAGAGGGGTATCCATAGCGCCTCGTGATTTAGTTTGTTTGCCCAATCGAAGTACTTTTTATCGCCCGTTATCCGATAGACGTCGACAAACGATTCGTTGATCGAACCGTGTTCGCAGTCGAGAAGCTTTTGAATCTGTTCATGCGACAGTTTGTCGAGGACTTCCTCTCCGAACCAGTCGGCGAGCGCGACGAGCGTCGGCTTGGCCTCTTCGATTCCGCAACGTTCGTAAATCGCGGCGAGTCCGAGCATAATCTTGTTGAGGACGTAGACAGGTTCAAACGTTCCGTTAAGAGAACCTCCGCTCGCTCTGATATCCCCTGCGACAACCGCTTCAAAAACGTTCCGACCGGCGACTTCCGCAAGCGCGTAACCGTCGCCCTGCGCTTCCTGACACGCCCTCAATTCGGAAACGACGTAACGCAAACGGTCGAGTATTTGCGCGTCTCCCGTCGTTTCGTACATCATCGACATGGACGACATGTAGAAACCGAGGATATGCCCCGATAGGCACCCGATGTTCATCATGTTGTCGTCGGATTCCCAGAACGGGTAGGGCGGCGCTTTGGGGGTCAGTCCCGCTTCGCGACGGAACCGGGAAAGGAGACGATCCGGCTCGAGCGACAGCAGGTACTCATGGTCTTTATCCTGAATATCTTTGAACTGTCCGCTAGTAATGCGAACGTCTTTCAAAGAGAAGAGTTGCGTTTTTTCCTCGTGGACGGGTTTAACCTGCGCGTAGAGCGAGTTTAGCGAGAAAAACACAACGAAGAGGGGAACGGCGATTCGCAGCGTTTTTGAACGTTTCATCGTTTTGACTTCTTGGACAATACGGACGCGGGTAATAAAACAATCGTCATTTCACGAAACGCAGGAAGCATAGCGCGTGGGGCGGGATTGAAACTTTACCGTCTTCGATCTTAAGGGTTATTTCCTCCGGGACGACGGCGTTTTCGTTTCCGACGTCGTTGTAGGAATCGGCGGACGATCCCTGGAGAACGGTAGCTTTGATTTCCTCGGGGAGTTTGCCGACGAGCTTGTCGAAACGGAGGGCGGTCTGAGCGGCGTTCTCCGGGTCTTTATTGACGACGACGAGCGTGAATCTCTCCTTGGCGTCGTCGCAGGTAAGCGCGACGTCGATTTTCGGCGTCGATTGTTCGCCGTCCTTTAGAATCTCAGAGGCGAAATCGACAGGAAGATAGTTCTTTTCTAGCAGTTCGCCGTAGAGTTTGAAGACGTGGAAGGTCGTTCGTTTAACAATCCCTTCGGGATAGACGTACAGCGCGCCGCGAACGTTGACGACGGGGGAGAAGCACGCCATGGTCACGTCCTCGCAGCGACGAAGGCACGAATTGAGGAAGCATGCCGAGAAGAGCGCGTCCGCCATCGTGTAAACGGAGTTGTCGTCGTTGAGTTTACGCGCTTCGAGATCGAGCGCCTTCGGATTGCCGATTCCGGGATGATGCCAGCCGCGAAGATTCCATTCGTCGAACGCTATTTTGATTCGCCCTCGGAATCCTGTTCGATCGAGCATGTCGATTGTGTGGAGCATGTCCAGTTCCGGACGCGTTGTGAGCATCATGCAGCGAATATACGGGGCGGGTTTTTTATCTTTGTCGATCCAACTCCAGTATCCGTGAATGGATACGTAGTCGAGTAAATGTCCGGCAGTTTTAAGAAGGGGAACCGTCCAGTTTTCGTTGGGAAGCGCGGCGGCGAGGAGTTTGATATTAGGATCTGTGTTGATCATGAGTTTGCTTGACTCACGAACGAGCGGTCCCCATTCTTCGACCGTCTTGGCGCCCATTTCATGACCGCCCCAGTTTTCGTTTCCGACGCTCCAGTATTTAACGTTGAACGGTTCCGGATCGCCGTCGGCGATTCGTTTTCGACCATATTTGCCGACGTTTAGATTGCAATATTCGACCCAGTCGCTCATTTCTTCCGGCGTTCCCGTGCCCGCGTTCGTACAGATATACGGTTCTGCGCCGATGAGACGGCACCACTTGACGTATTCCGCCGTGCCAAAAGTATTCGGGTCTTCGACGTGCCACGCTTTGTCGAAATACGGTTGACGCTCCGCGCCCGTTCCATAAATCCAATGATAAGCGGAGACGAAGCAGCCGCCGGGCCAGCGGACAATCGGGACGCGCAGTTCGCGAAGCGCCTCGACGACGTCCTTACGAAGACCGATTTCGTCGGCGAGGGGCGAGCCGGGCTCGAAGATTCCGCCGTAGACTTGTCGATGAAAGTGTTCGATGAACTGCCCGAGGATCATGGGGTTATATTCGACGGGCTGGGCGTCGTCGGGGAGGAGGACGTAATTGGCGCCGCCGGGAATTGACTCGTCTGTCTGGTAGAAATAATCGGCTTTGATATGTCCCCAGTCGCCGCCTGCTTTCTTGTCGAAAACGACGATTTTCGCCTTCCGCCCGAGAAACTCTTTGACGTTCCAAACGCGCGGTTCAAGTCCTTCGTGACCGACTCGCGACTGATTGAAGAGTCCCGTTTCCGTTTTAATCGTTTTCCCATCGACAATTAGACTTACGCCCGTTTCGCCGGGGAACGCGCCGCCGCCGATATGGAAGACGATATAGTCGCGTTCGATCGCAAACTCGGGAGACGTCAGCGTTCCCGTCGCCGCGTCGCCGTTAGGAACGAGCGTGTTGACGAGCTTTTCCCCGCGATACCCGAAAACGGACCCCATTCCGCCAAGCTTATACCCCCAGACGGGCGCCGTTCCAAACGCGTCCCCTTCGACCGTCCAGTCTCCGTAGTCTTTCCCCTCAAAGTCGCCGATCATAATCGACGGCTTCGAAGCTTCTTGGGAAAAACTCGAATCGACAACGGTCGCAGACGCGAGGAACGCCGTAAGAAACAAGGTGGTCGCACGATAAAGTTTTGCTGAAATACGTGTCTTTCGAGGATGGCGTGACATAGGCGTCGTTCTCTCTTGTCGTTGAAGGCGGAGCGGAATAACGTTGGCGTTGATTAAAGCGAAGCCGTAAATAAGGAACCGTCCGCTACGACGGGACGCGATAAAAGGCGCCTGTTGAATCGCGGACGGCTCTTATGGATTGTATTTTTCAGTTTGGCGTAGTCAAGGCTCCAAATGGAAAGGAGATGTTTCCTTCCACAGCGATAACGGAATGTCCACGATCCACGTCCGAAAAGGGATTGAAGAAACGAAAACCAGATGCAACCTGCTACTCACTTCTTCAAAAGGAGAAGTCGAATAACGCCGGACGGAGACAACTTGAACAATGGAGGAGATAAAATCGTGAACAAAGGCGTTTGAATTAGGTCGCGTTTGTTTTGAGCCGACGTTGAAGGAAACAGCTCTGGAATGATTTGTACTCAAACGCTCTCACTTTCGGAATTCCGTTATGCGCCGACTGTTATGGTCGATTCCCACCTTTCCTTATCTTGCAACAACGGCGCTTCAAGCATTAAGTCCTAAGAGAGAAACTTGTTGGTAGCTAACGCTCTTTCCTGACTAAGGCAAGACGGAAACCGACGCCGTGAATCTCATAGCGGTTGTAGCCAACGCTTCGCGAAACATGGCCACTCATTCTAACCGTCTCTCTCATACTGTGCTCGTCATTCCAATAAGACCAGGATTTACAGCCATAATAATCTCGCCAATCTCCTCCTTTAAGCGCAAAAAGGGTTTCTTCGTAAGACGTTCCAAGGTCTGTTAGACCAAGTTCCTTGTCATCTCTGTCATAACAATTAAAACAATATTCTTTGACATTTCCGACCATGTCGTAAAGCCCCCAGGCATTCGGCTCTTTTGAACAGACCTCATGAGGCATTCCTTGTGAATTATCAAAATACCATGCTATTCGATCGATATTCTGCTCTCCAGACGTTTCCGTTTTGCATGCATAGTTCCATTCTGCCTCCGTTGGAAGTCGGAGTTCGAATCCCTCTGGAGCATATCCTCTTTCGTTCAGATTTGAAATAAACTTTTTAAATTCTTTATAATCGACATAAGTTACAGGATAATTCTTGCCAATTGGCTCACGTACATAACTGTTATAGGAATCGCTTTCCCCACTGTAGTAGCTTACGGGGTTGTTACCCATTACTGCTTGATATAATTCCTGCGTAGTTTCACTCTCTGCGAGCCAGAAACCCTGAGTCTGCGTTATCCTAGAATTTTTGTCTACAAAAGATGCCGGAAGCTTTCCCGGCGGACACCAGCGAAAATTAACCTTTATCCACTTAATCCATAGAGACTTCTGAACGCCTGCTTCTTCCGCCGAATCCCAATCTTTTTCGGTGATTGACGATTCTGTTTCGTCTGCGGCGGAAACCGCCCGAAGACAATTTCCAAAACAGATTAACACGATTGAGCAACAAAAGGTCAGAAACGCTGTTCTGATAATCCTTGATTTTGTCATTTGTGGTTTCCTCTAAAGTGCTTTTTGCCTACCTGGGAGGCAGATGAAAAATAGCGACATTTGTGGTAAAGGGTTTAAATGCTCTGACAGGATTATTCTTCAGCGACCTTGTCGATATGTGGCGCAAGTATCCTTTTCGCGGCGCGTGGAAACTTGAGTCGACAGTTTTCAGCAGCGTCGTGCCATAGATGGACGAACGCGCGCCAAACTTGGTTGCGGTTGGGCTTTGCGAACGCTTTAAGCGCGAGTTCATGCGCGATCTTCGCATTGTGCTCGAGGGGCGTTTTGGTGGGAGTGCGCCCGGAAAATGCGAATCTCACGCTTGAGAATACTTGACTCCGCAAGCGGGATTGACGGTCGCGCGAAGGATCGGCTCGCGATAGTCGCAGCTCGCGCGGCGAGGACATTCCGCGTATGCAAGATCGAAGGAACCCGTACGGCACGCGCTTGTCGCCGCATCCATATGGGCGCATGCCTCGGCGTCTTTGACGCTGTCGTGCTTGTCCGCAGAATCCAACAGAATCAGTACTCCGCTTTCTCGAGTTTTAGCGTCTAGCGCGTCTCCACTTTACGTTTTGAAAATCCGACCAAGCGAGCGTTTTCTTGGACGGAGAGTCGCTCATATCCTTTGACAGTTCAAGTGCTTCTTCAGACTGGCATTCGCTTGTGGCTTCTGAAGATTCTTAATATGATCCTTCACAAGTCAGAACTACTCGGAAACCAATATTGTTGGTTTTTACGTGTTGCTCATGATTTGTTCGATATGCGGAACGGCATCTTGCCGCTCCGTTACTCCATGAACCGCCTCGATAAACGTGTTTGGTTCCAACGTTGGGACCAGTCGGGTCAGTCGCGCTTTTCGAAGTATAAAGTTCATACCGATCTGACGTCCATTCAGAGACGTTGCCGTGCATATCATATAGCCCCCAAGGATTTGCGGGGTAACTTTTTACCGGAGTAGTTTGCTCGACATCTCGTCCCTCCTCGTTCGTTCCGTAGGGGTAATGACCATTGCAGTTTGCCTTGTCACCGTTCAGAGAATCGCCAAAGGAAAAGGGCGTCGTCGTACCGGCTCTACAAGCGTATTCCCACTGCGCTTCCGTCGGCAACGTTGCGTTTAAACCCTTCGGAAGACGCTTCGTCAATTCCTCGCTGAATTTCATCGCGTCATCCCAAGTAATCTCTTCTACGGGAAGGTTATTCTCTTTGAATCGACTCCTTTCCCCCTTGAATAGACTTGGGTTCGTTCCCATGACCTCTTGGTAAAGCTCTTGCGTGACTTCCGTTTCAAGTATCCAGAACCCCTTCGTGAGCTTCACATGGTGGAGTTCTTCGTAGTCGTCTCGATCTTTTTCGAACCCGAGCGATCCCATCTCGAACTCGCCTGCCGGTATCCAACAGAACCCGTATTCCTCGTTCCCGAACTTTAGCGTTTTACGCGTCCCCGCTTTGCGTTTTGAAGATTCCGACCAAGCAGACTCTTCCTTTGACGGTGGGACGCTCGTTTTTTTTGTCGAGTCGAGCGCTTCCTCGGTCTGGCCTCCAATTGTGTTTTCTGACGGTTGCCCATTTAATTCTTCGCAAGTCAGAACGATGCGGAAGCCAATGTTACGAGCATTCTCGTCCGACGAGGCCCATAGTCGAGTTGCGGAACGGCAATGGGCTGCGTTGTCGGCCCACGAACCGCCGCGACAAACGTAGTCGGAGCCGTCGCTCGAACCTTGGGGATCGACCGATAATCCTCGTGGATAGTCCCCATATCGATCTTGAACAAATTCGGAAACGTTTCCGTGCATGTCGTATAGTCCCCAACGATTCTTCCCGTAACTCTTCACGGGGGTCGTCGGCGATGCGTCGTAGTAATTCATCCAACGAGGATCGGCGGCGTTCCCGTAAGAATATGCAGTTTTCGTACCGGCGCGGCACGCGTATTCCCACTGCGCTTCCGTCGGTAGCGAAGGTTTCAATCCCTTCGGCAAGCGATACTTCAACGTTTCGCAGAACTCAATCGCGTCGTTTCGAGTAACGCATTCGACGGGAAGAAGAGGATTACCGCGCGAGAAAGAACTGGGGTTTGTTCCCATGACCTCTTTGTAAAGCCCCTGTGTGACTTCCGTCTCAAGCATCCAAAAACCCTTCGTCAGCTTTACGCGATGGAGTTCCTCGCAGGCTTCTCGATCCTTTTCGGTCGCAGGCGATCCCATATCGAATTCGCCCGCCGGAATCCAGCAGAATCCGTATTCCGCGTTCCCGAGCTTAAGCGTCTTACGCGTTCCCGCTTTACGTTCTGAAGATTCCGCCCAGGCGAGCGCTTCCTTGGTCGGAGGTTCGCTCCTAACTTCCGGGGTTTGTTTATTTATTTCTTCTAATTCTTCGAGTTTTTCTAATCCTTTACGAGTTAAGGCGATGCGGAAGCCAACGTCGTCAAAATCAATCCAGCCGTCGCGCAATTCATAGTAGGAGTGAGCGCACTTCGATCCGTCGTCTTTGAATCCTCCTCCTCGAAGCGCGCAAATCGATTTTCCCACGTCAGATTTCTGATTGTTTTCTTCCGAGACAAAATGGTCTTGATATAAACCGCAACAGCATTCGCGGACATTGCCAAGCATGTCGTAAAGCCCCCACGCATTGGGTTCTTTCGTGCAAACCTCATGCGTTCCGCCCGCGTTATCTTTATACCATGCAACCGTGTCAAGTTCTCCATAATGTTCTTTATTTGTCGTTCCCGCCATACAGGCGTATTCCCACTGAGCTTCGGTTGGCAGTTGAAATTCAAATCCTTCCGGCGCGTATCCTTTTTCGTTGATAATGGAGATAAATTTCTGTATGTTTTTTAAATGCATGTCGGTTACAGGGTTTAATTTCGATTTCTCCTCGCTGTCATTTTCACCCACAACCGCTTCATATATTTCCTGCGTCGTCTCGCTCTCAGCAAGCCAGAAGCCCTGTTTCAACGTCACCGTATAGCTTTTCCCATTGATCGACTTTGTAAAATTTCCCGGTGGGCAATAGCGAAAATTCACCTTAAACCATTTGATCCAAAGCGTAGCCTGAGTTCCGGGCTCGTTTGTCGAAACCCAAATTTCGTCGTTATCCGTCGCTTTGGTCTCGTCGGCGACTGTACATTTTTGAAGGCAACGCCCGAGGCACGATAACGTAACGACAAAAATAATGGCTAGAAACGCTGTTTTGAGAATCTTTGATTCTTTCATCGACGGTTCCTTTGATTCGTTGAAGTTAAAAGTCGATCTCCGATTCTAAGTCTTTGCGACGCGCGAGCGTCAAGCTTGGAGACTTACGATAAGGACCTTAAAATTGACGATAAACTTGCGCCGCTATTCAACGAGCTTATCGATATACGGCGTAAGCATTCTTTTCGCGGCGCGTGGAAACTTGAGTCGACAGTTTTCCGCAGCGTCGTGCCATAGGTGGACGAACGCGCACCAGACCTGATCGCGATCGGGCTTTGCGAACGCTTTAAGCGCGAGCTCATAAGCGATTTCCGCATAGCGCGACAGGGTTGTTTCGTTGCTCGTAACGCCTGGAAAATGAGAATTCCACGCTTGAGAATATGCGATTCCGAAAGCGGGATCGACGGTCGATCGAAGGATCGGCTTGCGATAGTCGCAGTTCGCGCGACGAGGACATTCCGCGCATGCAAGATCGAAGGGGCCCGTACGGTACGCGCTCGTAACCGCATCCATGTGGGCGCGCACTTCGGAGTCTTTGGCGATCTTAAATCCGGCGCCGGGATAGTCGGTTGGATCGACCTCCTTTGCCGGAGGGCGATATCGTGGGACGGTAACGAACGTCGCCTTTTGCAATCCCGTCATAAAGAGCGCGGCGCGACCGGGTTCGAGCTTACCCAGATAGTCGCGTTGCTCGTCGTCCATAATCATCGCGCGCGCGACGGCGTCGCGGTCGACTGAGTCGCGAAGCTGATGCGCGATGTGCAGGTTCGTATTGCGCATCGCGTCGGGCGCGAGTTTTTCAGGACTTTGATCCGCGATAATGAGTCCTTCTCCGAGCGCCCGTATCTCGGAGAGCATGAGAGAAAAGGCTTGAACCGCTTTATAACGCGAATCGCCCGAGCCGTCTTCGTTCTGACCGTTCGACTGAACGTTTTCCAAAACGTTGTGCGCTTCCTCGACTACCGTAACATGCTTAAGGCTGCCGTCCGTCGACGCGTGTTTGTCCCGATATTCGCGGAGGAAGGTCAGAACGACCATGACGAAGAAGGCTTTGTCTTCCAGATTGAGTTCTTCGAGCTCCAGCACGGTCGTTCGGTTGAAGATTCGCGTAATTGCCGATTCTTCTCTGAGTTCGCCGCGACGATATGTTCGTTCCGGTCTGAAAACAAGACCTTTCCCGCCGACGGTGAGCGGCTTAATGCGCCCCGTTACGGCGGCGGTTACGTTGCTGAGCACCTCGTCTTGATAATCGCGTTCTTTCGGAATCTCGCTCATGCGCCGCGCAAAGTCGGTCATTTCGGGAAAGGTCAAAAGCATCGGTTCGCCGACCTCGGGCGCGACGTCGGTCAAACGCCACCCTCGCTCTTGATAGATATCGACGAGCGCCTCGCCGATCATCGAAGCAAGCGGACCGATCGGCGGCAACGCCGCTTCAATACACGTTTGAATTCGACTTAAATGCTGCTCTACGCGCACGCCTGGGAGGAGTTCGAAGGGGTTCAGACGAAGAGGCGCGCACGTTTCGTTTCCTACGGTGAAAACCCAAATTGGCGACTCGCATTTCTTGAAGGCCGAGACGCCGAGGAGTCCGCGATATTCTCGTTTCGCCGACTCGAGGACGAGGACGGGCGAGCCTCCCGCGTGAAGTTGGTGAATCAGCCCCAACACGGTCTCGGTCTTGCCGCTGCCGGTAAAGCCGGTTATCAGAGCGTGCTGACAGATTTTGTCGCGCTCAATCTTAGAGATGCCGCCCTGATGTAACTCGCCCAGTTTGAGTTCCGTTTTGGGGTCGATCGTGTTGAGGCGCGGACCGGGATGAAAATCGGGGGGACGCTGTTTAACGGGCGTTCCCGGCACGCCGCCGGCTAGGTTGATTGGGAGCCTGAAAGCGGTCGCGGCGCCGCGCGCGTCGACGAGGAAAGGAACGCGCGCGCGAGGATCGTCGGGGAACTTTCGAAACTTAAGCGTCTTCTACTGACGCGCGAACTCTT
>Ga0256407_10007250_pt1 | contig 16796 bp, 7 predicted proteins | sample RumenRJG_04DNA_FD_193489 | JGI IMG/M metagenome (GOLD analysis project Ga0256407, IMG submission 193489) | Bovine rumen microbial communities from Lethbridge, Alberta, Canada - RJG_04 | ecosystem: Host-associated > Mammals > Digestive system > Stomach > Rumen | place: Canada: Alberta | collected...
CGAAAGTGGCGGCATCAAGATCAGTTTCTCCTCGAATAAGGGCCGCACTTGGACTTCCCCTACCCTTATCGCACCCAATTCAAACAACACGCCAAACTGCGTGCCCGACCTCATTCAACTTGTCGACGGAACTATCATCGTTGGTTACAATCCTCGTCCCTCGCAGCCTTATACGGAAGACCGACACTTTGGCATTCGCGTCCGACGCAGTACCGATAACGGCCAAACTTGGTCGAACGAGATATTTGTCTATGATGCGGACTACATTTTCGAGAACGGTTGTTGGGAACCTTCCTTTTTGCAATTGCCAAGTGGAGAGGTTCAGTTGTACTTCGCAGACGAGAGTCCTTTCATACATAACGGGGACCAACAGATATCTTTATGTCGCAGCTTCGACGGAGGACTGACCTGGACCGACCCGAAGCGCGTTTCGTATCGAAGCGGATATCGCGACGGAATGCCCGTTCCCGTGTTGCTCAGCGACCAGAAGAACATTGTGGTAGCCATCGAAGACAATGGTTGGGAAGATGTCGGAGACTTTGTGCCCACGACAGTTCGCACACCGCTCTCAAACAACTGGCGCGGCAGCACCTACGTTTCGGGCTCGAGCTCTCTGCGCAATCGCAGCATAAACCACAACTATTGCCCAGTCGCAAAAGGCGGAGCGCCCTATCTGCGTGTCCTTCCCAACGGTGAAACTGTCCTCTCGCATCAGTCCAAATATGGCGACGGAGACAACATGAAGATGTATGTTTACGTGGGGAACAAGCAGGCAAAGGACTTCAAAGCGATGTCCCGACCGTTCTATCAGGGCACGACGAAAGGGTCGTGGTGGAACTCACTCGCTGTTATCGACACAGGAATCGTAGTGGCTGTGGGCGGACTCGACGGTAAGATAGCCATCGCGAAAGGTTATCCGATGAACCAGTTTCAAGCCTCTTACAGCACGCCAAACGTTGATGGGAAGTTCACGTCCAACGATGGTTACTATAACCCGGCAGCCAAGCAAATCCCGATGGGAAGCGAGACAGGTACGTTTTCATACACCGACTTTGCCTATGACACCAGTCATCTCTACATGACCTGCATTGTCTATCGCTCTCAAGCACGCAGCGAAGAGCCTTTCCCGGACGGCATCAACCTCTATATCGAAAGCACAGGAGCAAGCACAAACAAGCCTGTTTCAACCTCTTACAAGCTTTCTGTTCTGCCCAACGGCACGTTAAACGTGAGTCAGGGAAACGGCACAACATGGGAAGAGACAGTACTAACTGGCATCGTTACCACGTCGAAAGTGGCCACTTCGAACTATCGAATAGAACTTGCAATACCTTGGACGGAAATTGGTCTCTCGTCAGCCCCAGTCGAAGGCAACATTACGGTCAACCTCGAAACACTCAGCGGCGACGGCTCCGAGCAACTAATTGAAAGCATTCCCGACGCCTCGCCAATGAAGCCAGCTACCTGGATGCCCCTTCATCTCATTCCTTCACAAGACCAGACGGGCATCAATTCTCCTTCCGCAAAAGCAGGCGGAGAAGCTCTCTACACGCTTTCCGGCCTGCAAGTCCAGCCTTCGTTTAAAGGCATCCAAGTCCAAAACGGGAAGAAGACCTTGCGGCGTTGAAAAACTCAACACGTTAAGTCGCTCAACTTAACACGTTAAAATGGTCAACTTAACACGTTAAGTTTGTAAACTCACCACGTTAAGTTGACAAACTCACCACACGTCGCCGGAAGATTAACCACACGTCGCAGGACAGAACTCAAGGGTTAACGATGCGACCATCCTGCATGCAAATCTTTCTGTCGGCAATGTTGGCAAGCTGTTCGTCGTGTGTAACGATGACAAATGTCTGGCCGAATTGGTCGCGAAGGTCAAAGAAAAGACGATGAAGTTCCTGTTTGTTTTGTGTATCAAGCGAGCCGCTTGGCTCGTCGGCAAAGACCACATCAGGTTTGTTGACGAGGGCTCTCGCCACTGCCACCCTTTGCTTCTCGCCTCCGGAAAGCTCGTTTGGCTTATGGCTGGCACGGTCGGAAAGCCCCATGAAAGCAAGAAGTTCCTCGGCCCGACGCTTGGCCTCGCGTCTTGAAACGCCTCCAATAAGGGCAGGCATCATGACGTTCTCGAGTGCGGTAAACTCCGGCAGAAGTTGATGGAACTGGAATACGAAGCCCATGTGCTTGTTGCGAAAGGCAGAACGCTTGGCGTCGCTGAGATTCATTACGTTGACCCCGTCAATGACAACACTGCCGCTGTCGGGTTTGTCGAGCGTTCCCATTATTTGAAGAAGCGTCGTCTTACCCGCTCCACTAGCGCCAACTATGCTGACTATCCTGCCTCTTTCAATGTCAAGATCAATGCCTTTCAGCACTTCGAGCGTGCCGAAACTCTTCTTTATACCTCTTATCTCAATCATTTCAAAACTTTCTTCCCGTTGATTATGTTAATACCTTTTTGTGGTTTGGCGAGTCGTTGACCCGAAAGGTTAAAGATGAGTTCGGATTTCTTTAAGGTCTCGGGGAACGCTGAGATGCTGGTTGCATATTGCGAAAGAAGGTAATCCAACCCAGCTTCTGCGTCTATCTCACCATATCCATAGTTGTTGTTGGGATAAGTCAGCGTGGGGTCATGGTGCTGGCAACTCGCTGCAAAAGCCTCAACGACCTGCTCTCGCGTCAGATTCGGAATGGCTTCCAACCATTGAGCAATAATGCCTGCAACAATCGGACAAGACATACTTGTGCCTCTTTGCGAGGACCAAGTATACTCGCGACCTTTGAAAGTGGAACGAGCGACGTCGAAATCAAGCAGATAGTCCGTGGGATGCGCTTCGCGGTAATAGCTGTTGAAGGCAGCAATGACGTTCGAGCCAGGAGCAAGCACCTCAGGCTTTATGTGGCCTTGAAGTGTCGGGCCACAACTGCTATAGTCTGCCACCTCGCCTCCAACGCCTCGATTATAGTCTTGCCACTTGCCGGCAAGGTTCGTGAAGCCTGTTCTGTAGGACGTCGCACCGACACAAATAACACTAGGGTCTGAGGCGGGCCAGTTGATATTATGCGACGTCTCACCATCCATATAGTTTGAATAGATGGACCACGCCTTTAGATATCCAATCTGCGGAAACACCTCGACTTCGGCTTCTTTGCCCGTAACGCCGATTGCTGTCTGCACAGAAGTGATGACACCCTTGCCTATCTTTCTTATCACAACGTCGGTCGCGAGTTGACTTTCATCGTAGCAACAGGGATAAGAACCAAACGTCAGTTCGAATGTAAGGCTTCCCGCAGTAATTGTATCCACGATAAGACTGTCCTCGGTGGCAAGGATATCCTCGATTGGAACCTCATAATTGAGGTAAGTTTCCGAGGGAGAAGCCATGAAATCAAGTTGGATATTGAAGTTGCCACGACTGCGAAGCAACATATATGTCGTGACACCAGAGATGGAAATGAGTGCTGCGGAACGCTCTTTGCCAAGAGGTTTCTGCATGTATGTCTGGCTGTTGCTCTCATTTCCTGCAGAAGCGCAGATGATTCGACCAGGGCGAACAAGGCTGTCGAGCACGATGCTATAAAGTTGCGACTCGCCCCAAAGGTCTTCGTGACTGCCTTCGCTGAAGCTGATGACACAGGGCTTATTCACTTTATCCGCATAACGGAAGATATATTCGAAGCCCAAGAGATCGATGGCGCTGCCGTAAAGTTCCCAAAGCGAATCGGGAACAAGTTCCTTATCAGTCGTTACGGCATTGTTCACGAGACAGATATCGGCATCTGGAGCCATTCCGATGTAGGGCGTGTCATAGCCACTTCCGGCTGCCGTGCTTGCAGTATGCGTGCCGTGATACTGCAGATGACTGTCGGAGGAGCAAGTCTTCTCGCGCACCTCGATGCTTGAAGTGTAGGCTTTTCCAACAGGAAGTTCCATGCCGTAAGCCGTTGCCTGTTGATTGTCGGCTGTTGTCTCCTCAAAGTCCAGCATGTCCCAGAAGGAGCGGACACGATAGGTTCCGAGGTCTCGACTGTAGAAAGATGGATTAGACAGGTCGAAGCCAATGTCCATTACGCCTACCACAACGCCTCTTCCTGTGTATGAAGAACGGCTAGCAGTAGCGGTACGGAGAACGTCGGAACGTGTTATGATGGCCGAAGTATCAGTATGTGCCTCACAAGTTCTGCCGCTTTCGATACGATGAACCTCAGGTCGAAGGGACAACGCAGCAAGTTCTGTCTTGGGAATTGAAACGGCGTATATGTCCCCCCAACGGGCATAAGTGTGGCAGTTATGCTGACGAAGAACCTTCTCATCATCTACCTTAATTAATGAAAGCAAACGCGATGAGGTCTGCGAATTAGCACGAAGTCTGCCATCTCGGCACTTTGCCTGTTCCTGCAAAACTGCATAACGAACCATTGGCGACATTTTATCGAATCTGGGACGCTGAGCCGCACTTAAATTTGAAACATTGAAAAGTTGAAAAGTTGAAAAGAGAAGCAGCAAGACGACGGCTGAACGTCGAGCCGTAAAGAAGAGTCGTCTTATCAAAGCTCCAATTGAGCGTGGTTGCCTTTGAACTGCCGTACCATTTGGCGTAAAGACTGAAATGCTTTCTTGCGGCTCGCCCCATTGGTCGGGGAAAAGCAGCATGACGCTCGTATGGCTGAAGTATCGATGAATGAGCATCGGCAGTTCTTCGAAGGCATTCTGATAGGAGATGAAGCCCGGCCTTGCAGTAACGGCCACGAGCATATCGCCAAGTCCCATTTCGTGACGCATGTTGAGGAACTGCATCCAGCGGTTCATCTCGAAATAATGCGAGCGAACGTGGCTATGCTTCTGTTCCATATATCCTTTAATATAAGGTAATGTGTCGGGATGAGCATGGTATTCCAGATGACAATCAAGTTCCTCGCCGATTCGGCAAATGTGCTCCAACCACTTATAGAACCCGACTTCGTACTCTGCTTTCTGTGGTACGGCAATCACGACACGACGGATTGTTCCTGGAGGCACAATGCTGCGAACCGCCATTACCTCGCGGTGACTGCCGTTCAGGACGTTGTCTATGACCGGACCAAGCTGGGACTTCGACTCTCCGGTTGCTTTATCGTTGAGACACATAATGACCTCACCACAGTCGTATTCCGTCATTGTATGGAGGATGCCACCAGCTATGTTGGTACTCATCCTGTTGACAATCGCCATCGGCACATCTGCAGCAGCAGCAATCATCTGTGCCTTCTCGAGCAATCTCTTGCCCTTTCGATGGCTGTTGTCCGTTGTCTGTTGCCCGTTATCGTATGCCACATGAAGTCCCATCAAACTGTCTGGGATGAAAGGATTGCGGATGAGAATGGCAAGTTGGGTCATCACGTCGACATTATCTTCTTGGCTATATGTGATGAGACACTTGCCGTGATAGGAGCCGCGGTTGTCCTCGAGAGCGGTATCACTAAGGGCAAGTCCCTTCGCACCCCTGTTTGTGGCGAAGCCGCTAATGAGGCAACTGAACAGAATCAGCATGACTGTTCCGCCCAAGACCTCGTCGTTCATAAGTCCCACACCTGGTGCCGTGCCTATTGTCACAATGGCGAGAGCACCTGCGGCATGTGCGTTGGTGAGTCCGAACATGAGCCACATACTGTTCCTGCCCTCGCCCATCGTCCAAGCCATCAAGGCTGAAGCTAGCAACTTGGAGAGCATTCCCGTCACTACCATTACGGCAACAAGCCAAAGTGTCTCTGGGTTGCGAACGAGAATGCTTGGGTCGATTATCATTCCAACCCCGATGAGGAAGTAAGGGATGAACAGCGCGTTGCCCACAAACTCGAGTCGCGACATCAAGGGACTCGTTTTGGGAATGAGTCTGTTCACTATCAAACCAGCCAGGAAAGCACCAAGCAAACCCTCGAGACCCACCATCTTTGCCAAAGAAGCGCTCAGGAAAACGAGTGCCAGAATGAAGATAAACTGCATCACTCCATCTTCGTAATGGCGCAGGAACCAGCGTCCAACCCTCGGAAAAACGAGGATTGCGAAGGCAACATAAACGCCACAGAGAAGCAGCCAAAGTGCTAAGTTCGCAACCGACCAGTCGGGTTTCTGTCCGTTTACCACTAAAGCAAGGACAAGTAAGGCTGCGAAAAGGGCAATCGCAGTAGCGACAACGCTCACTACAACTGCTCTGTGTCGGCTCAGACCATAGCGTCCAACGATAGGATACGTAACAAGAGTGTGGCTCGCATAAATGCATGCAAGCAGAAGGCTGGTAGGCAAAGAGAAGCCCAAGAGCCAGACGCTCGTCACAATACCCAACACGAAAGGAATCGTGAAGGTCAGTATGCCGAAGTTCAGACCTGTTTTGCCATACTGCTCCACGCTGCCCATCTCGAGCTCCAGACCTGCGAGAAACATGATATAGTAAATGCCAACCTGACCGAAGAGCTCAAACGAACTATCGTGGGCAAGCAGGTTGAAGCCATAAGGCCCCACGAGAATGCCGGCCACAATCAGTCCTATGACTGGCGGCACACGCAGTCGTCTCAGCAGTAATGGCGCGAAGAGAATGATGCCGAGCACTACCGAGAATATCCACGTAGGGTCTGTAATGAGAGCCTTCTCCATTTATGATTTGACAATTTACTGTTTACTTTTTAATGCCCGAAAGTGCATAAATCGGTACAAAGATACGAAAAAACTTTCAACTATCCGCTTTCTGCTTTCAACTTTTTTTGCCTTTCTCACAAAGCTTATCTGTAGAGGTCTCTCAACACACCACGTTAAGTTGTCTAACTTAACACGTTAAAATTGCAAACTCACCACGTTAAAATTACAAACTCACCACGTTAAGTTTTGCAACACATCACGACGCATTTGGAAACACTCCATTTGACATTAGTCAAAAATTCTCGCCTTTAAGTATAATTAAGAACTCGAAACGACAAACTATGAAGTATTTGTCGTACATTTGCAGCGAGAAAAATTTTAGAATTCTGAATTTATAAAATTTGAATTAAGCTATGCGTGTTGCAATTGTTGGCGCAAGTGGAGCCGTAGGACAGGAGTTCCTGCGAGTTCTTGACGAGAGAAACTTTCCCATCGACGAACTGCTGCTTTTCGGCAGTCAGCGTAGTGCGGGCCGTAAATATACATTCCGAGGTAAGGAGATTGAAGTGAAGCTCCTGCAACATAACGACGACTTCAAGGGTGTAGACATTGCCTTCACGAGTGCTGGAGGCGGCACAAGCAAGGAGTTTGCTGAGACCATCACGAAGCACGGAGCTGTGATGATCGACAATTCCAGCGCTTTCCGAATGGACGAAGACGTGCCCTTGGTCGTGCCCGAATGCAATGCCGAAGACGCTCTCAACCGTCCTCGTAATATAATTGCAAACCCCAACTGCACCACCATAATGATGGTCGTCGCCCTGCAAGCCCTTGAGAATCTGTCGCACATCAAGCGTGTGCACGTCGCTTCATATCAGGCTGCAAGCGGAGCAGGAGCAGCTGCAATGGCCGAACTCTACGAGCAATCGCGTCAATTCCTTGCAGGAGAGAAGCCGACAGTCGAGAAGTTCGCCTATCAGCTGGCTTTCAACGTGATTCCTCAGATTGACGTCTTCTGCGACAATGGCTACACTAAAGAGGAGATGAAGATGTACAACGAGACCAAGAAGATCATGCATACCGACTGCGAAGTAAGTGCCATGTGTGTGCGTGTACCCAGTCTCCGTTGCCATAGTGAAAGCGTTTGGGCAGAGACAGAGCGGCCTGTAAGTGTCGAAGAATTTCAGGAAGCTATCCGAAATGGTGAAGGCCTTCAGCTCGAAGACAATCCTGCAAGCAAGACTTATCCGATGCCTCTCTTCCATGAGAACTGCGATGATGTCTTCGTAGGCCGCGTTCGCAAGGACCTCGCAAACCCAAATGGCATCACATTCTGGCTGGTAAGCGATCAAATTAAGAAAGGTGCAGCCCTCAACGCAGTACAGATTGCCGAATACCTAATCAAGGTCGGTAATATATAATAAGGTATAATAGTATTACATTTAACGCCTCATTGCACTATTCGTATACTGCAAAGAGGCGTTTTTTTATGTATAAACATTAATTTAACAGAGAATGAGAAAATAAATGACGAAATGCTTGGAGTATATTAAAATAAAGTGTAACTTTGGGACAAAATATGCTTAATTAACCCAAATATTAACTAAAATCTACAAGTATGAAGAAACATTTATTAATTCTCGCTTCGCTTGTGTTGGGCTTGGGACAAGTATTTGCCGACCAGGTCACATTTAGCTTAGCAGACCTGAGGGCATCGCTTCCTTCAGGCAACACAAATGTTGAAGTGCCTTACACATGGAAGGTTTCGCCTTATCATGTGACGGTTACCATCGCAAAAAAGGATGGAACAACCGGCACATTGGGTATTGCCGACCCAACAACCCTTACGAACTACACCTTGACCGTAAAAGTTGCTGGTGCAGGCAAACTCAATGGTATCACTGTTACCACTAATCCTCCAAGCCAAAGCGCTAACGTTACCGCCAGCACAGGCACTTATGCAAGTGGTTCATGGACACCAGAAGGCTCAACAACGAATGTTACCTTCACTCCGACAGGAACATTCCGTCTGAAAAGCCTTACTGTCAACTACACGCCCGACAGTGGTTACACACCTGATGTACCAGACGAGGGTCCGACAGAACCCTTCGAGGCGACTCAGATTGACAATCTCAAATCCTACACAGGCAATGACCCCTATGTGTATGACAACAACACCCAGAAGTACTACGCCCTCAATAGCAATGGCGAATACGAAGAGTATGGTGTCGTCACGGAAGTCAACACATTGAAGGTGGCTGGTAATGCAATTACTGAGATTGAATACATCAAGAGCACTAACAATGCCTACATCAACCTGAACTACATTCCAAAGGCTAACTCAAAGGCTGTCTGCACTCTGGTTGCAGAAGAAGGCGCCGCTTGGAAGGCAGCATATGGTTGCGGCTACCATGATGGAAGCTGGAAGGACCGCTTCTGCTTCTTCACAACAAACGCTACCATCAACCTTGGTGGTGAGACGGGAAACAGTGAGGCAATGCGTTACAACCAGAAGATTGTGACTGTCCTTGACGCAGTTGCCGGCAAGATGGACATCTTCCAAGAGGACGGCACAACTCTGATCGGCACTATTAACGACTCTCCAAAGACTGCTAACTGCAAGACTCCTCTTTATGTCTTCGCACAGAACAAAGACAATCCAAACGCAGGTACCACACAGACTGACTGCTACAACCCCCTCATGAAGCTTTACGGCCTTGCTCTTTATGAAGGCGAGACACTCGTTATGGATCTCGTACCTGCCATCAACGGCGAAGGTAAGGGTGGATTGAAGGACAAGCTGACAGGCACATTCTATGGTTCAGCCAACAACGGCGAGTTCGAACTGAGTCCCGACGGCCAGGCAATGGCTGGCGAATCAGGCATTACCGCTTACGAAGGCAAGATTGTCATTTACAACGGCCACGAGTACCTGTACTGGAACGGTGAATGGAAAGACCAGGGCGCAGTAGCTTATCAGTCTGTTCCCGAAATCGGCACTGACTACAAGAACCTTTCCAACTGGAGCTATCCTGGCTCTGCTTACGATGCAACATTCGGCGTGAATGTCTTCGACGGAACCACTAACACGCTCAATCCTTACGAAGGCAATGGTGGCTGGGAACCCCTCTGGTACAAGCTCTCTGGCCTGACGAAGGGTGAGAGCTATCGCCTGTCCTTCAACTACACAGGCACTGCTTGGCATTCCTGGAGTTCCTACACAACATTGCCCTTCGTGGTTTGGGACGCAGAAAACGTTCCCAACATGAGCAGCGCCGACACCAATGGCAGCCTTGCCTTCTTCCTTCTCCCCAACACAGAAGTAAGCAACCAGCCCTACTCTGCCATCTTCACCGCAGTTCACGAGTATGCTACCATGTGCATCCAGTTCGGCGTTTGCGACGACGGCAGCCACGACCCGGCATTTGCTTTCAGCTTCAGCGACATAAAGGTTGAGAAGCGCGTCATTCCTACTGCTTACAATGAAATCGTATATGCTGATCCCAACAAGTACACACCGCTCGAATACATCGAGAACATCAGCGCACCAAGAGAACATGCTTACACACTGCCTTACTCTCCTGTTACTGCCACACAGATTGACATGAAGTTCCTGGTGAACGACAATTCTGAGGGTTGGAGTGCTATTTTCTGTGGACGTAATGTCACTGCCGGCACAGGCATCAGTCTCTACATGAACGGTAACAACAGATCTTACTTCGGCTACTTCACAGGTGGCACAACAGGTGCAGGCGACGAATTCGCACCCTTCGAACTTAACACAGTATATAATGTTATTGCCGACGTGACCAAACTTCAATGGTCAAAAGACGGTGGTGAAACTTGGGAAGAGAAAGCTACAGGCAACAGTGTTACCAACGCTACGACAAACAACCTGTCACTCTTTGCTAATCCGGGAACAGACAAACCTATGCGTGGTCCTATCTATTACTGCACCATTAGCGAAGGCGGTGAGACAATCTTTGACTTCAAGCCTGTGATTCGTCACGACGGTGTCTTCGGCTTCTATGACAAGGCATCAAGAATCTTCGTTCTGCCTGCACAAGGTGGCAGCGTCGAAGGCTATTGGTACGGGAAGCTCGACGACCAAGCATACGTCACTTATAATAGAGATTTGCGTATCGTGATGGTTGGTGCAACTGCTCAGTTCTTGCCGGAAGTACAGAACATCGAAGGCGCAACGTTCTCTTACACGTCTGCTGACGAAAGCATTGCAACCGTTGCTGCCGACGGTACCGTTACAGGTGTCTCTGTTGGCAAAACGACCATCACTGTTACAACTGATGCCGACCAGGGTTGGACAGCAAGCTACGAGCTGACCGTTTCTGAACCTGACTACAAGCGCTTCGACGCGAACAACGTTGGCTATGCTATCGTAACTGGTGGCAATGGCTGGGGCGACTCTCCTGTTGCAGGTCTTGTTGACAACAATGCAGAGACGAAGTTTGGTTGCGGTGACGCAGGTGATGCTTGGGCTATCATCGTTGCAAGCGAACCAGTTGCTGTACAGCAGTATTCTCTCGTAACTGGTGCCGACACCTACAACTATCCCAGCCGCAATCCTGTAAGCTGGAAGCTCGAAGGTTCTAACGACAACCAGACATGGACACTCATCGACGAGAGAATTAAGACCTATCAGCTCAAGAGCTTCAACAAGTACGAGAATGTCATTGAAGTTGACGGCACAGAGACCTACAAGTTCTTCAAGTTCACTGTTACTCAGATTGCCGACGGCTTCCAGCTCAGCGAACTCTGGATTAACGAACAGGCACACGAATGGGGCCTCGCCACAACTCCTTCCACTTGCACAGTAGCTGGCCAGAATGTCCTGTTATGCTCTGACTGCGGTGCAAATAAAATTGAACTCCAGCCTCTTGCTGAACACGCTTATGCAAATGGCGTCTGCACGGAATGCGGCGCTAAGGCTTCTGAGGTTGTCCTTCTGCCAACTCGCGGTAACAATAACACACCTTACTTCGCAAAGTATCGCTATGCAGATGGCGTTGTCGATGCCGAATATGCTGACATCGAAGAAGGTTGGGCAGATGCAGACTTCGACGACTCAGCATGGGACGAACTGATGTTGCCTCTTGGCTCATTTGGTCCTTACCACACACGTTGGGTCAACGACTACAACACATTCTGGTTCCGTCGCAGCTTCAACATTGACGATCCTTCTACAATTGCTAAGCTGATTCTCAAGGTTACTCACGACGATGACTGCGCCGTATTCATCAATGGCACAAAGGTATGGAATGAATTCAACTGGACAAGCGGCGAAAACGATTTCAGAGTTGTTGATGTTGATCCCACATTGCTTGTTCCTGGCAAGAACGTTCTTGCTATGTACATCGAACAGAACTGGGGCGGTGCATACTGCGACTTCGGTCTCGAAGCTACCCTTGGTGCAAATGTAGAGGTAACTGATGCTCTGTACGCTACCTTCGTTGCTCCTTGCGACGTTGACTTCACAGACGCAGGCTTAGTTGCTAATGCTGCCACCTTCGACGGCACTTACGTTCAGCTCGCTCCCGTCACGACAGTTCCTGCTGGCACAGCTGTTGTCGTTAAGGCTGATGAAGCTGGCACATTCTTTGTTCCCAAGACAACCGACGCAGTTCTTGGCGCAACCAACGAGCTCCAAGCATCTAATGGCGTCGTTGCCGACGGCACTCAGTACATCCTCGCTAACGAAGAAACAGAAGGCGTAGGCTTCTATAAGACAACGCCTGGCACAACTATCAAGGCCGGTAAGGGCTACATGGTAATCACCGGCGAAGGCGTCAAGGGCTTCTATGGCTTCGACGATGATGCAACAGGCATCAACGGCGTAGAGATGGCTGGCGAAAACGCTCCCGTCTACAACGTTGCAGGTCAGCGTCTAAGCAAGATGCAGAAAGGCATCAACATTGTAGCAGGCAAGAAAGTGCTTAAGTAAACAAATCGCAGGTTTCCTCCTCTCCGGAGGGGGAAACCATATATATTAATAATGTATAACTAACGCTTAAACATTAAAGACAATGAAATATATAGCACCTGCAATGCAGTTAGAAGAGGCTATGGCAGCCATGATGATTGCCGAAAGCCTGAAGGTAAATAAAGACAGCGACAAGACTGTCGATGGCGAAGATGCTCTGACAAATGAAAACAACGCCTGGGATATCTGGGGCGACGATTAAAGAAATTGCTCTTCGAATCAACAGAAAAGGCAACTCTCACACAGGGAGTTGCCTTTTTTGGTATCGTGAACAAAGACATTTCGTACGCACTCCCAATCGGTTTCACAAGCCGAAAGCGGACGTTTCGCACGTGCCATCACTCAACCTCGCAGGGCGAGTTCATTATACATACATGTATCTATAATTATACATACATGTACATTTAATTATAGATACATGTATGTATAATGAACTTAACGCGGGTTGCTGAACGTCACTTTGTCGTAAACTTCGCCACGACAAAGGTTGTGGACGGAGATGACAAGTTTTCCGTCCTTGACTTCTCCTTCAATTACTGTAGCGAAATGCACGCCGTCCAAGCCTTTCATATGCGGTCCGCCGCCAACAATCTGATACCACGAGTGCTTCTCGTTCGGCATATCCAGACGATAACGATGCTGGTGAGCTGTAATCAGCATGTGGCAGCCAGCCTCCTCCAACAGCGGTCCCCAGAGGTTTGCACTTGTCCGCTGCCACTCCGCGAAGTCCCCTTCATAATTGGGTGCAATGTCGGCAGGGAAGAGATCACCCGGGTTGACGTTCTCTCTCGGGTCATAAAGTGGGATGTGACAAAAGGCGACCAGATAAGGCGCACTTGCTATCTCGGGCCGTTTCAAAGCGTCCTTTAGCCAACGCTTCTGTGCCATACGATACGGACCGCTTTGGAAGAGATTGGCAAACAAAGGATTCGAGTCGAGTTTGTCCTCGGCTGTATCGAGGCCGATAAGTGCAATGTCACCCATTCGGACAGCGAAGTTGCGCCCCAAGTCCCAGTCGAAAGGTCGACGTTCCTCTGGCTGACGGAACATCCAGACGCGTTCCAGATGGCGATTTGCCATGCCTCGTTCGTCGTGATTGCCTGGGCAGAAGAGGTACGGGATGTTGGCTGCATAGTCTTTTCGCTCGATGTTGGGCTTAAAGAAGATGCGTTTCTGGTCTGCTATCGTCTCTTCGCAATTGGTGGCGTCGCCGTTCCAAATGACACAGCTGGGCTGAAGCTCCATGATTTTATTAATGGCGGGATCGATGGCTTCCCACTTTGCATGGGTGTCGTTGATGACGCAGAAGTGCGACTTTGCTCCTTCTCCAGCGGTTCGGAAGCTGTATGTCTTCGGCTTTTCTTCGTTGCCGATGATGCTCATGTGGTAACCGTCCTTGTAGTTGATGCGGTCGGCTCCTATCTTATAATAATATAATGTGTTAGGCTTCAGGCCGGTGAGACGCACCTGACTTACTTCGTTGTCGAGTGCTGTCATACGATAACCGCCACACCACACCCTTTTGCCATCGCTCAGGTCTGGCTTCTCGCCGTAGATGACATAACCGTTTGCCCAGTCTGTTACGCTGAAGGCAATGCCCATACTTGTCGCCGCATAGTTCTGCAGGACAGGCTCGCTGTCGATGAGCGACTCGGCTTTCTTGCTTTCACCCTCAGGCGAGGGACTTGGAATGGGAGATAACAAATTCTCTGCCGCCATTAAGTCGGTGGCAATACCACTGGATGCAGCCACAATGGCAGCATTTCGAAGGAATTCACGTCTTTTCATAGTATTATCGTTTGATCGCTTCACAAAGTTACACTTATTTCTTCAAATTACACTTTTCTTCCGTATAAAACTTATCAAATTACGCACTCTATCGCCCTTTTTGTGCAAAGATAATACAATTCCTTATTAGTTTTAAGCAAAAATATTGCATGATAAGATTATTTTCGCTAACTTTGCACGAAGAAATCCATAAACTAAAACTTAAGTAATGCAAAACACCTCTTCTGGTAAGATGACCAATTATCGCTGGCTCATCTGTGGTATGCTCTTCCTCGCGACCACAATCAACTACATGGACCGACAAGTCCTCTCCCTCACTTGGAAAGATTTTATTGCACCCGAATTCCATTGGACGGATGCCGACTACGGCAAGATAGCCGCCATCTTCTCCATTGTCTATGCCATCGGCAACCTCTTCAGCGGACGTTTCATGGACTGGATCGGCACCAAGAAAGGCTATCTTTGGGCCATCGGCATATGGTCGTTGGGAGCTTGCATGCATGCCTTCTGCGGTGTGGCAACCGCTCAATGGTTGGGACTTGAGGGTAAAGAAGACCTCATCAATGCAGTCGGAACAAGCACGGCAGTCATTGCTTCCGTCAGCGCTTGGTTCTTTATCGTCTGCCGCATTGTGCTTGGTTTGGGCGAAAGCGGCAATTTCCCTTGCGCCATCAAGGTAACGGCGGAATACTTCCCAAAGAAGGACAGAGCCTTCTCCACCAGTATCTTCAATAGCGGCAGCACCATCGGAGCACTCATCGCTCCTGTCTGCATCCCCCTGATTGCCAGATTCTACGGTTGGGAGATGGCTTTCATCATCATTGGTGCACTTGGCTTCATTTGGCTTGGCCTTTGGGTGTTCGTCTATAAGAAGCCCGAAGAATGTGCAGCCGTGAACAAGGCCGAACTGGCTTACATACAGCAGGATGAGGACACGAATGCAGAAGAAGTGACCGACGAAAAAGCCATTCCCTTCGCTCGCTTCATTACTTTCCCGCAGACTTGGGGCATCTTCCTGGCGAAGTTGTTTACCGACGGCGTTTGGTGGTTCTTCCTCTTCTGGACGCCAGCATACCTTAGCGACGTCTATGGACTGAAGTCCGACAACCCGACAGCCATGTTGCTCATCTTCGTTCTCTACGCCATCACGATGCTTTCGATATATGGAGGCAAGCTTCCTACCATTATCATCAATAAAACAGGGCAGCATCCCTACGATGCCCGACTCAAGGCAATGTTCATCTTTACACTGTTCCCCCTGCTCACCATCCTAGCCCAACCCCTCGGTGTTCACAGCTATTGGTTCCCGATTATCCTCATCGGTTTGGCTGGTGCGGCACATCAGAGTTGGTCGGCCAACCTGTTCTCTGTGGGTAGCGACCTCTTTCCGAAGAAAGCTGTGGGCACAATGACCGGCATCAACGGCATGGCAGGTGGCATCGGTTCGTTCCTCATCAACTGGGGCAGCGGACTGCTCTTCGACTATGCCGACAAAACACAAATGCAGTTCCTCGGCTTCCAAGGCAAGCCTGCAGGCTATTTCATCATATTTTGCTACTGTGCTGTAGCTTACCTTTTGGGCTGGCTCATGCTCAAAGCATTCGTGCCAAGGTACAAGGCGGTACAAGGTTAATATATTAATAAGGTATATAGATTAAGATAAATAACAATGAAGAACTTATTTGACATCAAGGGAAAAGTCGTCGTATTGACTGGCGGCTGTGGAATTCTTGGCAGGAACATTGCTCACTACCTCGTAGAGCAAGGCGCCAAAGTGGTTGTGCTCGACCGCATTGAAGACCAGGGAAAAGAGCTTGAAGCAGAGTTGAACAAGAAAGGCGAGGCACTCTTCCTCGTGACAGACGTACTGAAGAAAGAGGTTCTTGAGCAGAACAGAGATGCTATCGTGGCTCGCTTCGGCACCATCGACGTCCTGCTGAATGCAGCTGGAGGCAACATGGCAGGAGCCACCATCGCTCCCGACAAGACTTTCCTCGACTTGGACATTGACGCCTTTAAGAAGGTAGTAGAGCTCAATCTCTTCGGCACAATCCTTCCCACACAAGTGTTTGTGCCCGTCATGGCAAAGAATGAGAAGGGCGCCATCGTGAACTTCTGTTCCGAGACAGCACTTCGTCCGCTCACTCGCGTCGTGGGCTATGGAGCAGCAAAGGCAGCCATCGCAAACTACACAAAGTACATGGCAACAGAACTTGCCACGAAGTTCAGTCCAGGCCTGCGCGTCAACGCCATTGTGCCGGGCTTCCTCCTGACCAATCAGAACCGCACACTCCTAACAAATGAAGACGGCTCCTTGACCGACAGAGCCAAGACCATCATCGCTCACACCCCTGCAGGTCGCTTCGCAGAGCCCGAGGAACTCTTCGGCACGAT